>ERZ795048.1853-NODE-1853-length-18094-cov-24.688896_pt1 | contig 18094 bp, 14 predicted proteins | sample MGYA00375132_ERZ795048 | MGnify/ENA primary metagenome ERZ795048 (study PRJEB30177, sample SAMN05720225) | activated sludge metagenome | isolation source: Anaerobic digester | place: Hong Kong | collected 2014-12-17 ...
CTAAGAATTTGTTTTTCTACTTTAGCTCTTCTTCCAGAAACTTCTCAAGCGATTCAACCGGAATGCGTTTAGCAATAATCTTTTTGTCCTTGTCCAAAACGTAAATTATTGGCGTGCTGTAAATATCGTATAACTTGTGGTAGTTCGAAACCCGGGTTGGGTCCCAAACGTTTATCCAACTCAGCTGTTTGCTGTTAATGTATTCTTTCCACTTGTCAATTTCGCCCTGCGTGTAGATGGCGTAAACCTCAAAACCGCTGTCCTTGTATTTTTTGTACAAATCGTTAAGAACTGGTGTTACTTTTTTACAGTGGCTACAGCCTGGTTCCCAGAAGTAAACTATGGTAACTTTTGCATTTATTGCATGAAGCTCATGGGCTGTATTGTTAAAATCCTTCAGGTTCAGGTTTGGTGCAACCTGGCCAATTAAGTTAGGTTTCAAATCCGAAACCCTTTCCTGAATCTTTTGCTTAATTTCATCCGAAATCCAATCAACGTCACCTGAAAGGTAGTACTTTTCAGCAATGTATACGAAAACAGCGTCCATACCCATTATCTGCGATGCTTGAAACTTGGTAAGCAGATGCGAAACAACGTACTGAAACATTCTCTTGTTCTCTTTGGTTGTGTCTAGAATTCGGGCAACGTACTTTGTAAGCGTATCGGGAACGGGAAGCAGAACGCGGTCGAAGTATGTGTCGAGCCGTCCGAGGAAGAAAGGTGTGCGAATTAACCGGTCATCGGTTAGGTCAACATTGTCAAAAAAGTGCTCCTGGTTGTAGCGGTAGCCCATTATCCAGCGCAGCGAGTCGGGATTCGATACATCGGCAGGAATTTCAAATTCCGGAATATCAACAGGTTTCAACGACTTTATGATGGTTGCAAGAAAGGTTCCCTCGTTATCAACAATTAGGTTATCCCAGTACTCCTTTACCTGCTTGTCGAGCAGGTTTATTTCTTCCATGGTAGCTTTCTCCAGCGAGTCGCCCTCCGTTGTATTTTGAATCTGGTCGCGAAGTTCAGCCATGCGTTGCTGCTTCTCTCCCATAAATCGCTGGTAGTTGGCAAAAGCAGTATTCTCGGGCGAGTTTGTAAACTCCAGGTCGTCAATAAGGTTTTCGAAGCTGGTTTTTACACCAAACTGCTGGTTGTCGCCCACAAGTATGTCGAAATAGGTGCGCTCGGGAAGAATAATGAGGTACATTCCGCCATCGAGCAGGGAATCGCCCTCAAAAACACCAACTCCGCTGGAATTCACAAATGTTGTGTCGGCAACATACTTCTTGTCGCCAAGGTGATAGCCAAGCATAATGGTGGTGTCCTTAACCCCATCAACATTCACTTCAATTCGGTAACCTTTTTTATTCTCGCTATTTCTGCTTTGGGCACATGCGGTGAATTGCATAAACAGGCTGGTAATCAGTAAAAAGAAAATTGTTCTCATGGTATATTTTTCTTTGTTTCTTTAAATTATTCAACTAAAAAAGCACTCAAAAGTAAAAAATAACTTCTTTGGTTCACTATTTTGCGACATTGTTTTCAACAAACGGCGTGCCTTTTTGTTAAAGCAGGAAACAACAATTCTATATGCATTCGTTAAATCGCCTTTCGTCCGAAACTAGCCCATACTTACTTCAACACGCAACAAACCCGGTGAACTGGTTCGCCTGGGGCGATGAAGCCTTTGAAACTGCGAAACGTGAAAACAAGCTCATGCTAATTAGCGTTGGTTACAGCAGCTGCCACTGGTGCCACGTAATGGAGAGGGAGGTTTTTTCAAACCAGCAGGTAGCGGAATTTATGAACGACCATTACGTTTGTGTTAAGGTCGACCGGGAGGAGCGCCCCGATGTTGACCAGATTTACATGAACGCAGTTCAAATAATTACCCGTTCGGGCGGCTGGCCCCTGAATTGTTTCACTACGCCCGAAGGCAAGCCGGTTTTTGGCGGCACGTATTTTCCAAAGGAATCGTGGATGGATGTTCTAAAAGGGTTGAACGAAACATGGCAGAATGAGCCCGAACGCGTTATAGAGGTTGCCGAGGAGTTAACCCAGGGCGTTAGGCAAACCCAAATTGTTAGCAAGCAGAATGAAGAAGGAAAAATATCGGTTCGCAATCTTAAGGAATACGTTGAAAACTGGACTCGATACTTCGACTCTCGATTTGGGGCTCATAAGGGCGCACCAAAATTTCCTATGCCCGGCTCGCTCAGTTTCCTTCTACAGTATGCAAAGTTTTTCGCCGATGAGAAAATTTTTGACCACTTGAAGTTAACCCTTGGAAAAATTGTTCAGGGAGGAATATACGACCACATTGGCGGAGGTTTCTTTCGCTACTCGGTTGACGAGCGCTGGGATGTACCCCACTTTGAGAAGATGCTCTACGATAATGTGCAACTTATTGGCTTGTACAGTTCTGCATACGAGCACTATAAGAACGATTACTATAAAAATGCGGTTTACCAAACCATTGAGTTCTTGCGGCGTGAGTTACGTTCTCCTGAGGGTGGATTCTACAGCGCCATCGATGCAGACAGTGAAGGCGAGGAGGGGAAGTTCTACACTTGGAGCAAAGGAGAAATTGAGAATATACTAGGTGGCAACGCCGAAATTTTTTCTGTAGCCTACGGAATATCTGCTGCTGGTAACCACCTAGGGAAAAATGTTATACAGGTAGCCGCTTCGGCAAGGGAAACAGCCTGCGTTTTTGCTCTTTCAGAGCAGGATGTTGTAAAATCGCTCGATGATTCGAGGGCCAAACTATTCAACGCCAGAGCTGTTCGTCCTCGTCCGGTTACCGACGATAAGATAATCCTTTCGTGGAATGCGCTGGCGGTAACTTCGCTGGTAAAAGCTTACCAGGTTTTTAACGAGCCATCGTTTCTGAACGATGCAGTTTCGTGCATACAATTTATTGAAAATAAACTGTTTACTACCGACGGTACTTTGAACCGAATTCACTGCAAAGGGAAAACTTCTGTACCGGGTTTTTTAGACGATTATGCTTTTCTAATTCAATCGTACATAGCGCTTTACCAAACTACATTCAACGAAATTTACATTGAGAAAGCGCACTCTCTTACCCAAAAAACCATCGATAACTTCTACTGTTCCAGCACAGGAATGTTTTACTACAGCAAGTCGGAGCACGACAACCTTATTACCCGAAAAATGGAGATTACCGATGGCGTTATTCCTTCTTCAACTGCAGTTATGGCCGAAAACCTGCTGGTTTTAAGTGTTTACTTCAGGGATAGCAAGCTACACGAAATGGCAAGCCAAATGCTGGCAAATATGAGAAACGAACTTGTAAAGGGTGGCCCTTACGTGTTCAAATGGGCAGAGGTTTACATGAAGCTTTTTGCTGAACCGATTGAGGTTCTGACATCAGGACAAAACGCAGCCGCCATTCAGCAGGAAATTGCATCGGGGAGTAATTTCCCATTTCTGGTTCCAGCAGTTTACAGTAACGAAACGAAGCTTCCCATTGCTGAGTACCCAGTTAACGATGGAGAGATAAAACTCTGTTTTAGGCAAGCATGCCAGAAACCATCCAAGGATGTTTCAGAGGTAATTTCATTCATTAATGAGCAAGGAGTTAATGGTTAGTCCTTCCCAGTAAATTCTTCCTCAATAATAGCAAGGCGAACATTTTGCAAACAAATTCATATATTTGTCACTGCTTAAGTTATTGCTATGCTACGAATTGCCGTTGATTTCGATGGAACCATTGTAGAAAACCAGTTTCCTGCCATTGGTAAACCTATGCTTTTTGCTTTCGAAACGCTTAAAGCTTTACATGAAAAAGGTTTTCGGCTAATTCTGTGGACTGTTCGTACCGGCGCCGAGCTGGAGCAGGCAGTAGATTTCTGTAAACAGAACGGTGTTGAATTCTACGCGGTTAACCGAAATTATCCAGAGGAGGTGCTCGATGGCGAAACCTCTCGTAAAATTGAGGCTGATATTTTTATCGATGATAGAAATCTGGGCGGATTCCCGGGTTGGAGCAACGTATGGCAATATTTTTTTCCCGAGAAAAAGAATGTTAGCATGGAGAAAAAAGCCCTCAAAAATTTGGGGAAACGCTCCCTGTTACAAAAAATATTTTTCAGAAATAGAAAGTAGATGAAAGAATTATTCACCCTTTGGTTGCTTGTAGTTTCAGTATTTGCAACTTTTTTTTCCTCGTGTACAAACGGTAAAAACCCCGGAACTGTAACTAAATCATCAACTAAAGAAACCCTGCATTTAGTCCGAATCACGTATCCAATTAATGGAACTATGATTGATTTGGCTGATGTGGTTAACGTTGAGATTTCATTTTTAACCGATTCAATTACTCCCGATTCGGTGATTCTATTTGTTGGGAATAACAAGGTTGGCCCATTTGAGGGCAAGTCATTTGCATTGTCAACTAATGATTTTAAGGTAGGAACGCATCAAATTCGTGCGGCTGCCTGGTACCGTGGTGAAAGACAAACGGCTTCGGTTGCTGTTAAGGTAAAATCGAACATTATTCCCAGCAAGCTATCGTACAGAATAGTAAACACTTTCCCGCACGATATGCAAGCTTACACCCAAGGTTTATTCTTTTTTGATGGTAATTTAATTGAAAGTACCGGACAAAAAGGGGAGTCGAGCTTGCGGCGGGTTGAACTGAAAACCGGAAAGGTTCTTCAAAGTGTAAACCTTGAACGACAGTATTTTGGCGAGGGCGCCACTCTTTTCAACGATAAAATTTACCAGCTTACCTGGACATCCCGAAAGGGATTTGTTTACGATGCAAAAACGTTTAGCCTAATTCACTCATTCGATTACCCAACCCAGGGTTGGGGATTGGTACGATATAACGACAATCTAATCATGAGCGATGGCTCCAACATCCTGTACATTGTGGAACCTGAGTCCTTCACCGAAATTTCAAGGCTTGAAGTGTACGATAATAACGGCCCCGTTTACCAGCTAAACGAGCTGGAACTCATAAACGGTAAGGTTTGGGCAAATGTTTACCAAACCGATAAGGTTGCTATTATCGATCCAGAAACTGGAATTGTACTTTCCTACGTCGATTTTTCTGGGCTTCTGACCGATGCTGATATGCACCGACGGATAGATGTTTTAAACGGTATAGCCTGGGATGAAAAGGGGAACAGGCTTTTTGTTACCGGAAAATACTGGCCAAAACTCTTCGAGGTGGAGGTATACTAAGCCCTATTTTTTGCAAAAAACATTGTACTTAAAAATACAGTACAAGGCTCTTAACCCATCGCGCCAGTTTATTTTTTTCCCTTCAGCGTATGTTCTGCCGTAGTACGAAATTCCTACCTCGTAAATTCTAACGTTCGGGTAACGCGATACCTTTGCCGTTACTTCAGGTTCAAAACCAAAACGCTTCTCTTTTAAGGTTAAACTTTTCAGAATATCGGCACGGAAAAGCTTGTAGCAGGTTTCCATGTCGGTTAAATTCAGGTTTGTGAACATGTTCGACACATTGGTAAGAAATCGGTTACCTATTGTGTGCCAGAAGAAAAGAATTCGGTGTGGCTTCGATCCCATAAAACGAGACCCGTAAACAACATCCGCAAAACCTTCAAGAATCGGTTTTAGCAAGTCAACATACTCACGGGGATCGTATTCGAGATCAGCATCCTGTATTATTATATATTCGCCGGTAGCGCTTGCTATTCCGGTATGGAGAGCCGCACCTTTTCCTTTATTAACCTCATGGTTTACAAGCCGAACGTTTGAAGTGGGGTTTTCGGAAATGAATCCTTCTACCAGCTTTGCTGTGTCGTCTTTGGAGCAATCGTTTACTACAATAACCTCCCTTGAAATATCGGGGATTGGTGCTTGTATAACCCGGTTTAAGATTCCAATAATCGTATTCGACTCGTTGTATGCAGGAATTATTACGCTAAGAGTTTTTTGCATAATCAAAAAATTTGAGCAAAAGTATCACAATATTTATTTTTTTAAAACATTTGAGCAATGCAATTCCTCTTTGGGAAATTTTATATTGTTTAAAAAGTCTAGAAAAATAAAGGGCTTAGTAAAACACCAAACCCTTCCATAATATACTACACAAATAAACCTACCAAATGGTCGGTCTGGTTTCTGTATGTCTATACAAAGGGCTTTCGGGACTTACCTCAAAAGCATCGTAAAACTCGTTAATGTTGAAAACCGCACCGTTTACTCTGAATTTTCCGGGTGAGTGAACATCCTCCTTAACCCTACGCATTAGCTCCTTGTCGCGAATAACCTGCCTCCAAACATTTGCGTATGCAAGGAAGAATCGTTGTTCGGGAGTGAACCCATCAATAGGGTCGGGCTTTTCGTTCGTATCGAACGATTTTTGAAGGGCGTGGTACGCAATGGTAAGTCCGCCGTAGTCGGCAATGTTTTCGCCAAGCGTTAACTTCCCGTCGAGCGTCATGTCGTTTATTGCCACAAAGGCATCGTACTGGTCAATTAGTGTTTGGGTTAGCTTATTGAATTTTTCAGCATCCTCAGGCTCCCACCACTCTTCAAGGTTTCCGTTTTTATTATACAGTCGGCCCTGATCGTCGAAGCCATGTGTCATTTCGTGTCCAATTACCATTCCAATTGCTCCGTAATTTACAGCATCATCTGCATAAAGGTTAAAGAATGGAGGCTGAAGAATTGCTGCCGGGAAAACAATTTCGTTCATGGTAGGGCTGTAGTATGCGTTCACGGTTTGGGGAGTCATAAACCATTCGTCGCGGTCGACGGGTTTCCCAAGTTTGCTCATATTTTCACGGAAGTTAAAGGCCAAAGCCTTCTTAATATTTCCAGCATAGCTTTCCCGGTCAATTTCAAGGCTAGTGTAATCCTTCCACTTGTCGGGGTATCCAACCTTAAGGTTCATGGCATCTAGTTTTTCTATGGCTTTCCCCTTGGTTGTGCTGCTCATCCATGTTACGTTTTGAATTCTTTCGCGGTAGGCTGCTTTTAGGTTTGCTACCAGCTCTAACATTTTTTCTTTTGCCTCGGGAGGGAAATTTTCCTCAACGTATATTTGTCCAACAGCTTCTCCCAGCGCCATATTTGCCGAACCGGCAACACGTTCCCAACGGGGTTTGTTCTTTTCGTTGCCCGATAGTTTGGTTCCATAAAAATTGAATTGCTGGTCGGCAAAAGCCGAACTTAGGTACGGCGAGAAGCGGTTAATCAGATTCCATGTTAAGTATGTTTTCCACTGTTCCAGCGGAGTATCGGTTAGCATGGCTCCTACTTCTTTGTAGAAACCCGGGTTGTCGATTACAAATTCGGAGGGAACCTCTATGCCAATGTTTGTGAAGTATCCGTTCCAGTCGATTGAAGGGCACAGCAGCTGCATTTCCTGTAAGGAAACCTTGTTGTATGTACGGTTCGGGTCGCGGCGTTCAACCCTTGTGTATGAAACATTTGCCAGACGGGTTTCTATGTCGATTACATTTTTTGCAAGTTTCAATGCTTCCTCTTCGTACTGGCCCATGAGGTTGAAAACGGTTTTCACATGGTTCAAGTACTCGGTTCGAATTTCCTGCGAGCGGGAATCATCGGATAGGTAGTAATCCCTGTCGGGTAAACCTAAACCGCCCTGGTATAGGTTTACAACTATTTGGTCGGATTTTTTGCGGTCCTGGCCAGCGTAGATATTAAAGAACGGACTAACCCTCATGGCATGAAAGCGGGCTAACTCTGTTTGCAGGTCGTTGGTATTTGCGATACTCTCAATTCTGGTTAGCTCGTCCCTTATTGGGTCTAGCCCCTGCAACTCAATGGAAGCAGTGTCCATTCCGGCTGCGAAGAAATCGCCAACCTTTTGCCAGTTGCTGCCCTGCGGGGCATCGGTTGTACTGGCAGCTTTTTCTAATATCGATTTAATGAGGTTATTGTTCTCTTCCTGAAGGATATCGAACGAGCCGTAGCGCGATTTATCCTCGGGAATAGCGGTTTGCTTAACCCAATTTCCGTTTGCGTAGGAGTAAAAGTCGTCGCCAGGATTTACGGTTATATCCATGTTGGAAACATCGAAGGCGGGTTTCTTCTCCTTTTTTTCAGTTGTACAAGCTGCAAAAGCAAGCAATACAATTAGCATAATTCCTATTTTTTGTTTTAGCATTTTGTTTAAATTTTGGGGATTAGTTTTCTTTTGATGCTGAGCATCAACGATGGTTTAAAAAAAAACCGAAGCATATGCCTCGGTGGAAAAAAAGGTTAAATGGAAATCCCCCTAAATATTTTTCTTTGAAGTTTTGCTTTACCTGATGGTAAATACCTGAAAATCAACTTTTCGCTGGTCAGGCATGAGGCCGTAAATCCAAGAGAATACGGCTTCGTTCGTGGTTATTTGGTCCTCCTTCAGCGTGAAGTTTAGGAACGAAACGGGTTGCTTGGTGAAAACGAAAACTACCCGGTTCATCTCAACATCCTTGGCTTTTTCATTTTTTGCAAGCCAGTAATCTACATGGCCAAAAGGAAACTCGACATTCTTGCTGGCAGGAATAACTTTTTGCTCCTCGTATTGGTTTGGATATAGTAACCAGGTATCAAAATCGGAGATTGTGAAAATATGCAGGTAGCAATCCTTGGTAGCGTAAACGCTGAACTTCAGGGGTTCACCATCCTCGTATATTCCTTTGATTCCGCTTACTTTAACGCTGAAGGTTGGGTCGGGTTTAACATCGTAAAGAATCACGGTTGCGTCGATGGTAACCTCAATGAAGAAGACAGAACCATCAACCTTATTCTCTTCATTTACAATGGTATAATCCTTAACTGCGCCCTGCAGTTCGGCCTGTACATCGGAACTGAAGAACTCAGTGAAATCGTTATCAACTTCGCTCTTAAAGAGCGATTGGTACGACTGCAAATTTTCTGTAACTCCCGCCTTGCGTAAGGCTTCAACCTTTGCCTGGTTAATTGCTTCCTGGCGAGCTTGTGCTGGTGTTATGGTACCGGCAATAATTCCACTTCCCTTGGCTCCGGTTACTGTAATGATATCCTGCGCCACCACAGATGTGAACATAAAAGTTGCAAAAATCAGCAACGTTAACTGTAGCGAATGTTTTAGTTGAATTTTCATGGCTCGGTTCTTTGGGTTACAAAAATCACTTCACCTACAAATTTAGTAAAATAGGTATCAATAAGCGTGCAAATCTTGCGAAAATTATGAAATATAGGTAACCAAAATTTGAATTAAGTTCGCTACTTTTGATGAAACATTGTTCTGCATACTACTCATTCACTTATGGGCAAGGTAGTTATTGGTATTCATGGGCTTGAGAATAAACCGTCGAAGGAAATTCTTGAGAGCTGGTGGCTTTTGTCGATGAAGGAAGGCTTGAAAGGAATTGGGAAAAAGCAGAGAATACCAAGGTTTGAATTAGTTTACTGGGCCGATTATTTTTACTCCTCGCCCCTCGACGAGCGGATTGGCGACAAGGATGACCCACTTTTCTTAGACGAACCCTACCGGATTGCTCCCGTTTCACTTCGACCCGAAACCAGCAATATTCGCATTAAAATTCTCGATTTTTTAGGAGAAAAGGTGAATAAATTTTTACTATCACCCGATTTTTCGCTTAAATACTCATCGCTGCTCGATAGCATTACCGAAAAGTACTTCCACGAGCTTAGCGAGTACTTCAATGGGGAGCAGGCTGGCTCCGAAAAAAATGTGCGAGAACGAATTGTTAGCAGGTTGGCTGAGGTTTTAAGAAGGTACGATGGGCACGAAATTTTTCTGGTTGCGCATTCCATGGGGTCAGTTATAGCTTTCGATACGCTTAGTTTACAGGAGTTTGATGTTCGTGTGAAAGTTCTAGCTACCATTGGTTCGCCCTTGGGAATGCCCAATGTTATTAGCAAACTTGCGGGAATACAAAGAACATCAGGAGTTGAGAATGTTTCGATGAAAACTCCACCCTCGGTGGAAAAATGTTGGTACAACTTTTCCGACCCCGACGACAAGGTTGCCTTCAACTATAAGCTAAGCGACGATTACCGCGAGAACAAATCTGGGGTTAAGCCAACCGATTTTGTGGTATTCAACAACTACATCATAAACAGCGAGAGAAACCCGCATAAGTCGTATGGTTACCTTCGTACCAAAGAGTTTGCTACCGTTCTCGCGGAGTTTCTGGAAAGCAAACAAACATTCAGACAATGGATTAAGAATACATTTTATAGGGTAACCAAATTTTTCAGAAAGTAGAACTTTCAATATTGGTTTATGAGTTATAAACTACCGTGAGTTCGATGTAAGAGTAAATTTTAATTGCTGATTAATAAGGTAATAAGGTTCTGTTTTGTCTCTCTTGTTAGCGTTAGTAAATTATCTCAACCATTTTTCAAAATTAGAATTGTTTATCACTTCAAATGAAGCGTTTGGATATGCATTTTCCCACTGTGTAGGAATTTTCACTTTATCTTCTTTCCATTTAAATTCATACCCATACAATGAACCGCCTCTTTCTTCCACCCAATCTATCTCTTGTTGTTCATATGTTCTCCAAAAATAATTATTAGACGATATTTTTTTGTATTCTTGATACTTAAGCCTTTCGCTAATCATATAATTTTCCCAAAGCTGCCCTAAATCATTTCGGGCTTCGATAGGATTGAAATTTGCAATTATTGCATTTCTGATACCATTATCTAAAAAATACCATCTTGAATTTTTGGTAATCTCTTTTCTTAAATTACGACTAAAACCTTCTACTTTATGAAGAATAAAAACTTTAGTTAATAAATCGAGGTATTTTTCAACTGTATTTTTACTTATTCCAAGCTGTTTCCCTAGTTCTTGCATTGATACTTCTCCGCCTAATTGAAATGCGATTAATCGTAAAAGATTAAAGATTGTTTGTGAATTTTTAATGTTTTCATAAACTAAAATATCTTTTAGTAAATATGAACTAATCATATCATTTAAGTAATCAACTTTATCTGCTTGGTCAGGCAGCTGAAGTAATTCAGGATAATTTCCAAAAATTAAGCGTTCTCTAAGTTTATCAATTTTTGAAATACTATTTTCAACTTGGTTATACTCATTTTCAGACAAAGAAAATAGATTGAATGTATGTTTTCTGCCTGTTAATGGTTCTCCCGCTTCTTTAAAAATATCAAATGATGATGAACCAGATATTATAATTTTTAACCCCTCTATTTCATCAACCATTAATTTAAGTTTTAAGCCAATTTCTGGAATTTTTTGAGCTTCATCTATATATAAAACCCTATATGAACCAATAAGTTGTTTGTAATTTTCAACTGATCTGATTGCGAGTTTATCGTGTACATTTATGTCTTCTCCATTTAATGATAGAATAGGTTCTTCTAACTGCGCTAAAATTTCTTTTACTAGAACAGTTTTTCCTACTCGTTTTGCACCCAAAACAATAACAACCTTATTTGGTTGAAGTTTTTTAATTACACTATCTGTAATTTCTCGTTTTAAAAAAATCATAATTCCGTCACATTAATGACGCAATTTATGTTATTTGTGTCAATAATCAAAAATTTGCTCGATTTTTTTTCGCAAACGTTTGGTGGTGAATTTTCGCGCTGGATTCGGATGCGAGTCAGAATCCTCCGAGAAAACGGGCGGGAGCGGGGCGGTATGTTCGATAATCGCCTGGAAACCAGCGTTCGATGCACTATGTGTTGTGACAAATGCTTTTTATTCGTCGAGTAGACTTATAATTTCTTGTTTTAATTTCTTCAAGTCACTAGATACAATCGCCCAGATTATGTCTTCAGAAACCGTATCATAACCGTGAATTATTCTATTCCGTGTGTCAACAATTTTTCTTGCGTTAGTAATCTTAATTTCAGGGTTCACATATAGAATTCTGTTAACCGCTTCGCCAATTATTTCAATATTTCTTTCTATGGCTTTTCTTGTTTTTATGTCCTTTTTAAATTCGAAAAAGTCTCTTCTTTCGGGAAGAAACTCTTCAATTTCATCAATTGATTGCTTAATGTCTTCAAGCCAAGTTTGGACCTCTTTTTCCATAAATTAGAACTTTGGTTCGGTCAATTTCACTTTTTAAAAATCTGTTTCTTATTGCTTTCTGTTCGAGAAGGTCAATTTGTCTTTTTAGGATTTCTTCGAGTTGAAATTTTAAATTAAAATATTTGTCAGAATAAGAAATTGGGTCATTATCATCAATTTCTACAACCAAATCAATGTCGCTGTCAGGTTTAAACTTATCTGTAGTTACTGAACCAAATGCAAATAAGAAACTAACCTTGTTCAATTCACAAAGTCGTTTTATTTGGTCGATATGTTGATTCAATACATTCATACTAACGCAAAGATAATAAATTTTGGAATACGGTTTAATAGTCTTCTAGGCGGTCTTCTAGCATTGGCTACAACTTGTTTGTATGTAATTTTTTCTTCAATCCACTGCTTCACATAAAATCTCTCAAATTTTCATACTTTTGAGAAAAAAAGTATGACCCGAACCGAGCATGACTACCTGGGTGATCGTCAAATTAAATCTGATGCGCTTTACGGAATTCACTCGCTGCGAGCCACCGAAAATTTTACGAACAACACTCCGTTCCCCATTGATTGGTACAAAACCATGGGGATGATTAAACATGCCTGCTACCTCAGCATAAAGAATTTATACCGAGCGCTCGATACCGAGGGCTTGAAAAGTAAACTTGAGAAAATTATTCCCGACAGAATTATTGAATCGCTTCTTTCTGCTTCGCAGGATGTTTGGGAGGGGAAGTACTTCGATCATTTTATTGTTCCTGCAATTCAGGGCGGTGCCGGAACAAGCATCAATATGAATGTAAATGAAATAATTGCAAACGTTGCGCTGCAAAAAATTGATAAAAAACCGGGCGATTACGAAATAATCGATCCCATTGAAACCGCAAATATTTACCAAAGCACCAACGATGTGGTTCCAACTGCACTTCGAATTACAGCCATGAAACTGCTGGTAGAGCTGGAGGAATCAATCAACTACCTTCGGTATAAAATTGAGGAGAGGGAGAAAGATTACCGCTCGTCAGCACGAATTGGCTACACGCAAATGCAGGCGGCAGTTCCTTCAACTTGGGGAAAACTTTTCAGCAGCTACAGCGATGCGCTTGCCCGCGACTGGTGGAGAGTTTCGAAATGTTTTGAGCGGATAAAAATTGTGAATCTGGGTGGCGGTGCCATTGGAACCGGCGTGGGAACTCCGCGTTTTTTTATTATGGATGTAATTACGCAGCTGCAGCGGATTTCGGGATTTCCGGTAACCCGCAGCGAGAATTTGAACGATGCAACATCGAACAACGATGCGCTGGTTGAGGTTCATGCAACGCTGAAATCGCACGCGGTGAATCTCGAAAAAATGGCTTCGGATTTACGGCTTTTGGCTTCGGATATTGCAGGAAACCAAATCAGTTTGCCGGCACGGCAAGTTGGCAGCTCAATTATGCCGGGAAAGGTAAACCCGGTAATTTGCGAGTACGCAGTAAGCGTTGCCCACAAGGTTTACACAAACGATATGCTAATTAGCAATTTGTGCGGTCAGGGATGCCTCGATTTGAATGCGTACATCCCAGTAATTGGCAATGCGCTAATTGAAAGCATAAAACTATTAAATTCAGCTTGCAGAAGTTTGGCCGATAATCTGGTTGAGGGTTTGAAAGTGAATACTGAAAAATCTTTACAAAATCTGTACAAAAATCCGGCAATTACAACTGCACTCTTACCTGCAATTGGCTTTAACAAAGCCGCAGAGTTGGCGAAAATAATGCGAAGCAAAAGCTACGATATTTTCAAGGCAAACGAGAAGCTTGGATTTATCGAAAAATCGAAGATTGAAAAAATTCTTACTGCCGAGAATCTGGTGAAGTTGGGATTTTCGGTGAAAGAATAGGAATTGTTAACCTGCCCCTTCAGGGCGAAAAATAAATTGTTAATTTTTACCCAAGGCTACGCTTCGATTGCCTTGGTGCTTTGTTAAATTGGGCTTTCAGCCCGCTTATTTAAATTAACTTGATTACTATGAATAGTTCAAAATATCTACCCCGTATAACTATCATTATTATTCTTCTTGCAACTGTTTGGTTGCAATTCTATGTTAAAGGATGGAAGAAAAATAGGATTATTGAGTGGGATACTATGGAATATTACTCCTACCTGCCTGCAACATTCATCTATAAAGATTTAACCTTTGAATTTACAAAGGGGAATCATGAATTCTTTGGAAAACGCTTTTGGCCACATAGAGCAGAGAACGGAAAATTAGTTTTAAAAATGTCGAGTGGAATGGCATTGGTTTACTCCCCATTCTTTTTAATTGCTCATGCAGTTGCGAAACCATTGGGCTTTGAACCCGATGGATTTTCACCACCTTACCGAATGGCCATTGCCTTTGGGGCAATTGTTTATTTAGCTATTGGCTTATTTCTATTAAGCAAATTATTAAGAAAGTACTTTTCGAATTTAACGGTTTCATTAACTCTTATTCTTGTGGCTTTTGCAACAAATCTTTGGTACTACTCAACCATTGAACCTGGAATGAGCCATGTATACAACTTTACCTTCTTCGTACTTTTTATAACTCTTCTGGATGATTGGCTAAAGAATCCCAAATTGGGACGAAGCATTTGCCTTGGACTTACTAGCGGAATTATTTCCCTTATAAGACCAACCAACGCGCTAATTGGAATATTTTTCCTTTTATGGGGAATTTCAAATTTTAGCAATCTGAAAGATAGAATTCTTAATCTTCTAAAAAGTTGGAAATATATTTTAGTAATTGCCGGTTTTGCAATTCTTGTTTGGATACCACAAATTATTTACTGGAAGTTACAAACTGGAAACTATTTTTACTACTCATATCAAAATCAGGGATTCTTTTTTCTCAATCCCCATATAATCGACGGCCTTTTTAGTTTCCGAAAAGGATGGTTTATTTACACCCCAATTATGCTGGTTGCGACTTTGGGAATTTTTCTTCTTCCAAAATATGTGAAAGGTTCTGTATTGGCTATCTCCATTTACCTCTCGTTAAATGTCTATATAATTTTCTCGTGGTGGAGCTGGTGGTACGGTGGAAGTTTTGGAGCTCGCCCCATGATAGAATCGTATGCAATTATGGCGTTTCCTTTAGCTGCAGTTGTTGAACATTTTACAAAAAGGAACCGATGGATTAAGTATCTTTCATTTTCAATTTTCTTTCTGTTTATTTCTCACGGAATTTTACAAACCTTCCAGTATTACTACGGCGCAATACACTGGGATTCTATGACAAGAGAAGCTTACCTAGACTCTTTTGGAAGGTTAAAACCCTCTTCACAATTTAAGTACTTTATAATCCGACCAGATTACAATTCTGCCTTGATTGGCGAAAAAGAAACACAAACATCACAACAAAAAAAAGAAAAACCCTATATTAGCATTGATGAAGAGAAAAAATCAACTACTATCTTCTTTGAAAACATACTAAGTGAGAAAGGAACTGAGTTTTATGAAATATACAAGGATACCATTAAGTTGCCACAAGTTCCTGTTACTATTAAAGTAGAATTTGAGGTTGACTATAATTCAATACCAAAAAACCTATTATTTGCTGTTAGTCTTAACGATAAAAACAACCAAGTACTAACTTACAAAGACGTTAACCTAAATACATTGTCGAAGAATAAAGCCCAATGCTTATGGGAAACAGATATTGAAAATTACTCCACAGATACATTAACACTTAAAGTTTTTTTCTGGTCACCAGACAAAGAATCTTTTACATGTAAAAAAATAAAAGTATTTATTTATGGGAATAATGAATAATATAGTTTTTCATAGAATTTAAATAATTATTTTTAACAATCAATTATAATGTCAGTTTGCCTTATAATCTAAAAGTAGGCATTGAAATAGTTTGCAATTACATTACATAATACAGTATGCAGATAAATAAATCATTCAAAAAAGAAACTGTATGGAAGATTATTTTCTTCTTATTGATTCTAGTAGTTCTCTTTTTTGCAAATTTTAATAAGCCATGGCATAGAAAATATATCACTAGCGATGGGTTTGGTTATTATGGTTATTTGCCAGCTATTTTCATATATCAGGATTTGAAATTTGGTTTTATTGATTTTGCCCAAAACAAAGAATACACAAATTATGGAACTGCTGATTTTAGAAGACAAACAGAGAATGGAATTGTAAATATTTGTTATGTAGGCTCAAGTATTCTGTGGACACCTTTCTTTTTGGCTAGTCATTCTTATGCTTTACTGTCAAAATATGAAGCAAACGGTTATACTTTGCCCTATCAGATTGGAATTCTTTTTGCAGGTATTTTTTACTTATTGCTAGGATTGTGGGCACTTGGCAAAGTGTTTGATAATTTAGGGCTTTCAATCATTAGCAAAAGCATTACACTTTATGCAATTGTATTAGCAACACCTATACTATACTATAGTGTTGTAGAGCCATCTTTCTCTCACGTATATTCCTTCACGTTAATTAATCTATTTCTTCTTGCGTTGATTAACTTCTTTAATAAGTTTAAATTAAAGTATCTAATTTTAGCTTCAATTATTGCTGCTTTAATAGGACTGATAAGGCCTACAAATGGGTTGCTATCTGTTTTTCTAATCCCGTTTTGTATTCCTGCTGATTTTAAATTTGCAAACCTTTATACCTGGATTCGAAACAGACCATTGGTAAACATTGGTTTACCCGTAGTTTTGTTTTTAGTTGTTTTAAGCATTCAACCTTTTATTTACTATCTACAAACAGGGCAGCTATTTGTTTGGTCTTATCAAGGGGGCAGCTTCGATTTTTCAAATCCACAAATAACAAATATCCTATATAGCTACAAAAAAGGTTTATTTGTTTACACACCAATTTTGCTCTTTGCGTTACCTGGATTGTTTAAATTATATAAGTTTTCTCCAATCAAATCTTTAACTATTCTACTTAATTTTTTATTTACAATTTATATTTTGGCTTCATGGTGGTCGTGGTGGTTTGGTATGTCACTTGCGCATAGAGCTTTTATTGATTTTTACGGTTTATGGTTTATTCCCATTGCCTTTGGTTTTGAAAATTACGGAAAGTATTACAAGTTTTTCTTCATATACACTGCCTTAATATTTATCGTTTATTTCCAAATTTTATCGCAACAGTATCGACATTACGTGTTAGACTGGGATATGAACAAAGAAAAATTTTGGAGAGTATTTTTACATACATCAAAACCATATCATGGTTTTTACTGGGAAGAAGAGAAGATTTCAAATAGGCTAAAAAATACATTGCAAAAATATCCTGATGAAATTAAATCAAGTTTCTATTCCTATGAAAATGTGTTTGAAAACAAGAGTATTCAAGTAGGGAAAGCAAATAGCGGATTTAGTTCTTTAAAAATTCCTTCGGGGAAATCAGCTATTTATTCTGACACAATTTCAATTGATCATGAAGTTGATAATTATGCAATATTAGTTCAACTCTCGTTGTTCACAAATGTTGATTTGAGAGAAGAAAATGTAATAATAAATTGTGAAATCAAGCGGAACGATGAAACAATTACCAATGAAAATTGGACACCTCAGAAAATGAATGTATTTTCAGGTCAATGGAACAGAACATCTTCTATTTTAGAAATAATAAAAGGATTAAAGTCAGGTGATATTATAAATGTTTATATTGATAACCATCAAAGTAAAACCATTTATCTTGACGATTTATTTATAAAAATTCAAAAATAGAATTTAACAATATAATTTCTTGTAATACTAAGTAAATAAAATTTTATTAAGTCAGGTCAGGATTTGTTTTATATATACTTGTGCTCATGTAGGGTATGATATATAAATCAAACATACAACATTGATTGAGCAGTCGAAAGGTGTTCCTTAAATCGTTAAGTTGAAAAAAAATTCACAGATAAAAATTGACAATTGCAAATATAGGAGTTGCATCCCATATGAGAGTGATTATTATTTTGAAAAACATAAAAACTATCGTATTATGAAATATCTTAAAAAATTAATATTGTTAACCCGTTGTGCATTTAGAAAATAAAAGAAAAAGTTGTTCAAGGAATCATTAAAA
>ERZ795048.1854-NODE-1854-length-18089-cov-5.943607_pt1 | contig 18089 bp, 10 predicted proteins | sample MGYA00375132_ERZ795048 | MGnify/ENA primary metagenome ERZ795048 (study PRJEB30177, sample SAMN05720225) | activated sludge metagenome | isolation source: Anaerobic digester | place: Hong Kong | collected 2014-12-17 ...
CGTTTTTCCAGCGGATATCGTATACAGAGCTGACATCCTGAAGAAACATGGCTATCCTCTCGAGCCCGTAGGTGATCTCCGTGCAGACGGGATTGAGATCAAAACCGCCCACCTGCTGGAAATAGGTGAACTGCGTGATCTCCATGCCGTCGAGCCATACCTCCCAGCCAAGCCCCCATGCACCGAGTGTGGGGGATTCCCAGTCGTCCTCTACAAATCGGATATCGTGCTCCAGGGGATCAATGCCCAGCTGCTTGAGACTGTCGAGATACAGGTCCTGGACATCAAGGGGAGACGGCTTCAGGATCACCTGATACTGATAGTAGTGCTGAAGCCGGTTCGGATTCTCGCCGTATCTGCCGTCGGTGGGCCTTCTCGAAGGTTCCACATAGGCGACATTCCACGGGTCGGGCCCGAGTGCCCTCAGAAAGGTTGCGGGATTGAAGGTCCCCGCTCCTACTTCCAGATCATACGGCTGGACGATCAGGCATCCACGCCGGGACCAGAATTCCTGTAAGTTCATGATTAGTTCTTGGAAATCCATGTCTGCTCCTCTATCACCGGATCATATTCAGGTCAAGCAGCTTTGCCAGAAAGGCGGCGCTCTTGAGCCTCTTTTCAGAGATGGTATTACACATTTCCAGGAAAAATGCAGTAAGTTCCCTTTTCGCCTGATAACCGGCGGCAAGCTTCCTCAATACAGCCCCGTCAAGACTTTTTCCCCTGAGCAGAAACATAAGGGCCTCTTTGGAAAGCCTGTGCGAAATAAGCTCCTGAACCCGCTTCGAGGCCGCACCTTGCTTTCCCTCAAGATCCAGGCCGTAGCCCAGGGAAGCCAGGATACTGACCATGGACATGCACCAGACGGAAAACCACTGCACACCAGGCTCCATGGCAACAAGGGCATCGCTCAGGATTTCATAGGTGGAAGGACTTGGGTCAAGCTCGCCGAGATGTTCCTTGACGAGTTCGATCAGCACGCTCGCGTAAGCGAGGACCTCCAGGTCCTCCCTGATAGGAAGATTTGCATTGAGGAGGTTCGCTGATTCGATGCGCTTAAGATCACCGGTCCTGCGTGAGAAAAGGTCCAGGGTCACTTCACAAAACGGTTCAAGGGTCCCGGGGAACCGCTTCCTGCTGCTTTTGGCTCCCCTGGCAATGGCGTGGATGATCCCCCGGTCTTTTGTAAGCGCGCACACGATTTTATCCGACTCGGCAAAATCTATGCAGTGAAGGATGATGGCATCGGTTGTGAAACGCGGCATCAGGGCTTACATCATGAGAACAACAGCAATAGCCAGGTATGATGCAACCCCTATGAGATCCATTGCCGTGGTTACAAAAGGTCCGGAGGCGACCGCCGGGTCTTTGCCCACCTTGTAGAAGAAGATGGGCAGGGCTGTGCCCAGAAAAGCCGCCAGGGCCATTGAATTCAGGATCGCAAGGCCTACAACGATACTCATTCGAGGGGAGTCGGGATAGATAACAAAGGATATGCCCCCGAGCATGATCCCGTACATGGCGCCAAGCAGAAGACCCACACCGATCTGTTTTCCCACTATTTCCTTAAAATTCATTGTATTGGAAACGCCTGTGGCAATACCCCGCACGATCAGCGCCACCGACTGTGCAGCCACATTCCCTCCCATGCCCAAAATGATGGGCATGAAGGCGGCTATACCGATAATCTGGCTCATCTTCGGCTCGAAGCCCCTGATGAGAAACGTGGTCAGAACCCCTCCCAGCCAGCATACAAAAAGCCAGGGTATCCTGGTGGAGGCATTCTTCATGATCGATGATGTCAGCAGGTCCTCTTCCGCACCGGCGAGCAGGAACATGTCTTCGGTCGCTTCCTCGTCAATGATGTCCACGATGTCATCTATGGTGATCCTCCCCAGGAGCAGTCCTTCTTCATCAACGACCGGCATGACCACCCGGTCGTACTTTCTGAACATCTGGGCCACATCTTCCTGGTCCATCTTCACCGGTACCGTCACGGGATCCACATCCATGATCTGGGATATGGTGGTATCGGTCTTTGAGAGGATGAGATGTACCAGGGGGACTGTTCCTACCAGAACGCCCCTGTTGTCGACCACATAGACCATATGTATGTTGTCGATATCGGAATAAAGCTGGCGTATTCTGACGATCACCTCGTCCACGGTGGCACCCGGAAGAGCGGAAACAAGCTCCCTCTGCATGATGCCGCCTGCCGTGTCCTCGGGATACTTCAGCAGGGATTTGATCTCCGAGGACTCCTTGGGGCTCATGGCGGCAAGGACCCGCTCCGCCCGCGCCTCGTGCAGATCACCTACCAGGTCTGCAGCGTCGTCCGAGTCCATATCCGCTACGATCCGTGCAAGCTCGGTATCGGATATGTCGTCGAGTATGTCCTCTATGGAATCTGTGGACAGTTCTGCGATAACCTCTGATGCCGTATCCACATCCAGGAGAAGAAAGAATTTGCCCCTGGACTCTTCGTCAAGGGCCTCGATAAGCTCTGCGATCTCGAAGGGCTTGAGATCGTGAAGCATCTCGATGATATGGAATTCCCAACCCTTGTCGATATACTCTTCAAGCAGTTTTACATCAGAGGCCTTTACCGGCATACCATACCCTTTTCATACGGACAGCGCTGCTATCCGGGAACATCATCTGTTATCAGGCCGTTTACCGTTTTCTCCGGAAGATTGACTGTGTACATGCCCGCACATCCCTGAGGAGGATTCGAATGGTTACACTTCTTTACGGCAATGCCGAAAATAACGATCGCTGCAAAAACAACCACAGCAATAACGATCACCCTGGTGATAAAGGTCGTGTCCCCGGGTTTGAACCTGCGGACAGGTTCATCCAGGTGGCCATACGCAGCGATCGTCTCGTCCAGATATCTCACAAGCTCTTCCTCATCAAAATCAAACTCCTTGCTGATTACCTGGAGAAAGCCCCGTAAAAAGGCGCGGGGAGGCAGCATATCTATCTGATCATCTTCAAGAAATCTCAGGGTTTGCGCTGAAATCTTTGTCCTTTCCTCAATCTCTTTCAGCTCGATGCCCCTTTTTTCACGCTCTGCCCGAAAATACTGCCCCAACGTGAGTTTTTCCTCAGACATAACCCCTCCTTTTCGTTTCAACCAATTATCATGTCAAGTAGTATGTGGCAAGGATTATGACCCTGCCATGATGTATTTGACTATTGTATTCATATAGGGTTAGCCTAGGAAATGACGCCTTGCTCGTCGAGAAAGACCGGAAAGAGAGAATGCATACAGACATGCTAAATACCAGAATCGATCCCGAGATCCTGTACCGCATAACAAAACCTCTCAGATATGCGGGCGGCGAGATCAATGAAGTGATCAAACCTGATGATGAGGTTCTGGTGCGCTTTGCCCTGGCATTTCCGGATGTCTATGAAATAGGCATGTCCCACGCCGGTATCAAAATCCTGTACGCTCTTCTCAATGCCATGCCGGGTATCTGGGCCCAGCGGGTATTCGCTCCCTGGCACGACATGGCGCAGGCGCTATCACACAACAACATTTCATTATACAGCCTCGAGGAAAAGCGCCCCCTGAAATCCTTTGATATCATCGGCTTTTCCCTTCTCTACGAGCTCTCCTATACCTCTGTGGTCAAAATGCTCAGGCTCTCGGATATTCCTTTGTATGCCGATCATCGCTCTGATAAAGACCCCATCATCATTGCCGGCGGCACAAGTACGAACAACCCCTGTCCGTTCTTCGACTTTTTCGATCTGATCGTAATCGGGGACGGGGAAGAGGTCATTCAGGAAATCGCCCTTATCTGCAGGAATACTCCTGACAGGAGCGAGCGCCTTTCAGCAATGTCCGAGTTGTCCGGGGTTTACCGGCCGGGACACAGCAGCCATACGAAAAAGCGCATCCTCAAGGATCTAGATCTTTATCCTTTTCCCGATGCACCGGTGCTCCCCAATATCTCTATTGTACACGATCGTATCGGCGTGGAGGTTGCCCGGGGATGTACCAGAGGATGCAGGTTCTGTCAGGCGGGAATGACCTACAGGCCGTACCGGGAACGATCATTCGATTCGGTCATACAGTCTTTTAAAAAGGGCATCGCATCAACGGGATACGATACCGTTGCATCGCTTGCATTATCCGTCACCGACCTCAGCTACATCAATACCCTCATGGAATCGCTCTCCTGTCCCTCAAGGGAGATCTCCGTGGGCATCCCTTCGCTGCGCGTTGAAGGGATAACGGCTCCCGTGGCTGACATCATCGCATCAGTGAAGAAGTCAGGGTTCACCATGGCTGTCGAGGCTGCCACCGAACGCCTTAGACAGGTCATCAACAAGGGAAATACCGAGGAAGATCTGTTCAGAAGCATCCGCATAATCAAAGACCTGGGATGGAGATCGCTCAAACTGTACTTCATGGTCGGGCTTCCAACCGAGAGGGAAGAAGATATCGAGGCCATTTGCTCCCTGTCAGGGGAGATCGCCAGACGGTTTTCCGGCAGACTCAACATAAGCATCTCCGGTTTCATGCCGAAGCCCTTTACCCCCTTTCAGTGGGAGGAACAGCTCTCACAGAACAGCCATGGAGAGATTCTCGGATACCTGCAGACAAACCTCAGGCAGAAGAACATCTCGCTTAAATGGCAGGACCCTGTGCTCACCTACCTTGAAGGGATATTCTCCAGAGGTGACCAGCGGCTCTCCAGGGTGATCGAGAAGGCAGAGGCCGGCGGAGCGTATCTGGACGGGTGGGGAGACACCTTCAATGAACAGGCCTGGCTTGAGGCTTTTGACGCTACCGGCATCGATCCGGACTACTACCTCAAGCAGAAACAGCTTGAAGAGCCTCTTCCCTGGGATTTCATCGATATGGGGATTCAACAGTCTTTTCTCAGGCAGGAACGCATGCGCGCATATCAGGAAAACCCCGAATACACGCCGGACTGCAGGCAGGCTGACTGTTGCGGTTGCGGCGTCTGTACCGAGGGAAAAGCCAATATCCTCTATCATGAGACCGCCCCTGTTTACCTCTTCCCTGAAAAAGAACATCTGGAGACCTGCAAATACGTCATTGGTCTCACCAAAGAGGATGCCTTGAGATTTCTCTCTCCGCGGGATTTCATGGAAATGATAAAGCGGGCCATACGTCGCGCAGGGATGATTGCGGCCTATTCCGAAGGATTCAGCCCGGTGATGAAGATGAGCACTATCCCGCCTACATCTTTCGGTATCGCATCAAAGAGCGAATTCATTCAGATAGCGCTTGAAGGGGATCCACAGCCGGAAGAAATCGTCTCCTCGTTGAACAGGCACCTGCCCGACGGCTCGAGGGTCTTCATGTGCAGCACAGGCAAGCTCAAGAGGGTCTCAGCCTACGTGTATGAGTCATCCACCCCGTTTACCCTGTCGATAGATGACGAATCTTCGATCAAAAAGGGGGAGAACGACCTAACAGTGAAAGATTTTCTCGCATCGTATGACCGGACGAGAATGACCATCCGGTTCATCGAAGGAAGGACCATCTCTCCGCTAGCAATCCTGGAATCCTTCTCGGTAAACAGGATATCTTTTCAGGATCTGGTCAAGACAGACACCATCTTTATTTCGTGACGGTTCTCCAGGCACGAAAAAAGCCTTGACGCCGTCTGTATAAATACCAGTTGAAAAATTTTATAGAGTATTATTTATTAAAAAATTATTGTACCTTACAGCTGTAACCAGCAATGAACATACTTCAGCCAGGCATAGGATTAACAAGAGGACTGACAAAATTGAATTTCTCTCAGCCTTTGCATAGCAGAACCGAGAAAAAAATGCCGGATCTGAAAATCCGGCTGCTGATTCTTGGTTCTTATTTGCTCTTTTGTATTCTGATCTGGCTCAACGAGCTTATGGATCTGCCGCATGTCATTCTCGGGGCTCAGAAGACCCCGATGAACTGGCACGAAGCCCTTCTGGAAACAGGTTTTCTCTCTATTATTGCGTTTGTTGTCGGATCCTCTTATGTTCAGGCGATGAAACGATCTTCCAGGATCCGAAAAGACCATTACCAAGAAAAGATCTTCTCGGAGGTCCTTATTCAGGAATCTCCCTCATTTTTTACCGCAATAAGCCCGCAAGGCGCAACAATCATGATGAACAGTTCCATGCTGAAAAAACTCGGCTACACACATGACGAGGTCGAGGGCAGGGATTATCTCGCCTCGTTTATCCCGGAAGAAGAACAGGAAGGGGTATCAAAGGTTTTCTTCGATCTCGTAGAGCACAACCGTCCCACAAAAAACGAAAACCATATCCTGGCAAAAGACGGTTCCCGTATTCTCGTTGAATGGGAAGGCCGCCCGGTCTTGAAGGATAATGGAGAGCTTGACTTCATCTATGGCGCCGGAGTCGATATAACCGAGAGGAAAGAGATCGAAACAGCGCTGAGAAACAGCGAGGAGAGATATCGCTCCTTTGTTCAGAATCTGCAGGGGATTTCCTATAGAACCACCCTGGACAACGTGCCTGTCTTTCTGCACGGGGCCGTAGAAAAGATCACCGGATATACCGAAAAGGAGTTTCTTGAAGGAACTCCGAACTGGAAGCATATCGTTCATGCTGATGATCTCCAGGCAAACCTGGAGATCTTATCGAGCATTCGAACAGTCCCTCATTATGCTGCGGAACTCAAGTACCGTATACTCCGCAGGGATGGGGGGATACGCTGGATCCACGATCACATTCAGAATATCTGCGATGAAACAGGGGAAGTTTCCGAGTTGCAGGGCATGATCTTCGACATTACGAAGAACGAGGAGGCCGAGGAAAACCTCAGGGAAAGCGATGCGCGCTACCGGATTCTGGCGGAGAATATCCAGGATGTCATCTGGGTGCTGGACAAGAATCTGCGCTATACCTATATCAGCCCATCGGTTGAGCGGTTCAGGGGACACACGGTAGAGGAGGCCATGTCCCTGCCTCTGGAAAAGATCTTCACCCCGGAGTCACACGACAGGATCGTATCGTTAGCCGAGAGATACCTCGCCCTGGAACAAAGCGGAGCAAAGATCGATACCGGCAGGTCGCTCACCATGGAACTGGAGCAGATCTGCAAGGACGGCGCCGTTATATGGACAGAGGTGACAGCGAGTTTCCTGCTCGACAAAGCCGGAAGACCCGATGGTTTTGTCGGCATTACGAGAAACATCACGGAGAGAAAACGGGCTGAAGAGTCTTTACGGCAAAGCGAAGAGATCTACAGGACCATCTTTGAAAATACCGGCACCGCAATGGCGATCCTCGATGACAGTGTCATCGTTGCCCTTGCAAACTCTGAGTTTGCAAAATTATCCGGCTTCGACAACCATGAGATCGAGGGCAGAAAAATCTTCATGGATTTTGTAGAGGCCGGGGATAAGGACCGGCTTCTGAAATACCATAGATCGAGAAGGATAGATCCTGCTTCTGCGCCGAGAAACTACGAGTTTCATTTTATTGACAAACACGGGATCATCAAGGACATCTTCACCACAGCAAACATAATACCCGGATCTGCAAAAAGCGTTCTGTCACTGCTTGATATAACCGAGATGAAGAAGGTGCAGGATGATCTCATGCATTCCCGTGAACAACTCCGCAACCTTCATAAACATGCCCAGGACGTACGTGAAGGTGAAAGAACGCGCGTTGCACGGGAAATCCATGATGAGCTCGGCCAGGTCCTCACTGCGCTGAAGATGGACCTTTCCTATCTATCGAGAAAATTTCCGCAGGAAACCAAACCCCTTCATAACAAGATAAACCTCATGCTGAAATTCATCGATATGACCATTCAATCGGTAAAACGCATAACCATGGATCTGCGGCCAGGACTTCTGGATCACCTCGGTCTGGTGCCCGCAATAGAATGGCAGGCCGAGGAATTCCAGAAACGCACCGGGATAAGCTGCAAGGTCAAGGTAGATCCCGAAGATATCAGCCTTGATAAAGACCAGGCCACAACAGTCTTCAGAATCTTTCAGGAAACCCTGACAAATGCGGCGAGGCATGCCAATGCCTCCCATATAGAGACCACCTTGAAGGCATATGACGGTATGCTCAAGATGATCGTAAAGGATAACGGGAAGGGCATAACCAGAAAGCAGATAGCGGATCCAAAATCATTCGGCCTTATGGGTATAAGGGAACGCGCCTATTTTTGCGGTGGAGATGTCATGTTTACCGGGAAAAAAGGACATGGTACAAGTGTTATTGTTTCCATCCCGATTGAAGGTGAAGGAGGTAAAACATGATACGGGTATTGATTGCAGATGATCACCCGATCGTTAGAGAAGGCCTTAAGCAGATTCTGTCTGAAACCGACGACATCATCGTCGTTGATGAAGCGGCCAACGGACAGGAAGTGCTGAACTATGCATGGAACAAACCCTACGATATCATCCTTCTGGATATATCCATGCCGGGCAGAGACGGACTGGAGGTGCTCAGAGAGCTCAAGCACACAAAACCGAAGCTCCCGGTGCTGATCCTCAGCATGTATCCTGAAGAACATTATGCCATACGCGTACTTCGCGGCGGAGCATCGGGATATCTTACCAAGTCAAGCGCACCGGATGAATTGATCTCGGCAATCCGCAAGGTTGCATCCGGAAGAAAATATATCAGCTCAACCCTGGCAGAACGTCTCACCTATGAATTGGACCGTGATTCGGACCGCCCTGTGCATGAATCCCTGTCTGACCGGGAATATCAGGTTATGCACATGATAGCATCCGGCAAAACCATCAAGGAAATTGCAGATGAACTCTGCCTGAGCGTAAAAACCGTAAGCACGTACCGGTCCCGGATCATGGAAAAGATGAATATGAAAAACAATGCAGAAATCGTTCTCTATGCAGTTCAGAACAAGCTCGTGGATTGACCGCTCTTCAAAGGAGCGATCTTTTCCTGTATCTCCTCCCTGCAGTACCCAGGTATAAACCCCTTTATGTCAGACGAAACCTTATGAGACAGTTAAGGAAAATCCTACATGCATATCAGTAGTTTCCCGATAAAAGCGCTGTCGGCACAATGCTATCATTATCTGGAATCTTCTTCATTCAGGGCCAAGAGTAAGGGGGGCAGCTATCATCATGTTCAAAATTACCGATGCCTATGGAAAATCCGAGTCAGTTCGCGTGAAATCCCTGTACGACGAACTCAACAGAACTCAACCCAGGGTCGATTCGCAAAGGGCTGTCCTCTATACCGAGTACATGGAAAAACACTCTGGCGGGCATTCCTTCCTGAAAACGGCAGAGGCAACCCGGCACGTATTATCCTGCATAACCCCCGTGATCTTCGACAATGAACTCCTGGTGGGCAGTCTTTCCCGATATCCTTTAGGCGCACAGGTCTATCCTGAGATACAACCGGGAAAGAGCACTCTTACCCTGGAAGGATCGGCATCCAGTGAACGGCAAAAAAGACTTCTCTGTCCATGCCTGATTTCACACAAGGACTTAGAGGGCATAGAAAAGGCACAACAGTATTGGCGCGGAAAGGATCTGCTCATGCCCGGCAGGGATCATGGCATACATGCAGACAACCAGTTCAGCAATCGACACGATTCGTCTCACCAGCCATTTCTTACCTCCATCCCCGAACAATGGCTCGCCATCAGCTATGAAACCATCCTGCGTCAGGGTATTGACTCGATCATTGCATCCATAAGGGAATTCACCGAGGGGCTTTCCCGCAAAACCAATCCCTACTCAGCAGAACTCGACGCATATTTAGGCGGTATTATCTGTATCCTCGAAGGGATTGTGTGTTTTGCGAAAAACTATGCAACCGAAGCTCAAAGAATGGCAAAGCAATGCCCAGATCCAAAGAGGAAAAAGGAATTGACCGAGATTGCCCGTATCTGCACAAAGGTCCCGCGAAAGGCACCGGATACCTTCCGGGAGGCCCTCCAGGCATTCTGGTTCGTTCATGTCTGCGCGTGTCTCGAATCTCCCGAAAGCAATGCCTCTCCAGGACGCTTCGACCAGTATCTGGATCCCTATCTCGAGCGCGATCTGTCTGAGCAAATCCTGAGCGTCAAGGGCGCCTTGGAGCTTCTGGAGCTCATGCGGATCAAATGCGAAGGGATCATAACGGTATACAAAGACAGCAGAGGCTCCTTTTTCTGCAGAAGGAGAAATCAGCATATAACCCTGGCTGGTTCCGACTCTCATGGGAACCCCTGCGACACTCTTTTGTCCAAGTTCCTGCTTCAGGCAAGGATCCATATCCATACAGAGCAGCCCGTGCTTGCCATCCGGTGGAGAGAAGACCTGTCAGATTTTTTCAAGCACAAAGTTATCGACTGCATCAAGACAGCAGGGTGGTGCCCGGATATCTATCACGAGCATATAGGCACGAACCGTTGCTCCACAAAGACCTGCATGCCTGCGGAAAGACTTCACGACTGGATCATATTCGCCGACCCTGCCGAATCACATACAAACCTCCTGGAAGCCACCGATCTTTTATTCAGAAAGAATCAGTCAAAGATCTTCGATATCCTGCTCAATAGCGGAGATTTCTCGGCAAAGGACCAGCCCCTCAAGCAAGAAGATTCTCGGAAAAGGAACCTTTTGAGAACGGCACGCCAATATTACCGCCTGATATGCCGAACAGCTATGAACCTGCCTCACCATGCGTGCGATGTACTCCTTGGCCCTAACAATACCGGTATTGTTCATCCATGGTTGTGCAGATTGAATCAGCAGTGCGAGACAACCTCATCTCCTTCATGCAGGTACAGCAGCATCGAACGCATCAGCACCTTGTCGCTGATTGATCTGGCAAAGGCCATCACCGTACTTCGTGCATTTCTGTCAAAAGAGGCCCTGTTTACCCTTTCGGAAATTCGTGAGGCTATTGAAACAGATTTTGAAGGTACGGAAACCTTAAGGCAGATGCTCCTGGGAGAAGCTTCTCTGAGCAGCCAAAATCCATTGTTCGAAGAGACCCTCATCGAACTTTTGGATATCTGGGCGTGTTTCGCTTATACCTGGCGCGATGCCGGGTCGGTTGATCAACCCGGCATACGTCGATTTACCCTTATCAGGGGCGCCACCCAAAGGGTACAGCCATCCTGCCAATAAAAATATTCGGCCGGGTATTCAGACAGCACTGCAGCATAAAAGCAGGGGTTCTCTCATCTGTGTAGGATTATTCCTACATTTTGGTAAGTACATGACCTACGCAACTATAGGGCATTTTCTGATATACTGTCTTATCGTATGATATTATAAAGTCAGTACAACAAGTGTTGTTCTGACCTCCTTTACGCCAGAAGAGGGGACAAGTCCTCTCGAACTTAGTCCTTATACCTATTTCTTCTTCTGGCATTTTTTTGTCTTTTTTCCGGACAGTGTTCGGCAACTGCCCTCTCCGCCTTTATTGACCCTTCCTGCTGTCGTCCTTATCCATATCCTCAAGGGTGCTGCCGCGGAGAAACAGGTGCATGTATTCCCTCCTGGTGTCCTCCAGTTCATTCGTGCGTTCTTTCAGGAGCCATTCGAGGAAATCCCTATGCCGCTTCAACTCCAGATGCGTCTTTACCCTTGCCTGTACCACGGAAAGGCTGAACGGCTTGGTGATATAATCTACCGCACCGAGATCAAACCCTTTTTTTTCGTCCTCCTCTGCATTCTTGGCGGTGATGAAGATAACGGGTATCTTGCTTGTCGACTCCTCTTCTTTTAGTTGTTTACATACAGCGTATCCATCGATGTCCGGCATCACGATATCAAGAAGGATAAGATCAGGAAGGTTTGACCTCGCAAGCTGGATCGCCTCGGGACCGCTGCCTGCAATACTGATCTGGTAATTATACATGAGCATCTCTCCAAGAACCTTGATGTTTGCAGGCTCATCATCGACAATGAGTATCTTTTGCCGCACAGGAGTTTCATTTTTCATCGTATACTCACCTCCAAAGGAATCCCTATTGCATCTGCAATGGTTGATAGCGTATTTCTGGCACCGGTAAAGTTGAAACGGCTTATCTGTGCCTCCAGTTCATCCATTTTTTCTATTACTTCCGATCCGTTAAGTGCTTGCTTCAACAGGCTGACAAAGCTTACCGCTTCAAGGTCATTCTTTTTCAGGAGATCGGCCAGATAGACAAGATGAGATCCGATCTCAGAATACTCCAGCCCATCTTCCCCTGAGGCATTTTCTGCCTTTGTCATAGTATCATCCATGTATTCGTTCTGCATCCTTAAGGCCGAGTCCATTACCTCTTGAAGAGATCCTTCAAAATCCTTCATGAGGAGATCTCCCCTATCAGGCCTTTCCTGCCCTGATACCTGCCTTTCAAGCATCAACGCACTGTTCTGCAGTCCCTTTGCCGAAAGGTTTCCAGCCACACCTTTGATCGTGTGCACCAATCGGTATGCAAGCTCTGTATCACCATCTGCAAGGGCAGCTTTTATCCTGTCCACCACATCATGATAGTCCCGGTACAGATCACAGAAAAGCTCCTTAAAAAGCCTCCCGTTCCCACCCAGACGCGCCAGACATTCATCGATATCGATTCCCGGCAACTTCTCAGGAATGCATTTATAAGAACTTGGAACATTTCTTTCCGGCTCGCACCATACCCCTTCCCTGCGCCTTATTGCCGGCCTGATCCACCTGGCCAAGGTTTCATAGAGCTGTTCTATCTCGATGGGCTTGGTGACATGATCGTTCATACCGGAAGCAAGGCTCTTTTCCCTGTCCCCTTTCATGGCGTGGGCTGTCATGGCGATGATGGGAAGATCCCTGTATTTAGGGTTCTCCCGTATCAGCAACGTGGCCTCATATCCGTCCATTACCGGCATCTGAACATCCATCAATACAGCATCATATAATTTATCATCAATCATATCAAGCGCTTCCTTGCCGTTTTCAGCAATATCCACCCTGATGCCCGCATGCTGAAGTATTTCCTGAGCCACCTGCTGGTTGATGGTGTTGTCCTCCACGAGCAGAACAGACGCACCGCTTATCTGTTCAATGGCTGCCTCTTTTTTCTCTGCATGTGCATAGGGATGAGAATCCTCTTTAGGGATGAGGTCAAAGAGCTTCAATATCCTGTGGTACAGTAATGAATATTTGACCGGTTTTGTCACAACCGCAGCACCTTTTTCCCGGAGATGAACATTCTGGCCGAAATCTACCAGGGCCAGGAGCTTCAAATTTTTCATCGCGGTGTCCTGCTCTATTCTGTGCAGGATGTCGGCGTTTGGATCCTTGAGGTTAACCACAAGCAATTCATACGGGGTTTCGCTGCCTGAGGCATCCTTCAATGCCGCAAGCGCATCTTCTTCGGTTCCAACAGCAGTAACGGTAAAGCCAACTGTTTTGAGCACCTTTTCCAGGATCTCTCGTGACCCCTGATTCCTGTCAAGAACACATAGGTTGATGCCTGCCAGATCTTTCAATGCCGCCTTCTGTCTATCAGATTGTTTCCTCTTCGGCGATGCATCAAATTCCAGGTCGATATAAAAGGAACTCCCCTTCCCCTCGGTGCTCTCCACACGTATAGTGCCGCCCATAAGATCGACAAGCCTTTTACATATGGTAAGGCCCAATCCAGTGCCGCCGTACCTGCGTGTCGTCGATCCATCAGCCTGGGTAAACGGTTTGAAAAGATCGAAAAGCTTGTCGTTGTTAATTCCTATCCCTGTGTCACGTATGGTAAAACTCAGCCTGGCCCTGTCTTCTTTGATCCTGTTTGATGAAACGGTAACGACAACCTCTCCGGTGTTGGTGAATTTTATTGCATTCCCCGTCAGATTGATCAGTATCTGCTTCAGGCGCAGGGGATCTCCTTTCAGCAATGCTGGGACCTCCGGTTCAAGGTACAGCACCAGATCGAGATCCTTTTCCGCAGCCTTGCCTGCAAACATATCAGAGACTGTGTCCATCACTTCCTGCAGATCGAATTCAACTGTCTCCAGGACCAGCTTGTCTGCCTCTATCTTGGAAAAATCCAGGATGTCGTTGATTACGTCGAGCAGTGAATGTGCGGACAGGTTTATCTTGCTGAGGAAATCATGCTGTTTTTCATCGAGATCCGTGTTCATTGTCAGATCCGTCAATCCGATAATGGCATTGAGAGGGGTCCTGATCTCGTGACTCATGTTCGCAAGGAATGCACTTTTTGCCTGATTCGCAGCCTCAGCAGCGGCCTTTTCCTTCTGCAGGGATTCGATGTGTTTTCTCTCAGTTACATCCCGTGCAATCCCTCGGAATCCCAATGGTTTGCCGTTCAGATCCTTTATAAGCGAAACCGACATCTCCACAAAGCATGGCGTCTGATCCTTTGTCATCAATTTAAGATCCAGGAACTTTGTCGATTTTGCCGTCTTATAAACGGTATTGAAGGAACGGAAAACCTTCTGCCGGTCATCTATACATACGAGGTTCCGGTTATCGATGTTCCACAGTTCCTCTTTGGTATATCCGAGCATCCTGCTGAATGCATCGTTAAAAAACAGGAACCTGCCTTTTGTATTGAGCTCATAGTATCCTTCTTCCATGTTATCCAGGATGGTACGGTATTTTTCTTCGCTCTCGGTTATCTTCTTTTCATAACGGATCCTTTCGGTGAGATCCCTCCCTGACCCGCGAATGCCGACCGGGGTCCCCTGCGAATCGTTAATGACCGAATTCTTGTATTCTATGATGCGCTCCTGGCCATCCTTTCTCACTATCTGCATGAGTCCCTCGCTCTGGCCTCTGTTCATGACTGCATGCAGGTAATCCTTGAACATGGGTTTATATCGATCGGGCATGATATCAAAAACACGGAGGTTTTCCGGCAACGGCTCGTCCTTGTCATATCCCAGGTATTCCTTCATTGCCCGGTTTGTTTCAATGAAGCACCCTTCAAGGTCATGAAAATACCAGGCATCGGATACGTTCTCGAATATATCACGATATTTCTCCTCGCTTCGTCTGAGTGATTCCTGTGCCTGCCGGTAATCCGTTATATCCAGGCATGAGGCTACACTCTGGCATGTTCCCGGGATCATCCTGATGTTGATTACAATGTCCTTTATCCCTGAATTGATATCCACAAAACGGAACTCGTATTGCCCGGGTGCGGAGTCCGGATCATGCCTCCTGTCGACATGATACTTCTTCATCCTTTGCAGGTCTTCCTCAACAATAAACTCTGTCCAGCTTTTTTTCCCCTCGATCTCCTCCCTGGGATAGCCGGAAAGCTTCTCAAAATGCGAATTCGCAAGTGATATGGTAGTATCTTCCTCGATAATGATGGTGGCGGTCCCGGTGTTCTCAAAGATCGTGCGGTACCTCTGCTCGCTTTCTTTCAGAGCCTTTTCCGCCAGCCTTCGTGTGGTTACATCCCTTGAAATACCCCTGAACCCGATTATTTCTCCTGAAGGACTCCGAATGATCGAGGCAGAGGTCTCAACATTTATTACCTTTCCATCCTTGCCTATACAATTCACATCCAGCGATTTTATGGATGTCCTGCTCCTGTATGCCTCATTGAAGGCTGCATAGATCCTTTTTGCGCTTTGTTCATCCATATAATTCCGGTTATTCATTCCCAGCATCTCGCTCTTGGAATATCCGAGCGTCTGGCACATGGAATCATTGAAAAATGTCAGGTTGCCCGCAATGTCAACCTCATAGTAGCCGTCTTCTATCTTTTCAAGGATGGTCCGGTAACGCTCCTCGGATTTTTGAAGAGCCTCTACTGCCTCGGTGCGCTCGGTGATGTCATTAAGGAAGTTGAGGACAGCCGGTGAATTCTTCCAGGAGATCACTACCCAGGAAACCTCCAGCCACAGAATCCTTCCGTTTCTGTGGACAAAACGCACAGGATAGGAATCGCTTTCATGTTCACCCTCTATCATCATAGTCCTATCCAAAAATCTTTGCCGGTCTTCTTCATAGATAAAATCCACAAGCCGACGGGAAGCAAACTCTTCTCTGCTGTAGCCTGATATCTCTAGGGCCTTCTGATTGACGAACTCACACCTGCCGTTCTGGTCGACAACGATACCCTCGTTGGCATTTTCAACGACAAGGCGGTACTGCTTCTCACTCTCGATCAGGTTCTCACGCGCCTTTATCCTGGCGGTCATATCGCTGCCGATGCAGAGAATTTCAACAAGGGTGCCATTGTCATCAAAAAGCGGCCTGTTTGTCCAAGACACCCACACCCTTTCACCATTCTTGATAATATTCTCTCTGAGAATATTGGAATATTGTTCCGGCAAATCACCTATCCTCTGCAGCATGTCCTCAAAATAGTGTATCGAGGATAAATCATCGGCAACGATAAGACCGACCGCGTGTTGATTGAGAGCTTCCTCTGCCGTATACCCGAAGAATTTCTGTGCAAACTCATTAAAGAAGGTGATCTTTCCCTGCATATCGATGCGCAGGATGATACTGTTTGCGTTCTCTACCAGGTCACGATACTTTTCTTCGCTTTCCTGGAGTTTTTGAAATGACTGCGCATTGTTGATTCCTGTTGCGATCTGCTGTGCGATGCCCATAAGAAGATTCACATCGCTTCTTTTGAGGGACCTTCCGGAAATGGAGTTATCTGCAATCAATGCACCCAGGTTTTGCCCTTCGAACACGATGGGCGCAAGAACAAAGGACTCGATATCAAGATAATGCGAAATATCAGCGGCCTGTCTTGATAAAGGTTCTTCGCCCTCCCTGCCGTTGAGCAGCAGGGGGGGCACCTCATTCGAAGGGTTTTCAGCGATATCACCCCTGTCCAGAAGTTCCATGTCGAACAATTTCCCTGAGAGGGTGTCTTCCTGCCCTGTGCTCAGACCAAACCCTTTTTTATACACTAACCCGGTCTGCTGCTCATTTGCCAGAAGGATAACTACCCGATCAATAGCCAGAAGTTCTTCCATCTTGTCTGTTACGGTTTCGAGCAGATTATCAATATCGAGCATCTTTGATGTTGCGGTCCCAATCTCCTGGACAAGGAGTGCATCATCATAGCGTTTGTTCGTTTCCTGAAGCAAAAGGGCTGCTGTCTTTCCCTGATCCTTAATCCGTTCTTTCAGTTCTTTTTTCTCCAGATGATCCTTGAGCCAGGACAGGCCGAAAACCGAGGTGGACCACAGAAGAGGGATGGACATCCAATAGGTGCTCGGAACGATAAAAAACAGGGCACCGCATACTAGGGAAAGAATAAGCGTTGTGTAGCTGCGTATTCGATTCAGCAGGTATGAGACCGTCGACTCCCAGGTAACGATATACCTGCAGCAATCATCCCCACGGTGAAGGCAGCTTGTATGCTCGATCAGGGCAAATCTTCCGGTAAAGGGTTTCGCGACAGACTCCAGGATCCCCATCCTGTTTTCACATTGGTATCTTTTTTCCTCGACACCTTGAGCAGGAATTGCCGTTACCTCCACCTTGTTCGGCCCGATCTTCCTGGTCTTGAGTGTTCCTCCTCGGGTCAGCGTGGTTGCAATTTTTCCAGCATAATTGAATGCGGACATCGGGGTGAAAAATCCAAAAATAAACTGTCTTATCGTGTCATATGATCTGGCTGTTGCCCCCATTTGACCAGCTTCTCGTGCAATATCGGGATTGCCGGTCTCTTTTACAATGATCTCGTTGAACCTGTCGGCCTGCTTCTGTGTGTACCAGTACCCCATATCTTCGAGATCATACCTGCTCAATCCGGCGTAGTTCAGGAGTGAATCGATGTCCACATCAGGATACTTTTCCTGAATATATTCCAGGTATCCCTTTATGATCCTGATACTGTAAAGACCTTCTTCTTTCATAAAACCAAGCGTGTTCTTGACAACATCAATACATTGCCCCTGATCATAAAAGCCCTAATCCCTCTCAACACCCTGCTCTCGGTGACTCAACACAGGATACCCACACATATCTTCACCATAAGTATCGTCATTTTCACCTATGAAATGAAGCGGTCAGGGGAATAAATGAGTTTTCGCTGGATAGGACCACCGTACTATGCTACATTTTTGGGCTATGGTAACTCATGATTCTTCAGTTGATCTGGGCGGAATCACCTCAGAGGCATCTCGCATCATTCTTTC
>ERZ795048.1855-NODE-1855-length-18077-cov-5.952558_pt1 | contig 18077 bp, 16 predicted proteins | sample MGYA00375132_ERZ795048 | MGnify/ENA primary metagenome ERZ795048 (study PRJEB30177, sample SAMN05720225) | activated sludge metagenome | isolation source: Anaerobic digester | place: Hong Kong | collected 2014-12-17 ...
TGTTTTTTCGACAGAACCGACAAACGGAATTGTCGGATTGAATTACTTTCAAAATGGACTTACCATAAACCTCGATACTTATTACAAAACAACACGAAACCTAATGCGTCGCGAATATATTGCAACAAACGCTGATTCAAAAAATAACGGAATATTTCAATTGCTGAAAGGTACTGCCCGCACTTATGGGCTCGATTTGTATGTAAAACAAGATTTTGGCCATCATGCTGTTTGGGCAACTTACACCCTCAGCAAGGCCGAAGAAGCGATGGCCATTCCAACACAGCAAACAATAAATTATGTTTTAGCATCTCACGATCAGCGCCACGAACTAAAAATGGCCGCTCTATTTAAGGCCGGCCCATTATATTTAAGTGGCAACTATGTTTATGGATCAGGAATGCAAATACTGCGTGAACTTTTCCCTTCCGAAATCGACAATGTTAAATACAGCCGTTTCGATGCTGCAATTACCTGGAAATTTAACGGTAAATTGAATGGTGAAACAGGCCTTTCGGTGCTCAATGTTTTTGATACCTACAACTTAAAATATGCCAACCTTAAAAACATAAACTTGACCCAAAACCTTGGAGCAGTAAAAATTTATACTGGAGCAGTGCCTTTAACGCCGGTTTTGTTTTTGAAAATGACTTTTTAAAATAACTTCCTGAACCCGATCAATTGCTTCACCTCTTCGAGTGTTTTTTGCGCCGATTCGCGTGCTTTTTCGGCACCCATGCGTGCTACCTTGCCCATGTATGCTTCATCTTTCAAAATTTCGTCAATGCGTTCGCGTATGGGTGTGGTAAAGGCCACAATATCTTCGGCCAACTGTTTTTTTAGGTCGCCGTAGCGTATCGAGCAGTCGTTGTAAGCCGCATCAAATTGTGTAACAATTTCGGGTGTCGAAACAATTTTCAACAGGGTAAACAAGTTTTGCACAGCTTCCGATTTTGGGCTGTTAGGTTCGGTGGGGCCGGCATCGCTAACTGCGCGCATTACTTTTTTACGTATCGATTTCGGGTCTTCGTACAAGAAAATACCATTCCCTTCCGATTTGCCCATTTTACCGCTTCCATCCAATCCGGGCACTTTTATCATGTCGCCGCCATCGAAAGTAAAAGGTTGTGGTAATGGAAATAACTCGCTGTTGTACATTCGGTTAAAGCGTCCGGCAAATTTGCGTGCCATCTCAAGGTTTTGTTCCTGATCTTTGCCAACCGGCACAAACTGAGCTTTATGAATTATTATATCGGCAGCCATCAAAACAGGGTAGGTGAGCAGCCCGGCGTTCACATTTTCAGGCTGTTGGCGTGCTTTATCTTTAAACGATGTAGTACGTTCAAGCTCTCCAAGATAAGCGTTCATGTTCAAAAAAGCATACAATTCGCTCACTTCGGGCACGTCGCTCTGTATAAAAATGGTTGCTTTTTCGGGGTCGATACCACAAGCCAGATACTCGGCAAGCACTTGTTTAACACCGGCTTGCAAGTTTTCGGGTGTGGGGTGGGTCGTCAGCGAGTGAATGTCGGCAATAAAAAAATAGCAGTTGTAATCTTCCTGCATCTTCAAAAAACTGCGCACTGCACCAAAATAATTTCCCAAATGCAGGTACCCTGTGGGCCTAATCCCGCTAACAACCGTAGGCTTGCTCATCGTTTTAACTTGTTAATGATTAAAAATTTTCGAGCCACAAAAATAAAAAAAATCATTGCCCTTGCCGTATAAAATTCGATTAAATTCTTTGTTTTCATTTTTTGGGGGGCATACGGTCTGCGGTTGCAAGCCGTTTTGCGCCGTTGGCGGTTTTACTGCATGTACACGTGGCTCATTCTAATCGCCCGTGCACACGGGTAAAACCAGCCACGCCACTGCAACGGGCTTTCCGCCTACGCCCTGCCCCGCGCTTGCCAACTGTAGATCAATTCTCTACTTTAAAACCGAAATTTCAACCCAGTTTCCTTCGCAATCTTCTACAATACTTTCGTAATATCCGTCGCCGGTAGTGCGGGGTTCGCCCACAATGTTGAAGCCGTCGGAACGAAGCCGTTCGGTAAGGTTGTCAACTTCGTCCTTGCTCTCAAGCGCAATCGAAAAATGGGTAATGCCTAAAGTTACCGACTGCTTTTCAGTTCGTTCGGCAATGTCGGGACGTTGCATAATTTCAATGCGCGTTTCGGCTCCTTCAAACGAAAGAAAATACGAGGAATACTGCTTCTTAGGGTTCACGTACTTTTTGCTACAAGTCATACCAAAGTACTTTACGTAGAAATCCTTGAGTTTTTCAAGGTCGTGTGCCCAAATGGCGATGTGGTCTATTTTCATGCGTATTTATTACTATTAAGTTGCTGACTGTCTTTTGGGTTGAAGAGCATAGCATTGAAATTCGATATGTCCCCGCATGGAACTCGCAAAGCTATATGCATGCTCTTTTGTGGTAAATAACTATGCTCGTTTCATGGTATAAGTTTTCGTTTATTTCTTGAGTTCTTTTTGAAGTGCCTTACCTTTGGGTGTAAGGCGATATTTCTGTTTAATACTTTTAGGCTTATCGGGCAAAGTCATCTCAATCAAATTATTTATCAAAGCAGGGTGTAGATAATTTTCTCTAAATGTTTGATTGTGTCTTAGCCCCAGCATTTCCATTAACTCAGTTCGAGACATACTACCATTTAATGTTAAAATGAGATTTTCAACATGGTCGGTAACATGGTCGGTAACATGGTCGGCGACATGGTCGGTGACATGGTTGGTGACTTCGGGGGTAGCATGGTCGTTGACTTGTGGGGTGGTATTGTTTTCAACACCTTCGGGCATTGCCACATCTTCGTCTTCGCTTAAATCCCAAGCATTGGGGAATGTCATTCGAAGAAAGTTTTCGGTAAAACGGAAACAATCTGTTGAGTAAGCTTCTAAAATACGTGGAATACCCGAGCCAAGGTGTTCAACCAAATCTAAATCCTTGAATATCCGCATTATTTCTTGGTTTCTAGGCATCGAGAAGCCTTCGAAAAATTCTTCTTTGCTCAACATATCGGGCAAAGATCCGGAAGATGTAATTTCAATGCGATTCGATTCCTTCATTCAATTTAGAATTTTGTTTTTCGCATTCCCAAATGTAAGAAATTCAGGTTTATTAGGAAGAATGGATTGATTGTAATGCAATGAAAAAAACACTCCGCAATTTTTGTGATGCTATTTCAATGCAAATTGAACCTTAGAATCGCAGAGTGTTATTAAAATAGAAAATCACATAATGATTTTCAGTTAATTATATACCGGACATCAACCAAATCAGCCCTGATTCTTCCAAACCAAACCGTTCGGGACAATCTTCATCAGGCAAATTTCGTCGCCCATTTTGATGCTTTTGAGCAATTCAACATCAACGGGGCAGCCAAAAGCTTTTTCGAAAAGCACTTTGCTATAGCCGGTTGTGCATTGGCACCAAGTGTTGGTATCCAGTTTATCGACTTGCGCTACCATGGGGCATGGGCAAAACTGGAATTGCAGGTGAAGTTCTCCATTGACAACTGAAAGCCCGGCCGCATTGGCACGTTCGTTGTCGGCAAAATCTTCGAGACTGTTCGCGCCTATCATAAGGGTTTCTACAAGCTTCAACTTATCGTCCATGGCGTATCCGCACTGGCAGTTCATACGTATGGTTTTCACTTTTTCGGGACTGAACCGGTTTTCCAACCTTCGCATGGAATTTTTCACCCAAGTAGGGTCGTTTTCAACTTCCGATTGGTTTTGGCCATAAACGATTTCGTTTGCTGTTTCGTCGTTGCTTTCGTTTTTAACTGCCTCGAATATAGTTTGTTCTTGAATTTTTCGAATGTCAAACATTGTACTAATTTTTTAAATTGAATAAAACGCTCAACGCATTGCTGTACTATACAGATGATTGCATTTTGCGCTAAGTAATAGCATAATGAAACCATTCCGAAAAGAATTTCCCGAAGAGACCAAAATTAACCTGTGGTTCCCGAAGGCTAATTAAGCAGTAATTATCAATTTAAAAATAGCTCTCAAAACGAAGTTGTTTGGATTGAGGCACAAAGATAAAAGTATTTTAGTTTTGTTATGCTGTTTCCAGCTTTTTAAAAACGCATCATAGCCTCAATTCCATAGAAAGGCAATGAGTAAATAGGTTTTTTATGCTCGAACATGGTTTGTGATATTTTGATGCCTTCCTCGACTTGGTATTTTTCGAGAAACATATAAATACTCTTCAAGTGTGCTATTGTGCCCGATTTTACCTCGATTGGCGTTATTTTATTGCCTCGCTCAATTAGATAATCAACTTCGGCAGTGCTGTTTTTCGCTTTTCTTACCCAATAATACAATTCGGATTTCCGGTACGGCGACATGTTGACAATTAGCTCTTGTCCAACAAATTGCTCAGCAACTGCACCTTTGTAAATGGCTGTAAGTTCTTTTTCGATAGCAGTTTCGGCATATATGCCACTAATTGCATGAAATAACCCAATGTCAAGAAAAATTACCTTGAAAAACAAGTCATCGGCATTTGAGGACAAAGGCAAGCCCGAACCGTTGCTCATGCGAACCCTGGTAATAACGCCAGCCGTTTCAAGCAATTCAAGTGCTTCTTTGATTTCCCTCGATTTTAGTTGACGATCGATATTGGCATAAACATATTTTTGCCCCAATGCCGATGGAATTGTGCTGAATACCTTACGCATGATTTCGTGCTTCACTCTTTTAGCATATTTCCCAAAATCATCAATGTAAGTATCGATGATTGATTGCTGAATTCTTTGGCATTTTAGCACGTCTTGTGTTTTGACATACTCGTTCACCACTGCTGGCATTCCGCCTATGTAAAAGTACTTGCGAACTAAGGCAATGATCTTTTCGTGCAAGCTTGTTGATATTTTTCCCAGATTATCAAATTGTCCAAGGTAATTTCTTAATTCGTTCTCTCCCAAGGCATCGAGAAATTCGCCAAACGAAAGCGGATAAAGATAAAGGTATTGAATACGGCCAACCGGCATTTTAAAATCTTCGGTTTTAAGCGCAAATTCAAGTAGCGAACCTGCTCCAATCACATGCAGATTGGGCATTTCTTCGTAAAAATAGCGCAAGGAAACAATCGCATTGGGGCAATCTTGTATCTCGTCTAAAAACAACAAGGTGTTTCCTGCTTCAACCTTTTTCGCCGTAAACAGGGCTATCTTTTCGATTATTTCTGCTGGAACAAACGTGTTGAAGATTTCTTTATACTCCGGGTTTCTTTCAAAATTTATATAGATGGATTGTTTGAATTCATTCCTTCCTAATTCATTTACAATGAACGTTTTTCCGGTTTGGCGCGCCCCCCTTATCAACAAAGGCCTTCTTGTAGAATCCGATTTCCAAACCAATAACTCTTTGTAAATATCACGTTTCATGCCTGATTATCTTTTTATTACCATTACAATTTGAACAAAATCCAAGGTAAAAATATGGAATATTTGGACAAAATCCAAGGTAAAAACCAATCATTTTTGGCTAAAATCCAAGGTGAGATTCATAGTTTTTTGGTCAAAATCCAAGGATGATCAAATTAATCTACTTCATCATCAAACACATCAGGCATTAAAAGGACATCATCACCTACTGCATGCATCTCTTTGAAAGATGTTTCCCATTTGTTACGTGGTTTCGTGGAGTATTTGTCTGTAACCGGTTTACTTTCCAACAATAATCCCAAATGCCTGCCCGTATGCGATCGTTCGCATTTCACCAAATCTTCGGGAAGTCCTTCGAACAACAATTCGCCACCAGCCTTGCCGCCCTCGGGACCCATGTCTATAATCCAGTCGGCATACTTGATGATGTCGAGGTTGTGCTCAATAATAATTACCGTGTTATTATTGGCCACCAGCGACTTGACAATCTTATAAAAGTTGTCAATATCGGACATGTGCAAGCCCGTGGTGGGTTCGTCCATGATGTAGATGTTGCCTTCTTTTTTCAGCTCGGTGGCAATTTTAAGGCGTTGCGCCTCGCCGCCCGACAACGAACTTAACGACTGCCCCAATTTTAGGTAGCCCAAACCAACTTCCTGCAACAACTTCAAGTGCTTGTCTATTTTAGGTACGTTGAAAAATTCGCAAGCCTGATTCACCGTCAAGTTCAGCACATCGGCAATGCTTTGGCCGTGGTAAAGCAGTTCAAGCACATCGTTATGGTAGCGTTTGCCCTCGCACTCGTCGCACAAGGTTTTCACGGCATCGAGGAAGTGCAACTCGAAGCTGAGTGTTCCTTGTCCGTTGCATTTGGGGCAGGCTCCTTTTGAGTTAAAGCTGAAGAGCGACGCTTCACTTTTTGTGACTTTTGCAAACTCTTTCCTTATAAAGTCGAACACGCCCATGAATGTGGCCGGGTTGGCGCGCGACGATTTGCCAATGGGCGACTGGTCAATCACAATGGCCTCGGGGTGTTCTTTCACAAAACACTGGTGAATAAGGCTGCTTTTTCCGCTGCCGGCCACGCCCGTAACGCAGGTGAGTACACCCTTTGGAATTTTCACCGAAACATTTTTCAGGTTGTTGGCGGTTGCATTTTTGATCTCGAAAAACGACGTAGCGACTTTTCGTTTATACGTCGGGCGATTGGTTTCGAACAGATATTTTCCGGTGATGCTTTCGGTATGCTTTAGCCCGGCAGGTTCGCCGTTGTACACCACATTTCCGCCCAATTTTCCAGCTTTGGGGCCAATGTCAACAATCCACTCGGCAGCACGGATAATGTCGGGGTCGTGTTCCACAACAAATACGCTGTTGCCTTTCTCTTTCAACCTGAAAAGGATGGAAAGCAGCTTTTCGGTGTCACGTGGGTGAAGGCCAATTGAGGGTTCGTCGAGCACATACAACATATCGACCAAGTTGCAGTCGAGCTGTTTCGACATTTTCACCCGTTGCGATTCGCCTCCCGAGAGCGTAGAAACAGGCCGTTCGAGCGATAGGTAACCCACCCCAATTTCAACCAATTGTTCGAGCAGAAATTTGGCTTTTCGAAGGATCGGACGTGAAATTTCATCATCAACATCGCCAAGAAAATCAAGCACATCAATCAGTTCCATATTGCAAAGCTGGTCGATAGACAGCCCTTTGATTTTGGAATGCCGTGCCCTGTCGTTTAGCCTTGAGCCGTTGCAGTGTTCGCAAACGGTGTAGATAAAATAGCGGGCGTATGCATTTTTCTCGTCATCGGGGGCTTCGTCTTCGGCTTTTCCGGCTACTGAGTTTTCGAGCTTGCGCGCAATGCCTTCGAAATTTTTGATGTAGCTCAGCTTTTCTTTCGAGTTAGCAATGGGGACTGGCTCAGAATAAAGCAAGGTTTGCAGCTCATCTTCAGTAAAATCCTTCAAGTTTTTGTCAACGTCGAACATTCCAATGCTCATAAACTCTTTCCAGTAGAACCCGCCAATTTTGTAGAACGGGTGGGTGATTCCCCCTTCGCGAATCGATCTTTCTTTGTCGAGAAACTGGTCGAGGTCGATTTTCACCCTTTTGCCCAAGCCGTGACAATGCGGGCACATGCCTTCGGGGTGGTTGAAAGAGAAGTAGAACGATGGACCAATGAAGGGCTGGGCAATGCGCGAATACAGCAAACGCAGGTAGGTGTTGATTTCGGTGGCTGTGCCCACGGTGCTGCGCAGGTTGTTGCCCATACGCTTTTGGTCGATGACGATGGCGGTTGAAAGGTTCAGAATATCATCGACATCGGGACGCGAAAGCTTGGGCATGAGCGTGCGGGCAAAGGTCGAAAAGGTCTCGACCAATTGCCGTTGCGCCTCGGTGTAAATGGTGTCGAACAACAACGACGATTTCCCCGAGCCCGAAACCCCAGTGAAAACCACCAGTTTGTGCTTCGGAATTTCAACGTCGATGTTCTTCAGATTGTTGGTGTGTGCGTTTTGCACGTAAATATGATCTCTGTTCATGGCTATTTTTTTATTTCTGTCGGCAAAATTCGGTTTTCGAAGTAAGGGTAAATTGTAAAAAAACGACAAAAGGTTTTCTTAGATTTCCATTCCACCTGTAACATCCGAAGCTGCTTCAACACAAAGTTTCATGTCGTGCAAACCAATGGCTCCCTTAAAAAATTGAGAGTCTTTATTTAAACGATTAATTTGCGAATGTAGGGTTTCATAATTAGCTGTGGCCAAAACCTTTGCCGATGTGTAACCGCATTTGTACAACATTTGGGCAAAAGTAGCTCCAACCCAACGCACTCGGTTCAAATCGGTTAAAGACGATAGCAGTTTGAGTTCATCTTCCGGAATGCCCGTGTTTTCTGCAAGCGCTTTACGTGCCGAAGCTTTACACACATAATCGAAAAGCTGAAGCGTTGTACGGATTCCCATGTCCGACAGTTTTTGAACTGTAGTTTTATCCAACATCGTAAATTCTTCAATCTTACAAGGTTTTGGCTGCATGCTATTGATTTCGCGCAACAAAACTTTCAGATAATCTTCGGTAACCAAACCCGAACGTGCGAGTAACTCTGTATTCGTAGTTTTTTTCAGAAACTGCTGCAGTTCAAGTAAATTGCGAACTCCATGCTGCTTAAACAACTCGAAACGCCGTTCTAAATCCGTTTTCAACAAAACCCGACTGGGAAGCAAATCGGCTCCCTTAAGTTTATCACGAAATTCATCGATCGAAATTTCTATAAAATTGATATAGTAACCCATACTTCAATACATTAACTGATTGGAATATAAATTTCACTTTCCGACTCCTCGTTGCAAGCACCTTTGTAACAATCGCCATAATATTCAAAATTAAAGGGTTTACTTAGCATATAACTGGTTTCGGGCAAAAACTGGTTGTAAATATAGTGGTAGGTATAGCCAACTTTATTGGACAATCCTCGGTGAATAAATCGCAAATAATTGCCTGCCGGAATGGTTTTTACAACAAAAAGAGGGTTTAGGTTCTCAATTTTTTCGACTTCGACTCCGGTAAAAAAGTACATGCCGCCAAGTTCCTGTTGGTCGGACCAATATTGCAATTGGTAAAATCGCCAAGGTTCTATTTTGTGCGGAATGGATTCTACCTCGCGAAATAAACGCCCCCACTCCTTCGACAAATCGGTAACGGTAGTATCGTCGGGAATAAAAAATGAAAGTCCAATTAATGTGCGTTCTTCAAGCGCGAGTACTTCTGGCTCTGTGTGACGCGCATTTTCTGCTCGGTTTATCGATTCCTCGGTTATGCCATTGATTAACAGTAGTGAAGAAATTGGATATCCGTTCCTGATTTCTTTAGGATTGATGCCAAACTGCTTTTTAAAGGAGCGGGTAAAAGCTTCGGGGCTTCCAAATTGGAAATCGTAGGCAATTTCAGACACTTTTTTTTGGGTGGTGCGCAATTCTTTTACCGCCTCGGTTAAGCGCCGTTGCTGAATATAACTTTTAGGTGAAAAGCCTGTAACACTCTGAAATAAACGTATAAAATGATACAACGAGTAGCAAACATGCCGAGCAACTTGCATCCCATCGATTTCAGATTTCAAATTCTGTTCAATGTAATTTATTGATTTTAAAATGATTTCCTTATTTGTCATCGTCTTATATTATAAAATGCAGGCACTTTGTAAGTAAACCAACAAAGTGCCTGAAAATTAGTTAAAAATTGAATTCGTTCGCCCAGTCGAAATCGGCAGTTTCTTCGTCCCACTGGGGCCAGTGGCTGCACCAATCGGGAACTGTGCAAGCTTGCACCCGTTCGGATAAATGATAGGGCTTTATGTCGAGCACGGGAGTTCCGGGTTCAGCATCGATATAATACGTTGATATACGGCCGTTTGTTTTATCGATTGATGCAACCTGTATTGTAGTGATCAACACCGGATTTGGACGAACCGGCGAGCGGGTGGCAAAAATTCCCAAGGTTTCGGGTCCCTTTTTATAGGGTTTCTTGGCAATCAGTATTTTACGCGATTCGGGCGAATCGTAAAGGTTGCCCCACCATAGGATTTGTAGATGGCTAAACCCCTCAATGTTGGTAAGAGCCGGCAAATATTCTTTTTGAAGCTCAATTACGAACATCCCATTTTCGCTGATTACCTTTCCAATAGGTTTCAATTGAATTGTTTTTTCCATTTTTTTCAATTTTGAAGTTTTACATGGTCGGGACCGGTAACGACGTTGCAAAGTTGAGAAAGTTCAACATGAAATTCTTGACCTTTTTTGCGAAGAAAAGCCATGTTCTTGATAAAAATTGCTAAAATGAAGAAAGCAAAATGTAAATTAAGGTTCAACACTAAAATCGGGGTATTTCGCAACAAATTCTTTGGGCGTGTAACCCGAAAAGCTTTTGAAGTCGCGAATGAAATGCGCTTGGTCGAAGTAACCGTTGCGGTAAGCATATTCGGTTAAGTTGATGTTTTTGTGCATACTAAAATCGTTCAGCGTTTCCTGAAACCGCACCAGTTTAATGTATTGTTTTGGGGTTTTTCCCAAATGATTCGAAAACTTGCGTTCAACACTTTTGGGTGTTGTAATCAATTTTTCAGCCAAGTTGTTGGCCGAGATTTGCCCCCGGCTTTGTTTAATCAACTGAATTCCCTTGTCAATAAATTGTTGATCGTTTTGGGGAATGGACGAGAACTTGCCCATCAGAAAGTTCTCGATTATCGAAACCTTATCCTGAATTTTTTCTGATTCAAACAGTTGTTCTTCAATTTGTTTGATTTCAGTAAAGAAGATATCGGACAAATCGAAGCTTTGATTTTCAATTTCGGAAAGCGGAAAGCGGAAAAAATGACAGGCACCAGCAGGTTGAAAATTAACGAAAACCACACCGGCCTGACCAAAAGTTGAAACATCGGAGTACGAATTGCTTAGGCCGCTAATAATGGTACGGGGCTGATGCTTGGAAATTGTTTTGCCCTGAACCACCACAAATGGGTTGCGATAGTGAAACATCAATTGTACATTTTCGGTAGGTATGACCCTTTCAACAATGTTGTTTTCACCAGCTTCGGTTTCCATAAAGCATTAGTGCTTTATATATTTCCGAAGAAAAACATTGGGCTGAACAATTTGAAAATGCATAAGTTGTGTTTTTTATGCAAAAATATACATAAAGTTTTGATTTATAAACATGATGCTTTCTTTGCGAAAAAAATGCATCATAAGAGGATTGCCTCCTATGATGCAGTAATTTTATTCGAGCTTAGCAGTTACTTTTTCAATAAATCGCGGATTTCGCTCAATAGTTGTTCTTCTTTACTTGGTTCAGGTGGTGCCGGAGGTGCTGCAGGTGCCTCTTCTTTTTTCTTTTTAAGACTGTTCATTCCTTTGATTACCATGAATATTGCAAATGCAATAATCAGAAAATCGATAAGTACTTGAACAAAATTTCCCCAATTGAGGGTTACTGCATTAATGGCTTGCCCGGCGGCATCAACCGATGCTTCTTTGATTGTGATTTTTAGGTCGGTAAAGTTAACTCCGCCCAAAAGCAATCCAATGGGTGGCATAATTAAATCGTTTACCAATGAGCTAACAATTTTACCGAATGCACCGCCAATAACTATACCTACGGCCATGTCAACAACATTGCCTCGCATGGCAAAATCTTTAAATTCTTTAGCAATACTCATTTTGTTTTAAGTTTAGTTTATTAATAATGGGTAAAAAACAAGTTCTTCAGAAATTTAGTTCAATTTTAATCAAAATAAATAATAAAAGTTGGCTTAAAGTAGTTTTATTTGTGTGTAATAAATAAATAAATGTTTGGCCATGAAGTATAGAATTTTCTTAGTTTTTATGCTTTTTATAGCATTTTCGTGCAAAGTCAGTAAAAAAGCTGTACATCAACCGGCAATAGGATCCGAAACTGAAGTTTTGCCTGCCGATTATAAAATTGATAAGGTGATTAAGCCTCAGCAGGTTGATGTAGATATTAAAGATGATAAACCTATTGATGTGCGAACCGAATCGGTTAAAGTTTACGATCAAGAAGTAGAAAGTGAAGCCGGTTATGCCTTTTATGTAATTATTGGTAGTTTTTCGAAAGCCGAAAATGCCGCAACAAGTAAAACCGAAATGTTAAAAAAGGGTTTTAACCCGCTTATTCTCACAACCGAGTCGGGGCTTTATCGTGTGTCTGTCGATCAAACTAATTCTGAAACCGATGCTCGTTCGTTTATTAAACATATAAGAACACAGTATCCTGAGCACAACGATGTTTGGTTGTTGAAAAAGAAATAAAAAGAACAACAGGAGATTAATGCAAAGGGGAAATGGCTATGTAGAACAATGCCTTTTCCCCTTTGGATTTTAAAACTCAATAATTATCCCAAGTGTAGGTAATACAGTGCCTGTAAGATTTTCGAGTTCACGCAATTCATATCGTGTACCATTGTCGGTTGTTATTAATTCGTTGGTGTCTTCTGTCCGATTACGTACAACTATGTTGTTGAGTTCCGATTGGTAGTTGTAAACGTTTTGAATATCGATGTAGAATTTGGCCGTAAACTTATTTAGGTAGAATGCTTTATCTACTCTGAGATCGAGCTGGTTGAATGATTTAAAGCGTTCGCTGTTAATGCGTTCGAAGTCGAGATAGGGACCACCAAGTGCTTCCCATGCTTCAACCAGCGACGATTTTTCTAAGTCGTAAGGTGTGTAGGGGAGTCCGCCAACAAAACGTATTTTACCTCCAATGGTCCAATCGTTTTTTAATTTATAAGTGGCAAAAGCAGTAAGCAAATGGCGGCTGTCCCAGGTTGCAGGAATGTAATTTCCTGTTGCAATGTCAACAAATTCACTTCGTACAAGTGTGTAGGCTATGTTTCCGTTTAAATTCTTCTGGTTATTGAACCGGGCCAATACTTCAACACCATAAGCGCGCCCCTCACCAATCGATCTGACTTCTTCATCTCCCAATACTCCAAAATCGTTGCCTTTATTGGCAAGGCTAATGCTGTCGTTAACCGAGTAAGGGTAATTGTTATAAGTTTTCAGAAAGCCTTCAACAGTGAATTGTACAATTTGTTTGGGTTTGTATTCAAAACCGGCAATATAATGGTTTGCACTAATGTATTTTAATTCATTCTCTTTGTTTACAAAAACATCGTTCATTTTATACCCTAACGAGGTGTAAGGCGGTAGTTGAAAATATCGTCCAAAATTGGCATTAAAGCTAAGTTGGTCGCTAAAGTTGTACGATGCTGATATCCTTGGCGAGAACTGATCGAGCGGGTTGCTCATGCTAGCCGAGTAATTGTTGGCATCGAATCGCGTGCCGAGCGAAACAATGAATTTGTCGGCCCAGAAATTGCGGCTTATTTGTCCGAACAAACCATATTTAATCAGGTTCAAATCGGTTGAATAATCAATTTCTATTTGCCTTCCGCTGTAGAATCTTTTTTGGTATGTGTCGTTAGTATATGTTACCAAATCGGTATTAATACCGTAGTTGAATTTCCACGAGTCAATTCGGTTGGTGTTTTCAACCCTCAGTTTGGTTTCAATTTCGTTCGAAACATAATCGAGCGTAATGTTTTCAGGATCGCTGTCGTCGTTGTCGAAATATTTTTGCGAAGCATTGTTGAGGTGGTTTCGGCTTAAAGCAACTGTTGTGAACCCGGTTTTGTGAAAATGCTTGTACGAAGCACCTAGTGTATAGGTCCATTGTTCGTTAACGGCTATATTGCTTAAAATAAATTCTTGTTGTTCTGTAGGGTCTTCAATTCCAAGGTTTAAGTCGAACTGGTCTATTGCCCCCAATCCAATAATTGTTATTTCGTTTTTTGCATCGATACGCGAACGTACTTTAAACTGCATATCGTTAAAAGTTGGTAAGAAGGGAAGTTCAAGTATGTTGAAAAGCAGTTTTAAATACGAGCGTCGGGTTGACACAATGAAATTGGTTTTTTCGCCCAAAGGACCGTCGAGAGTAGCCGAAACTTCGGAAGCTCCTAACGAGCCCCTGAACTTCAGTTTGTCGCTGTTGCCATCAATTTGGCTGAACTCAAGCACACCACTAAGCGCATCGCCACGGTTCGATGGAAAAGCTCCTGAGTAATATTTTACCTCACGAATAAAGTCGGCATTGATAATTCCAACAGGCCCACCCGATGCACCTTGTGTAGCAAAGTGGTTAATGTTGGGTACTTCAATTCCATCGAGATAAAAAACGCTTTCGGAGGGCCCGCCGCCACGAATGATGATATCGTTTCGGAAAGCAGGTGTTGAAGCTACCCCCGGGAACGACTGAATTACTTTCGATATGTCGCGGTTAGCTCCCGGGTTGGTTTCTATTTCGCCAATGCCGATACTACGTAACGATACAGGGCTTTCTTCTGTTTTACGAAAAGGGCTGGCAGTAACAGTTACTTCTGCAATTTTTTGGTCGGCCTCTTCCATGGCTATGTTTATGTTGGCAACATTGGCGTTGGTAACTTCTATCTCGTCCGAAACGGCATCTTTGTAGCCAATAAACGAAGTACTTAGCCTAATGAACCCAGGCTTTAATCCAAATAACTGGAAATTTCCATCGAGGTCGGTAACTGCTCCCAAGGTTGTGCCAAAAACAACCACATTAACAAAGGGTAAGGGTTCGTTTGTTTTGGCATCAACTACTTTGCCTTTTACAATACCGTTTTGGGCAGCTAAACTCAAACTGAGCACTGCCAATATGATGGTTAAAATTGATCTCATGGTTTATTTGTTTTTATTTTAAACTGACCGATACTTTGTTGATTATATTTTTTGCACTACTAATTGTTGATAAATCGGTGTAAAGATTGCCGTCTTTGCCCGAATAGTGACTATGTCCAATTGGATTGAGATAGTACGTTTTGTTTTGGCTATCGGTATCGATTAGCACCGAGTAAACCAAAGCAGGTTGGCACGACGATTTGTAGTTGGTATCGTCGGGGTATAAATTGTTGTGCCAATATTCGTTCCAATCCCAAGGTTGGTTTATTTCAAGCATCAACCTGAATTTTTTGGGTAATTCTTTTGTTGTGCTTGTATTTAAAATAAAATCACCTTTAGGTGTTGCGCCGGTAATTGCATCGGGCATAGGATGTTGCGGATTTGGTAAAAGCGATCCGCTTTCGTCAATTGAACCTTTTTTGTGCAGCCAATAGGGCAGGGTTGAGGGCCGTTGTGCTTGCCCGGGTTTGTTGTCCCATTTGCCTTCGCCTAACGAGCCGTGCCCATAAATACCTGTTGCCAGATAACGGGTTACAAAAAGGGTTTCAATAAAATTGCCTTCAACATCTTCAACCCAAATTGTAAAGGTTGGGTGATTGTGCGATGTCCCCTTCAAAAATTTGATTTCCAACTTGCTTCCTTTTGCATTGCTGTTCGATGAAATATTTTCGAATACAGGGGCAGGCACCTGTTTACTGGTGCACGATACTATGCTTCCAAAGGCAATTAATGTAATTACTGTTAAAAGTTTAATATTTCTCATGATACTTGATTTTTTATATTTTATTATTGAAACAGGTTTTGTTGAATATTGTTCAAGTAATATTTAGAAAAATTTAAACAAAAATAAAAGATAGTTTGAAATACAAAAGTTTTTTTCATCCAATATTTAAATTTGTTTTGGATGAATGTAGTCAATAATGTAAATTTACTAGCTCAAACTATTTTAAGAATCTAGCTTACAAAAGAATTAAATGGAACAAAACAAAATGAATGGTATTTCCAGGAGAAAATTTTTGGGAACAGCCGCGGTAGGAGTTGCCGGTATTAGCTTGTTTTCGTCGATGGTGGCATGTAAAACACAGGCTAAAGATAATCAGTTGAGACTGGGCTTTATCGGCCTTGGACAACAAGCAATGTTCTTGCTTAATGGTTTTATAAATGTCGAAGGAGTAAAGGTAGTTGCAGGTTGCGATGTTTATGGCCGTAAAAACACCCGTTTCGAAAAAAGGGTGAAAGAATTTTACGAAAAGCAAGGTAAAGAGGCAGAAGTAAAATCCTTCGATCGTTATCAGGATTTGCTTGCCCGTACCGATATTGATGCAGTTGTGATTGCTACACCCGACCACTCCCATGCAATGATCGCCATTGCTGCATGTAAAGCAGGTAAAGATGTTTATTTGGAAAAACCTTTAACTTTTACCATAAAAGAAGGGCAAGAGTTAAGGCGCATTGTTCGCGAAACCGGCAGGGTTTTGGCAGTTGGTAGCCAGCAACGTTCCGACCCTAATTTTCAGCATGCTGTAAAGCTTGTACAGCAGGGTGCCTTGGGAAAAATTGAGCGTGTACATGCTTATGTGGGTGCGCCACCGGTTGCGTATAATTTACCCGAGGAAGAAATACCAGCAGATTTGAATTGGGATTTGTGGCTGGCTAACTTGCCCAATTACATTCATTTTAACCACGAGCTCAATCCGCCAATTTCTATCGATCCACCACAAGATGAACAACTTTGGGGCGCTTGGCGCTGGTACAAAGAGATGGGTGGCGGATTTACTACCGACTGGGGTGCCCACATGTTTGATATTGTACAATGGGCACTTGAGATGGACGGTAGTGGACCGGTTGAGATTTCGCCTATAGGCGATGGCACACAGTTCATGAAATTTGTTTACGAAAATGGTGTAGTGATGACTTCGGAGCCCTTCGATGATGCATGGACCAAAGGTGTGAAATTTATTGGTACCGATGGATGGCTTGAAGTGTCGCGCGGGCATTTTAAAGCATCGAACGACGAATGGTTACCCAAAAACGAAGCTGTTGAACAATCGGGTTCTTACGAAACAAAAGTAGCTCATCACATCGACTTTGTTGAGGCTGTTCGCGAACGCCGCGACCCGGTTGTGCCGGTTGAAGTAGGACATAGCAGTTGTACTGTTTGTACTTTGGGCAACATAGCTTGCGAGCTTGGCCGAACCATTAAATGGGATCCGAAGAATGAAACTTTTATCGACGATGTTGATGGAGCCGCTAGTAAAATGCTTCACTACCAATACCGCGATGGATGGAGTTTGTTATAGGCTTAAGTATATAAATTGATTCTAACATAGCCTCCTGTATTATTAAAGTACAGGAGGTTTCTTTAATGTTTGATCATTATCTTGTTAAAGATATCCCATAAAACAATTCCGGCACTAACCGAAACGTTGAACGAATGCTTGGTTCCGTATTGTGGTATTTCGATGGCACCATGGCACAAATCAACTACTTTTTGTTGTACACCTTTAATTTCATTGCCAAATATTAATGCAATTTTTTCATCTTCGGAAGGATTAAAATCGGTTAACATTGTGCTATTGACTACCTGTTCGACAGCATAAATTTTATAGTGCTGTTTTTTTAGTTCGTTAATTGCGTCAACAGTGTCTTTGTAGTATTTCCAGTCAACAGAGTTCTCGGCATCGAGTGCTGTTTTGTGAATTTCTTTGTTGGGAGGGGTTGCTGTAATGCCGCACAAATAGATCGATTCAACTAAAAGGGCGTCGGAAGTCCTGAATACCGAGCCAATGTTATTGCAGCTGCGTATGTTATCCAAAACGACTACAATTGGTGCTTTATGCAGTTTTTTAAAAGTATCGATATCGATACGGTTAAGTTCGCTATTCTTTAATTTTCTCATGATTTTGTAGTTTTTTTACCAATGAATATTTTCGCGTATTACCGGCATGCTCATGCAACGTGCGCCACCACCTCCTCGTGCAAGTTCGGCACCACCAATTGTAATTACTGCCTTTTTTTGGGGAATTGCTATGTTGTTGTTTATTATGTCGCTTGCTTTAATCACATCGAAACCTTCGTTGTTGAGGGCATCAATTGTGTAAATATTACGTTCGTAGCCAATGATTACGCCAGGCGAAATGGCAAAAAAGTTTGCACCACTGTGCCATTGCTCGCGCTCCTGGTGCCAAATGTCGTTACCGCCACAAAGTACATGTTTTAAGTGCATGCCAGCTTTCTTTAGCGCTTCGAGCAGGTTGGGCTCGGTTGAAATGCTTTTTACTGCGCCGTTGTCGATTGTAATGTGTATGGTTCGGTAGCGGTTGTGGCTCAATATAAGCGGTTCGTAAACCATACAAGTATCGCGGTCGAGTAGGGTAAAAACCATATC
>ERZ795048.1856-NODE-1856-length-18073-cov-5.681541_pt1 | contig 18073 bp, 14 predicted proteins | sample MGYA00375132_ERZ795048 | MGnify/ENA primary metagenome ERZ795048 (study PRJEB30177, sample SAMN05720225) | activated sludge metagenome | isolation source: Anaerobic digester | place: Hong Kong | collected 2014-12-17 ...
TGCAAGCAGCGGCTTTTTGCCTATAAAAGTTTATTATGCAAGGAAAGTGCCAGTTTCATGGTGTTTGAAACCGCGCAGAATTATTTCAAGTCAAGCATTTGACCACGAAGGGTTTCAACATCAGGGATGAGTTCAGCCTCAATCAAGCCGGACATGAGCATCTCACGGCGAAGCGTGGCTTCATAGTGATCACGCATTTGCATAAGGGCAATGGCCTCTATTGCTGCGCCTACGCGATCGACATTCGTGGGCTTGTCATACAGATTGGTGTAAAAATCCGGGTTTTGATAAATCTTTTTGGTTAAAACATCCATTTGAGCATAATAGCTGGGGCGGTCGCCGATCATGCTTTCAATGTCTGAATCTGCCAGCCCTAATTCACGCAACATCGTTTTCATATATGCCCATCCGGGTTCAATACCAGCCGTTGGCGCTTTGGCTTTCGCTTTCATGGCTGCCTGTTTTGTAAAGGAGTTATGCGCTAAATTGTTAAGCGTTAGCATTTGACGCGCCTTCATGTAGTCTTTTGACTTTTCCTTCGCCTGCTCGCTCTTCATATATGAAAACACATCGTGCCAATATAAATTTTGTCCCAAGGCTATAATGTCGGCTTCATCGTCTGTCATCGTTGAATCTGCAAAATCAATATTGATCGTGTAGGGGTAGTCCAGTGCGCGCGCAAAATCGATGTCTTTATTTACACGCTGTTTATTGGCGCCACCAAGGCCACCGGCATGTTTACAAAGCAAATCCAAACCGGCGTTGTTATCCTTTGGGTCGCAGTAGGTGGTTTTATATTGCTCTAGGCGAGTCTTAAGGTCATCTTCGGGACCAAGAGCCGAACTGACGTTATGGCGATTGGTTTCTTTTTCGATCAAGATGTCATTCAATGCCATATGATCGTAACTCACTTTCTCCTCTATAGTTGCCAGGCTGCGCATATAAGAGCCTATTCGGCACATTTGATCGCTGGGGTGATAATCTTTAACCGCTTGCGCTTTTAATTCCTGCTGAAGTCGTTGCGACTCAAGCTGGTGCTTCGCGTCGAAGAATGTGCCAATGATTTCAACCTGTTGCATCATAACTGCAGAAAGCTGTTCGGTCATCATCATCAGAGCATACACGTAATTAGAAACAATTCCTGAGTTTGCTGCATTGAGCGCCGCTGTATTACATGTGCTGCCTGGCATTGTGAAAGAGCAAAAACCAAGAGAAACTGCAAAATCGCTAAATGAGTCAGCAAGAGCGGCAAGAGCGGCAAGCTTGTTAAGATCGGCGGCAAGATTGCTAAGGCCAGAAGAGGCGGCAAGGTTGGCAAGAGTATTAATTTGAGGGATCGAAGCAGCAAGGTTAGCAAGAGTGGTAATATCCTGTGAGGCTCCAATATTACTGACAATATTAACAAGATTGCCCAGGCTGGAAAGGCTGTTTGGATTGGCCGTTGTTGCCGCAGAACTAAGCGTTCGAAGCTGATTTACAGTCGCAGGGAGATTGTTAAGACTGTCAACCGTATTGGCAAGATTTCTAATCTCGTAAAGCTCGAGACCTAGATTGTAGTCACCAACTGTTTCGGCAAGATCGGCAAGATCTAAAATGCTAGAGGCCGCGCATATGTTGAATTGACAATAATTAAACCCGCCAACGGCATCGTCAGCAATGTTGGTCAGTATGCCTTGATCGCGCAGATCAGCCGCTAGCCCATTTGGCGTACCGATGAAAGAGCTAATCTGGTTTGCTGTGTTATTCGCAACATTTGAAAGATTGGCAAGGTCGGCAGACGTCAAGTCTGCGCCAATATTTTCCCAACCGTTAAGGCCCGAACCTGTCGGACCTCCCCCCCCCGGAGCAATGAGGATTTTTATTAAGGCTGGGCTGGCGTATTCACGAGCATCGGTTGCTATATCACGAGAATAAAATGCAATTTGTACGGGCTGTACTACGTCCTTGTCGGCCTTAAGCTTAATGCCGGTTTCTTCAAATAGCCCTGCCCAATCGCTGCGCTTTTGAATTTCGCGGTCTTGAGCCTGTATTTGAACATCGGTAAAGGGGCGATCTGTATCGCCATTTAGTGATGTTGCACCTGTCAGGGCATTATGGCGCAGCAGTAGCGAAACTGTTCGCTCTGCTTCATTTATAGAAAAATCATATGTTATATTTTTGTTTTGTATCTGTGACCCTGCGGGCGCCGGAACCAAAAGTGTGCCATCTTGGTTTATTTGCGCTGCGTTTAAAATCGGCTCTTTTCCGGGGCCGGTAATTCTATAGCTCACTTTTGCACCGGGTTCAAAGCCGGAAAGTTCGGCCAAAACAGCGTACTGCGAGGCTTCTTTTTTCCAAAATTTATCGAAAAACGACGCTTGTGCACTAGAAACATAAGATTCTGCTCCCCAAAAGGAAACCAAGACCAAAAATGGCAGAACTAAAAAAACTCCGAGTTTCCTTATTGATATGTGCATCTTGACCTTAATATTTGTGCTCTCATATTTTTGCATTCACGTTAGTTTTGCGGTTGTGAGCTCAACTCATTTTCAATTTCATTTTGCAAATCAACTACAGCCAGTTCCAAGAGGACGGATAAGTTGGCTTCGTTGCGCAAATAACTTTTAAATAAATCAAATTTTTGCATTAAACCGATGGCCTGCATCGCAACTCTTTTACGATCAACGTTGGCTGGCTTGTCATACAAGTTGGTGTAAAAATCCGGGTTTTGATAAATCTTTTTTGTCAAAACTTCCATTTGTGCGTAGTAGCTGGGGCCAATTTCATTGTTAGCCTCGTCCATGCCCAGCATACGCAAAATATCATTCGGTGCCGCCCCTGTATCTTTTACCCCAAGCTCCTTGAGAATAGCTTCCAGAAAATCACGTGAACCTTTTGTTCCAGCGGACTTCATAGATGTAATCGCATTAAAAGAGTTTTCCGCAACGCTGCGCTTTGCTAAAAATGCACGGGAGTCCAGATAGACACTTTGCGCACCTTTTTCACTTTCAGAGCCAGTTTTGAGCTTATCCGGCGGCGATATTCTCTGGAAAACGTCGTGGCCGTATAAATTGCTGGCCAGTGCCATCACTTCTTCTTCTTCTGCTGTTAAATTTGAATCCGTAAAGTCTATGTTTAGTGTCCATGGATATTCAACCGTTCGAGCAAAATCAATGTCCTTGTTTTTACGTTCATTTTTTGCTGCGCCGAGACCGCCGGCATGTTTACAAAGCAAATCCAGTCCCGCGTTGTTATCCTTTGGATCGCAAAATTTTTCCTTGTATTGCTCCAGCCGGTTATTGTAGTCGGCATCCGGGCCGGATGCGGCTGCTACATTCGCATTCCCGAGCTGACGATCTTGCGAACGCTGACTCATCACATGCGCATTTAATTCGCTTTTGCGTTCTGAAGCTGCCAAGCTCCTAACGCTGGTTCCAAATTCACATATACCGGCGCTGGGGTGGTAGTCTTTATGCGCCCGGGCGCGCACTGTTTGTAGAACACGCTGGGTTTCAAGCTGGTGTTTTGCATCAAAAAACGAACCAATAGCTTGCGTTTGTTGCATGGCAACGGCAGAGAACTGATCGGCCATCATCATCAGAGCCGGCAAAATATTATCTTCCCAAAGGATCGCAACTATCCACTCCCTGTGCGCTATAAACTCATCTGTTGTAAACTGATTTACTTGTTGAATCGTTTTGCTCCATTCAGAAGCGACTCGCGCTCTAGACTGACTAATGCACTGTACACATTGATAATATTGGCTGCAACAATGCGCCTGCGCTTTCGGCGGAGAAAATACAATAACGGACGGCATTACCGCCATGAAAATGGCAACGATCATTATCAGTTTTTTGATTTTCACGCTTATGCTTATCATGTTCGTTATTCGCCCTTCACATTCCTCATTTGTTTATTATTTGCCCTGTAAGTTTTTATCAATGTCTTTGAATCCAAGCCTTAGACGCGAAGATAGTAATACGGACATGGACATTTCCTGACGCAACTGACTTTCGTAAATCGCGCGGTCCAACATGAGCTCAATTGCTTTTAATGCGGTGCTTATGCGCTTCACGTTGGCCGGCTTGTCATACAAATTGGCGTAAAAATCAGGATTCTGATAAATCTTTTTAGCTAAAATTTCCAGTTGGTTATAGTAACTGAAATCAATATTTTCAGGTGTGGAGCCAAAATCACCTGTGTATTCGAGAATTTCATTTTCAGGTATGCCGAGTTCAACCAAAATAGCGGCTAAATATTTATAAGTCTCAACAGGCGTGTTTGAAAAATAGCCGCGTACGTTGCCGATTGATTTTAAGCCGACAATATTATTGAAAGAATTTTCGGCAACATTGCGTTTAGCCGCAATAGAGCGCAGGCTCATATAGAGCTTCTCCTTGTCTGCCTCCTTGATATTCGCGCGGCTGATATTGCGGAATAAAATATCGTGGCCGTAAAGATTGTTTCCTAATGCCTGTGTATCAATTTCATCGTCAGAACCAACATCTATGGGTCTGCCAACATCAATTGTGCGGCGATTTTCCAGCGCTCGTGTATAATCAATGTCTATGTTTATGCGGTTGAGGCTTGTCGTTCTGGAACCCTTGGGTTTACAAACAGGATCCGCCCCTCCCGAGATAAGGCCTGTGTTGGCTACGCCTGCCAGCCAGTTATTGTCCTGCGGGTCACAGTAAATCTCGGAGAATTGTTTCCAGCGCGCTGCTTTATCATCAGCAGCTTCGCGAGAACCAGCCATATTGACTTGCCCCAGGTGCCGGGCAAGCTGGCGCTGGCCAATTGCGATTGCATTGTAGCGGCCAAGGCTTTCCGCATGGGCCAGCGACCGCGCATTTGTACCAAAAGCACAAAATGCCGTACTTGGCTGATAGTCTTTGTGGGCCTGGACTTGTAATTCCTGAAATAAACGCTGGGTTTCGAGCTGGTGCTTCGCATCGAAAAATTCACCGATAATCAAGGTTTGGTGCATGGCGACTGCCGTCATCTGTTCTGTAAACAGCTGGAGGGCCGGTAATATGTGCCTCAGAAAGAACGTGTTAACCAACCAATCGCGATGTCTGTTAAATTGGTTAGCGGTGTGGCTGGTTATATTCTGCCTTCCACTATTGTGCTTACTCGTAATATAGGAAGGAAGCGTACAGGAAAATGCGTGCGCCTTTTGCGGGGCTAGCATAGCGACTAAAGTTGAAATACAGACGATACACAGCAGACCGAACGCCTTGCGCCTACCCCATGTAAAAGGCTGTAAGGAAAAACCAATTTTCATACCTCTACGTTCAAGCCCCATTAATAAATTCCAAAACCACCGCTGACCAATACCATTTCTATAAAAGCGCGGCGGTAGTTTGCTCACATCTTTATATTATATCACAAGCTTTTATAAAAAGGCACGTTTCAAAATGTGAAAAAATTTAATAATAATAATCCTGTCGCTTGTGTCCCAGTAAATTTTCGTCCACACTCGGCTTTATAATTTGCGTGTAAACCAAAAAAAATTGTGTCTTCAAATGGCTGCCAAGAAAAATATAAAAACCGATCAAGTTCCTGAAAAGTCTGCTAAAGGCGCTCCTGAGGCCGATACTTCCGGTTTGGGAAGTGTTATCGTCCGTAATGAATTTTACCGTGATGGCTACAGGAGTCTTTTACGGCTTGCTTTATTGCAAGGGCTGGCCTCGTTAGGGCTGCTAGGGGCAATGTATTTCGTTATTCAAGTGCACCAGCCTGAAAATCGTTACTTTGCTACAACCGAGGACGGACGGCTGGTTCCTATGGTTCCCCTGAATGAACCAAATCTCAGTACGCCGGCATTGATGTCATGGGTTGCCCAAGCAGCGACAGAGGTTATGACTTTTGGATTCAACGATTATCGCCGCCGTTTGCAAGAATCATCGCGAAACTTTACGCGCCGCGGCTGGGAAAGCTTTACTGGCGCTTTACAGCGTTCACGCATTATTGAGATGGTTGAGGCGAATCAGCAGGTCGTTACCGCCGCGCCACAAGGGGCGCCGATTGTTGTTTCCGAAGGAATTGTCGCCGGGCGCTATCAATGGCAGATACAGATGCCGATGTTGCTCACTTATCAATCAGGGGCACGGACGCGAACTGATAAATTGCTTGTCACGATTGTTGTTGTGCGCGTTCCCAGACTTGAAAGCCCTAACGGGGTTGGAATTGAGCAGTGGATCGCTATACCGAACTAGCGATTTTGCCTTTGTCTTGAAAATTGCCATTTTGCAAATTCTATTCTTCTTAAAAATATGATCTGTGTGTTTTTCTGGATTTAGGTCGATTCTCTGGTGACAGTATTTTTTTATCTGTCTATCCTGATTCTGTGTTTGCATATGTCATATTAAGTGTTTTTCATTCATGTCTAAAGTATTTCCGGCTAAAATCTTATATAAACCCCTTCTTTACGGCGCATGTTTTGCTGGTTTGTGTGCCTTGGGTGGTTTTGACGCGTTAGCGCAAATGCCGTTTTCCGGACGTAATGATAGCGCTTCCGCTCCGCCCTCTCCCACGATTAATCTTCCCACTACGGGAGCCGACCAACCTTTCGCTTTTGATCAGCAAGATGGCGCGCTTGACTTTGAGGAAAGCGCGGAGGAAAAGAAAGAGCAGGCTCGCTCTGAAGCTTTTGATGCTGCTCTTGAAGGGCTTTTGCCCTTGCGGCCGGAGGAAATTCGCACGCTTTTGGAGCGTTATGATCGCACTCAGGAATCTGTAGAGACACCTATTTATCCAAATCCAAAGCCGGAAGTGGTGGTTCAAAATATAAGTCTTGATCCGGGCGCAGAGCCCGCAGTTATTAAAATGGCTTATGGACACGTTACGACTGTAGCCTTTTTAGATACAACCGGTGCGCCGTGGCCTGTTCAAGATATTAGCTGGGCCGGTAATTTTGAGGTTATTGACGTTCAGCAAAGCGAAGATCGTTTCACGCATGTCTTTCGTATATCCCCTCAATCAGAGTTTGCGTTTGGCAATATGTCGATTGATCTCACCGGGTTTATGACGCCGGTGATTCTAACGCTAGAGACCGGGCGCGATACTGTGCATTATCGATTTGATGCCGTTATTCCTGATTATGGACCTTTGGCTGAGGCGCCTTTAATTGACTCCGGCATTACCACAACCGCGGGCAGCGAAGATATATCGTCCTTTCTTAAAGGTGTCTTGCCACAAGATGCAAAAAAGCTTGATGTTAGCGGCGTTGACGGGCGGACTTCCGCTTATCGTTACAACGACGTTGTTTATGTCAGAACACCATTGACACTTCTTTCTCCGGGGTGGAGCAGTTCTGCGGCGTCAGCCGACGGAACGCGCGTTTATGAAATTAGCGATACGCCTGTTTTATTACTTTCTGATCGTGGTCGCATGGTTCGCGCGAAGCTTTCTGAGCGCTCTGATATTTTAGGAGATATTCTGGATGAGTGACGATCTCGATGATGATTTAAGTCTGGATGAGACTTTCGATAATTTCGACAAGAAAGGTAATACTCTTGGGGATATGTGGCGTAATAACCCAGCCTTTAAAGTTGGAGTTATTGTCGTTGGCGCTGTTTTACTGTTTCTTATGATTACCTTATTGGGTGGTGATGATGTTCCCGTGGAAGAATCTTACGTTGGCGCAGCACCAGATATAACCTCAACGCCAGGCACGGAAGAGGCTTCGCCAGCTTATGTGCAAGCAATTGAAGAATTAAATGAAGCGGACATAGAGCGCGCGATGACTGAAGGCGATAGCTCTTTGCCTGTGCCAATTGAGCCCCCGATTAGTATTGTAAGCCTTCCTGAACAAGACGCACAGGAAGAGGACCCTCTGCAACGCTGGAGACGTTTGCAAGAAGAACGCCTTGAGCGAGAGATACAGAAACAAACCGCTTTGCCGGAAGATACCAACGTGGATGCTGACCGATTGGAATCTATTCAACAGCTTGCAGAGCAAATGTCCGGCCAGATGTCAGCTGTTCTTGAGACTAAAGCCGAGACGATGTTATCGACTAAAACCCTTACCAGTCCTGATTTTTTAGAGAAACTTAAAGAGAGCCAAGAGAAAAACGCAGGGGATGGTGAGCTTTTAGAAGATAGCGAATTTACCGACGAAGAGCTTGTTGGTGAGCTTTTGATGCCAGCAGGCGAAATTGTCTATGCGCAATTATTGACGGAAGCCAATACCGATGTTCCCGGCCCTGTACTTGCAGAAATCATGTCCGGTCCTTTGAAGGGGAGCCGAATTTTGGGAACCTTTGAGGAACAGACTGAGCTCTTAACTTTGAATTTTGACACTGTAGTTTATGAAGATCAGAGCTTAAGTGTTGACGCTGTTGCGCTTGATCCGGCCACGACTTTGCCCGGGATGGCGACAGAAGTTGATCATCGCTATTTAAAACGTATTCTTTTGCCTGCGGCTGCCGCGTTTGTGGAAGGGTTTTCCGGTGCGATCGCACAAACTGCAACGGTTACTGTTGTGACGGATGGCGGAACTGTGGTTGATTCTGAAACGGAGCCTGATAACACAGAAGAAGTTGCGCTAGGCCTAGAAGAGGCTGGATCGAAACTTAGTGAAATTATAGATGAGATGGCTGAAGAAACAAAAGTTCTTGTGCGGATCGCTGCCGGAACGCCTATCGGTATTCTGTTTTTAGAGCCTGTTACAACAGATGAGGCTGAAGTTGGTCTCGCAGCAGAAAGTCTTGAAGCGGCTGAGTAAAGATATTTAACTCTGGACTGTTTCAAGTCTGCTGCCTAGAATGCTCCTTTGAATTGCCGCTTTATTAAGAGAGAGCTTTAAGGTTATGCCAAATAAAAAGGATCAAATTGAAGATGAGTTTGACGATCTGGATTTTGAAGATCTGGATTCCGAGGAAAGTTTTGGAGACGATTCCTGGGATGAATTTGATGATGCGGAAGAAGATAGCGGCGATGCAATTGACGCTGTGGCGGATGGAGATTCTGAGAGCAAAGGTGCCCCAAGTGGCCATGCAAAAAAGAAGAGTTTTCTGCAAAAGAATTTCAATTTGATTGTTATTGCCCTTGCCGTGTTGGGCGGTGGTGGTTTTATTTTTTCTCAAATGGGCGGTCAACTGAACTTCAGTTCTTTTACGAATCAAGCAGGCCTTGATATTGAAATGCAGCAGGCTGGTACGTTGGAACAAATACCCGAAGAGATTCCTGAATTAGCCGGTGATTTACCGCCAATGCCTGCACCGATAGAAAATTTAGAGAACGAAGAGTTTGCGCTTTCAAATTCGGTTGAAGACAGTATTGCGAGTGATTTGGATTTTGAGCTGGAACCCTCTTCACCTCAGGCTGAGCCAAAACAAGTTGAAAGTACGTCTCAACTGGAAAGTGACGCGATTTTAACGCCTCTCCCAGATTTGACGGCAACTCCTGACACGGAACTTGCTGATCTGGATGCTTTAACACAGGAAAATCCGGCAAAAGGCGAAGATGCTAAAGGCGGCGATTTTACAGATTTGACCGTCTCGGAAGATGATGTTGTGTCTGCTCTTGAAGGCAGACCGGTGCAAGAAAATTCTGCCTTTAAAACTCCAGATGCTGAAATAAACGCAGATATTTCATTGGAGACCGCTAATTTAAAGGCACAAATCAAGGATCTTAATCAGACTTTAAGCAGCAATCAGGCCGCTCTTGATCTGGCTCAGGAAACGGAGAATAAGCTCTCGAAGGATCTGCAAGCTGCAAATATGAAAATTCAGGACTTGAATATAGAACTCGAAGCGTTACAAAAACAGCTTAATATCTTGAAAAATAATGAAAAATTGTCTTCTTCTGCAAAGAATGCCCCTGCGGAAGTAGAGAAATCTGCGCCTTCACCCAAAAAACGCGCTCAAGAGCCTCAAGAAAAAGTGAAAACAGCGAAAATCGTGCCGTCTTCTGATGACAACAAAACTGAGTTATCCCCTTCTGAAACAACGAAAATTTTAGAATGGGTTTTGAAATCAGCAGGGCCGGGCCGGGCTACACTTTCACCGAAAGACAGCTCTGATATGCGTCAAGTTGAAGTTGGTGATGTTGTCCCCGGGCTGGGGCGCATTCAATCTATCTCTATTGAGGATAATCGATGGATCGTGCGCGGTGAAAAATCCTCCGTTTCTCAGTAATCCTTTGTAATAATTATTGAAACCTTCGGTAACTTCTTGTTTACATTTTGTATGCTACACTAGTAGCAGGTAGTGGAATTGCATAAAATTTTATTCAAATGCGTGAAATTTGTGCAAAACATGGTGTAGCGAGATACATGGCGGTTATAGAGATAAAAAAATATTGTCAGGGTGTAATGAAAGCGCAGGCCGCTAATTTTGCGGTTGCTTTCATATTTTCCATTATTTTTTCTGTTGGCTCCGGATCGCCTGCTTTAGCGCAGGAAGTCGACGATATTGCTAAAAACATCGTTTCCGGAAGCAAAGATTTTCCTGCCCTTATAGCTGCTATAAGCTATGGGCTTGGTCTTTTGCTGGGCGTTCTTGGTGTCTTAAAGCTGAAAGATCATGTCGAAAACCCGACGCAAACGCCGTTACGTTCGGGCATTATTCGCTTACTGGCCGGTGGCGCGCTTTTCGCTTTGCCTATGATCTATGAGGCTGCGGCCAATACAATCGGCCTCAATGCTCTTTCTTTCGACAATGATTCAATCGCAAACGATATTTCAGCTTTTCTTGGCAATCTTAGCGGTATTCTTGGAGTTAATTTAAACGCCGTCCTTGACAGCATCCGCAATTCAATCGATGAAATTCCCGGGCTGATTTCCGCCCTGGCTTATATCCTTGGTCTGGTTATCGGGGTACAAGCTATCCTGAAGTTGAAAGATCATGTTGAAAATCCGGATCAGACCGGGCTTAAAGAACCCGTTATTCGTTTTCTGGTCGCCGGCGCACTCTTTTCCATTCCAACCATTTATAACGCAATGTTCGATGCCGTTGGCGGCAACGGACTGGGGATTATCGGTAGCATTACCTCTGCATTCGGTGCAGCGGGCTTTTTCTTTTCCAGTTATGCCCAGAACGCCTGTAATCCTATAGGCGCCGTTACCGGCCTGATTCCCGGCGGCGGAGCGAGTCTGGGGCAAACGATTTGCGGCATTGTAACGCATGCCGGGGCGTTTCCAGCCTTCCTATCGGCGTGCGGCTATATCATAGGCCTGGTTTTGGGGCTGTGGGGGATTTTCAAAATCCGCGATCATGTTCTTAATCCGCAACAAACACCGGTTTCTGAGGGTGTTATGCGTTTGCTGGCCGGCGGTGCGTTTTTCGCCCTGCCTGTTATTGTGGAAGTTGCGAGAAACACGTTAGGGACCGGTTTCCTTTCTGCTGCTTCTATGGCTCCTATTTCATTCGCAGGATATAACAATGGCGGCGGGGGTAGTATTTTTGCTACAATCCTTAACTTTCTTGGTCTTGGCGGCGGTTGTGGCGGCGGCGGTCCGCTGGGGCTTGACGGGTTGCTTGTTTGCGCCATGGGCGATCTTATGTGCCCGATCCATGTTGTGTTGAATTTCTTTGCATTCTGCGCCGGTATGGTCTTGCTGATGATAGGAATTTCACGTCTTATCAAGAGTGCACAAGAAGGCGCACGCGGCCCTGGAGGGATTGGAACGATTATGACGTTCCTGACCGGTGGTGCGCTGATTTCTTATAATGAATTGATGCGGGCATTTTCAACAACATTTGCCGGAAGCCCTATGACAGCTACATTTGCGACAATGGATTATAGCCCTTGCGCTGGCGGCGGTCTGGCGTGCGCGGAAGCCAATGCGGCACATGCTACCATTAGCGCTGTTTTACAATTTGTAATCATTGTTGGCCTCGTGAGCTTCGTTCGTGGTATATTTATCATACGGGGCGTTGCAGAGGGCAACCAGCAGGCCTCGATCATGGCTGGCGTAACCCACCTTGTCGGTGGAGCAGTAGCCGTGAACTTGGGTCCCATTCTCAATGCCGTGCAAACGACGCTGGGTTTAACGGGATTTGGTATTTCATTCACGTAAGGCGGATGCTCCGCTCTCGTGGGTGTAATTTAGTGAGCAAACCTTTGGTAGAGGAGAACTAAACTATGTTTAAGAAAACACAAAAAAACTACAATAAGCTTGGCGCGTTTATGGTTGCCGGTATGGTTGCCGGCGGCTCTTCAGACGCTTTCGCCGCCGGTGGTGGTGGCGGTAATGACTTTAGTACCATTGCAAAAAGTATCACGACATCCATTCAGGATTTTCCTGGTCTTTTGACCGCTTTGGCCTATATGTTCGGGATTTTGCTTGGCGTTCTGGGCGTGATGAAAATCAAGGATCACGTTGAAAACCCGACGCAAACACCGCTTAAAGACGGCGCGATCAGACTGGCTGCCGGTGGCGCTCTGTTTGCCCTGCCGATGCTGTTCGAAGCTATGTTTGAAACGCTTGATGAATCTGGGGCAGGCGTTGATGCGGCCAAGCTGAATAAAATAAACTTTAACGTTACTTAAAATTTATGGAACACTTCCCCATTACATTGGGGATCGCCCGGCCAAAACCGGGCAGTTCCAGGAAACAGAGTGGAGCCGGGAAACCCGGCTCCTCTTCTGCTATGGAAGGCAAACTTCCCAAAGACTTAAAACAGAAAATTTTTGAGCGTGATGAACATACCTGCCAATGTTGCGGTTTTCAGTCAAAAAAATATCAGGAAGTTTTGCATAAAAATTTCGATCCGAGCGATACTTCTGAAAAGAACCTCATAACAACCTGCATTTTTTGTCATCAATGTTTTCATCTTGATGCGGTCAGCGCCATGAAATCCGGTGTATTGGTTTGGCTTCCGGAAATTGACCAAGCCATGCTCCATCATATAGCGCGCGCGATTTATATTGCCCGCATATCTCAGGGGCCTGTTGCAGAAGCGGCGCGGAAATCGCTCGATGTTATTATGGGTCGCCGGGAAGAGGCAAAAAAACGTATTTATACTGACGATCCCTTTATTCTCGCCAGTGTTTTAAGCGATTATTTAGGGCCGAAGCATTACGATGCCCGAAAGGAAAAACTCGAAGGTTTGCGCTTGTTTCCTCTTGACCGGCGTATCATTAAAGAAGCGGATCTTGAATTTAATCAATTTCCACAGATTTTGGCTTACTGGCGTTCCAAAGATGGGCCGTTTGGCGGCAAAACGCCACCACAGTGGATTTCGATTTACCAACAACTTAACATCGCCGCTTAAAGCGCTTGCACTTATACAAGCATAAAACTTCTTTTGGATGTTTAAATCCCTATGAGATCGGCTATTTCTTGGTTATATTTAGGTTGGCTGATAATTCTAACCTAACTAAATATCTGACATGAGCTATATCAAGAAAATATTAGCGCCTATCCAAAAATCTATGCGGCAATCGGTTTCGTCTTTTATCAATTTAGAAACCGCTGATAATGAAACGACGCTGGTTTCAAATGATGGTTCTTTGATTTCCTATTTAAAGGTTGAAGGCAGCAAACAAATCATCGGTGAAGAGGAATATAATAATATTGTTGAAGGCGCGACAATTAAAATTGGCGCGCGTTTTGATCGTCAAGGTCATGCGATGCAGGTCTATTATGTGCGCGACCCAGGAAGAATCGAAAAGGTTTTAAACGGATTGATGCGGCCTCTTAAAATCAGCGCTAATAGTATTGGGCTGGAAATTGAAGACCTGATTGAGGAGCGTGTCTCCCACTTGCAACGCTTTTTAAGCCACGAAGAAGCATATTTTGTGCTTTGGACTCGCTCCAGTGTCCTTACAAAGAGCGAAATTGCTCGTGCCAGCAAGGATACCTTGGAAAATGCGAAGCAGTGGGTAAACGCTCCTGATTCTCAATTTCCTTATGCAACACTTGAGCCCTTGCGTACTCGTCATAAGAGTTATATCTCCGCAATGACAGGCGCTCTGGAAGAGCTCGGCATTAGCTGTAATATAATGGAAGTCCACGATGCCTTAAACGCCGTACGCTCAAACATGTTTCCTGATCGCGCCAATGATAAATGGCGGGCCTGCTTGCCTGGCGACCCAATCCCGCCGCGTGCACCGACCAGCCGGATTGATATGTCGGATATTCTCTGGCCGAATCTTCCTAATCAGCTTGTAGCCGGAGATGCTCGTGTTTTGGGCAAGTCTGTGTGCCGCATTGGAGATACGTACTGGGCTGGCGGAGATATGAGTCTGGGTCCAATGGATGCAACGGCCTTTCCTATACTGCTTAACCGGCTTGTTGAGGCCGATATTCCCTTTAGAATCTCTTTTCTGATTGAGGGAGGGGGCATTTATGCAACGCAGCTTAGAACATTTTTGGCAACGATTATGGGGCCGACGAATACCGCTAATAAACAGATAAAGTACTCTCTGGAAGGCCTGCAAACAATGGCACGCAGTGAGCCTGTTGTACGTTTGCGTGTTTCTTTTGCAACCTGGTGCGCACTTAAAGAAAAAGATGAAATCCAAGACCGGTTGTCTGTCCTTCTGCAGGCTATTGAAAGCTGGGGGTATGCGCAGGTCACTGAATTTTCCGGGGATGCGCTTGATTGCATCATGTCTTCGGCAATGGGAATCCATTGTGCCGGAACCGCGCCGACAGGTATCGCACCTATGAAGGAAGTGATGAAACTCCTGCCATGGCAGCGTCCGTCCAGCCCGTTCAAGCAAGGTGGCTCGGTGCTCTTCCGCACTCCAGATGGAAAGGTTTGGCCGTATCAGACTGGAACAAATTTAACAACAACATGGTTTGATTTGATTTTTGCGCAGCCGGGTGCAGGCAAGTCAGTTTTGCTTAACACGCTTAACCTTGGAACGTGCTTATCTCCCGGATTGAATACGCTTCCTTTTGTTGCCGTTATTGATATTGGCCCGTCCTCTTCCGGGTTGATTTCCTTGATCCGTGAGGCGCTGCCACTTAACAGACAGCATGAGGCCAGCTATTACCGCCTGCAGATGAGCCACCAATATGCAATTAATCCCTTTGATACTCAACTTGGTTGCCGTTCGCCTTTACCGGAAGAACGCAGTTATCTGGCAGAACTTTTAACACTTTTATGTACGCCGCCAGGATACGATAAACCTTATGACGGTATGCAGCAGCTCACCGGGCTGGTTGTCGATGAAATGTTCCGCTGGCGGAATGACAACGAGGCCAATGCTGAGCCGCGGCCTTATTTGCCGCGCCTGGAAGCGGAAGTGGATGAGGCTATTCACAAACATAATATCCATTTGCCGACCGATCCGTATTGGTGGGACATTGTCGATAAAATGTTCGATCTTGGCGAATATCATATTGCCAGTCTGGCCCAGCGTCATGCCGTTCCGACATTGAATGATTCTATTACCGCATCGCGGCGGCCACAAATTAGAACATTGCTTGAAGAAACAGCTGTTGGTTTCAGTAGTGAGAGTGTGATTAGCGCGTTTGAACGAATGATTACATCCGCGATTCGTGAATATCCTATTTTGTCTTCTGTGACACAATTTGATCTTGTCGATAGTCGCGTTTGCTCTCTTGATTTGATGGATGTTGCACCACAGGGTGATGAGGCCGCTGATCGCCAAACTTCAATCATGTATATGCTAGCGCGTCATGCATTGGTTCGAAGTTGGTGGATGGGCCAAGAAGCTGTGCAATATGTGCCGAAAAAGTATCAGGAATATCACGAGCTGAGATTACAAGAGCTGTCCGAAGCCCCTAAACGACTTTGTTATGATGAGTTTCATAGAACCAGTAAATCTCATTCTGTGCGCAATCAGGTCATTCGCGACGTACGCGAAGGGCGGAAACGTGGCGTTCAGATTGTTTTGACTTCACAGTTGATTGATGATTTTAGTAAAGACATGGTCGATCTGGCAACTGGTGTATGGGTCTTAGGAACAGCCATTTCCGATAAAGCTGTTGCGGACGTGGTTGATCGATTTGGCCTGTCCGATACTGCACAGAAAATTATTCGTCATAAACTTACCGGTCCTAAATCTGTCGGCGCTCCTTGTCTTTTTGTATTGGGTTCTACGGATGGACGCTATGAACAACATTTATATAATACGCTTGGCCCAATTGAACTTTGGGCGCTCTCAACATCATCCGAAGATGTGGCTATTCGTAATCGGCTTTATAATAAGATAGGCGCTGGCCGCGCACGGAAAATTCTGGCTGCTAATTATCCGGGAGGAAGCGCGAGAAGTGAAATACGACGGCGGGTTTTAGCCAATAGTGAAGAAGGGGAGGCGCGTGCGGCAATGATTAGCGCCATTATTGAACAAATCGTCGATGAGTTGGTTGAAGAAAGCAAAAACGAGCAAAAAACTGAAACAAACAAACGGGTTAAGCTGTTCTAAGCAGGGAAAGTTATGAGTGACACACCCAAAGACGACGAAGATTTTACGCTCAGCGCAGAGATAATGGACAGGGCTGAGCGCAAAGCCTTTAGGGAAAAGGCCAAATTAGAGGCAAAAGAGAAAGCTAAAAAGTTTGAGCCTACCCAAGATGAAATTGAAGCTGCCTTAGCTAATAGTAAATTTATTGAGGCAGAAAAGGCCAAAAAGAAAAAGCTTTTTAAAGGCGTGAGCGCTTTTTTAGTTTTGGTCTTTTTATTTTGGGCTATCGACTCCTTATTTACTCCTTATAAGGCGGGTATGACTTTTGGTATTTGCCGTACATATCTTGAGTTGAACGTACAGTTTCCTCAAGATCTTCGTATCAGCACAATTGAAGATTTCGGGGAGTATATTCGTATATGGTATACACAGCTTGATGCTTTCGGAGAATATCGAATGGAAAATATACAATGCCATTTCCGTGCGGATGAAGTCACAGGCGCAGCTGTCGAAAAGATTTTGATTAACAGACGTGAAGTTGATCCTGAGAAAGTGGTGCTTTTTAACGCAAGCATTCCTGTCATTCTCCAAAACCCGCCTGATCTGACGATTCCCGCACCTCTTCCGAATAGTCTGGAGAACTTGCAGATCAATACGGATGCTTTCCGTTTTCAATTGAACCTGCCTGGTAAGCTTGGACAATAATTAAGTCTGTTAACACGTATAAAAAGGACGCTTCATGAAAACCCGAAAGCTTGGGCGCACGGATCTGGCTGTCAGTCTCATTTGTCTGGGCACGATGACATGGGGCATGCAAAACAGTGAGGAAGACGGCCATGCGCAGATGGATTATGCGCTGGATCAGGGCGTGAATTTCTGGAACACAGCAGAAATGTATGCAATTCCGCCTAGCGCCGAAACATATGGCCGGACGGAAAAAATTATTGGAACATGGTTTGCGAAAACCGGGCGAAGGGCAGACGTTGTTCTGGCCTCCAAGGTTGCCGGTCCGGGCATTGGCTGGATTCGTGGCGGTGATTATAAAATTGATCGCAAAAATATTCTGGATGCGGTTGAAGCTTCCTTGAAGCGGTTACGAACCGATTATATTGATTTGTATCAACTACACTGGCCCAATCGCGGATCGTATCATTTCTCACAACATTGGCGCTATAATCCGCAGTTTGATGCGACGGCGGTTGAAGAAAATTTTATAGAGATTTTGGAAACGCTGAATGCGTTGACCAAGAGCGGTAAAATTCGCTATGTCGGGTTGTCCGATGAAACCGCATGGGGAACAATGAAATATCTGGAGCTGAGCCGCAAATATAATTTACCACGCATGGTTTCAATTCAAAAGCGGATTATTGGCCTGGTCACCGCTGGCCACAGGAATGCTGAGCGGAAAATATCTTGGGGGCGCACGCCCTGAAGGATCTCGCTGGACCTTGCTGCAATCAATTACGCGTGACACGCCACAGGCCAATGCGGCTGTGGCACGTTATATTGAAATTGCGAATGACCATGGATTAGAGCCAGCACAGATGGCGCTGGCTTTCGTGAATTCGCGGCCCTTTGTGACTGCGAATATAATCGGTGCGACCAGTCTTGAGCAGCTTAAATCGAATATCGCTTCGGTTGATATTGAGCTGTCTGATGGTGTTCTGAGAGAGATTGAAGGCGTTTATCGAGATTTCCCAATACCGTATTAGAGAGGTGGCCCCAAGAATTCGGACAGTGAGTTAAGCTACGATCTATGACCGAA
>ERZ795048.1858-NODE-1858-length-18065-cov-7.137368_pt1 | contig 18065 bp, 14 predicted proteins | sample MGYA00375132_ERZ795048 | MGnify/ENA primary metagenome ERZ795048 (study PRJEB30177, sample SAMN05720225) | activated sludge metagenome | isolation source: Anaerobic digester | place: Hong Kong | collected 2014-12-17 ...
CGGCATGGAGCGGTGGATTTCCATGCGCCTCGCGGAACATCTCGGGATCTGGGCAAATTGTATCTACCCCTTTCCGAATACCATGATATACGGCCTTTTCCGGGACGTCCTGGGGCTGAGTTCCGGAGAGGACCCCTTTGACAAGGCGGTGATGACCTGGAAGGTGCTGGGGCTTCTGGAGAAATGCACCGGTGAGCCGGGATTCGAAAGCCTGAAGATTTACGCGGGGGATACCGTTTCACCCCTGAAGCAGTATCAGCTCGCGCGGCAGATTGCCGACGTCTTTGACCAGTACCTCACATACCGGCCCGATATGATGCTCCGGTGGGACAGCGGGGAGGGTGAACACTGGCAGGCGAACCTGTGGCGGAAGACCGCGGGTGACATGCGGGACCGGCACCGTGTTGCCCTTCGTGACACCTTTTTCAGGAAGCTTGAGGAGGACCGTGCTGCCCGGGACCTTCTTCCCAAACGGCTGTCTCTCTTCGGGGTGGCGACGCTTCCCCCGTTTCACCTGGATTTTCTCGATGACCTGTCCGCGTTTGTCCCGGTGCATATGTTTTTCCTGAACCCCTCACGGCAGTACTGGGGTGATTTGCGGTCCCGTAAGGAATTATCGAAGGCGGAGAAAAAGCTGGGCAGGAAAGGTATCGGTCTTGATGAGCAGCATTATGATACCGGAAATTCCCTGCTTGTCTCAATGGGTACTCTGGGCAGATTTTTCCTTGATATGATCTATGATAAAAATCCCATGGATTCAGCATTTCCCGATTCCTGGGTTGAACCTGCCCGGGACACCCTGCTGCACCGGGTACAGCATGATATTCTGGATGCCGTCGACCGGGGGCAGCTGCACAACATGGAACGGGAGGAGATGAGGCTCTTTCCTGAAACTGCCGCCGATGTTGAGGAGATCGGTCCGGAGGATGAGTCCATCAGGATTCATTCATGCCACAGTCCCATGCGTGAAATTGAGGTGCTCCACGATTATCTCCTGAACTGTTTTGATACCATACCTGGTCTCGAACCCCGGGATATTCTGGTGATGGCTCCCGACATCGAAACCTATGTGCCCCATATAGACACGGTATTCGGTTCACCGGAAGATGATTCCGTCGCGATACCATATACCATTGCCGACAGGACCGCCGCGGGAATGCACCGTGCGGTGAGGACGTTTCTTTCCATTGCTTCCATCGGAACCAGCAGGCTAGGGGCGGGAGAGGTGCTGGACATTCTTTCGTGCCCGGAGGTGCTCCGCCGCTTCAGTCTCGATGAAAGCGATCTGCCCCTGCTCCGTAAATGGACCGCGGAGACCGGTATACGGTGGGGCATTGATGCCGGCGACCGCCTGGCCATGGGGCTCCCGTCAATTCAGGAGCACACCTGGCGGAGCGGTATGGAGAGGCTTCTTCTTGGATACGCGATGCCTGGTGAAGAGGAACGGCTTTTCAGGGGAATTCTCCCCTATGACCATGTTGAGGGGGCCCGGTGCGAGGTACTTGGGGGATATCTCGAATTTCTTGAATCACTCTTTATGGTGAAGCGTGAAATCAATGAGAACAGGAGCCCCGGTGAATGGTCAGCGTATCTCATTGAACTGGGGGACAGGTTTTTTGAAATCATCCCCGGTGACTCTGAGCGGTCCCTGCAGACGCTCCGGAATGAGCTGGAAACACTGAAGGACCAGGAGGATATCTCCGGGTTTAAAGGGAAGGTCCCTCACGCGGTCATCGCCGCGTGGCTGAATGACACCTTCGGCAGCGAGCCGGTAACAGGGAGCTTCCTCCGGGGCGGCGTGACATTCTGCGCGATGCTTCCCATGCGCAGCATCCCCTTTAAAGTGATCTGTCTTGTAGGTATGAATGACGACACGTTCCCCCATCCTGACAACGCGGTGAGCTTCAATCTCATGAAGGATGATTTCAAACCGGGGGACAGGTCACGGCGCCATGATGACAGGTATATATTTCTGGAGACAATTATCTCGGCACGTGAACGGCTCTGCATCAGCTTCGTGGGTCAGAGCATACGGGACAACAGTGAAATTCCCCCTTCCGTTGCCGTGAGCGAACTGATGGACTATATCAATCAGGGGTACAGGATTGAAGGGGGCATGCCGGGGGACCGCATACTTGTACAACACCGCCTTCAGCCGTTCAGCGCCGGGTACTTTACGGGGAAGGGGCCCCTGTTCAGTTATTCCGGAGAACAGTGCAGGGCCGCAGGGGCGCTCATGGATGAAAGGCTGCATCCGGAACCGTTTATATCAGCCCCGCTTCCTGAAGTTGACAATGGCGGGGGCGATATCGACCTCCGTGACTTTCTCCGTTTTTTCCGGAATCCGGCGCAGTTTCTTCTGGAAACGCGCCTCCGTATGTTCTTTCACCGGCGGAGCGGGGCCCTCGATGAACGGGAGCCGTTCGATATCGATGGCCTCGAGGCGTACGCCATGAAGGATGATATCTCCCGGCGGATACTCGGGGATTCCTTTGACGGGGGGCTCTTTGATGTGTACCGGGCTGGCGGAAAACTTCCCCACGGAACCATAGGGGAGCATGCGTTCAACTCGATATGTCAGGCATCTGAAATGTTTGCGGAGAGTATTCGTGACCTGACAATGGGTAATGAACGTGGTTCCCTTGACATTGAAACCATAGTGCGCGGACGGCGGTTTACCGGCACCATTGACGACGTCTGGCCCGGGGGAGTGATATACTTCCGTCCCGCGCAGGTGAAACCCTATGATATGCTGCGGGGATGGATTGTGCGGTGTATTCTCACTGCCGCGGGAGATGACCGGGAGGTATATGTCGCGGGTACTGATGCTGTCCGGCAATATGATCGAAGAGATCCGGAGGAAATTCTCGGCCCACTGATTGCGCTCTATGACCGCGGCCTCCGGGAGCCGGTGCCACTTCTGCCGCAGGCATCCTTCGCCTGTGCCGGGGTATTGAAGAAGAATCCCGGCGACAGGTCCGGCGCCCTTTCCGCCGCCAGAAAGAAATGGGAGGGTGAAGCCTGGAATGGCAGCAGTGACGCCGATGATCCCTGTATGGCGGCGTGCTTCGGGGGATTGGATATTTTTAATGATGAGTTTTTATATATTTCAGAGATTGTGTACCTGCGGATGCTTGACGCGATGAATAAGAAGGAATAATGGAACCCTTTGATATTATACATCACCCCCTCCGGGGGACAACGCTGATAGAGGCAAGCGCCGGTACGGGAAAAACCTATACCATCGCGGGGCTGTATCTGCGTCTTGTTCTTGAACAGGGGATGGCGCCGGCAGACATTCTCGTGGTGACGTTCACCCGCGCTGCTACGGAGGAGCTGCGCGACCGGATACGAAAGCGTCTCCGGGAGGCCCTCCGTGCATGCAGGGACGGTGTGCCTCCCGGGAACGGCGACAGGCTCCTCGGCCATGTGGCGAAACAGTACGGAGGGGACCATGAGGCGGTGAAAAATCTCTCCGGAGCGATCCGTGATTTTGACGAAGCCGCCATCTACACCATCCACAGCTTCTGCCAGCGGGTGCTCCGGGAGAATGCCTTCGAAAGCAGTTCCCTGTTCACCACTGAGCTCGCGAAGGACAGCACCGGGGTTACCGGGGAAATCGTCGATGATTTCTGGCGGTCACGGTTTTATGAAATGCCGCTTTTCATGGTGCGGTATTACCGGGAGCAAAGAAATATCACTGAAAAGAATTTCGGTGATCTCCTGAAAAAATATATACCTGATCCGGCATTTACCGTTGTCCCTGATCCGGAACCCGTTACCCCTGAGGAGATCGGGAACGCATTCAGCACGCTATCCGCAGCCCATGATACACTGAGCACCGCATGGAACACCCGGGGAGAGGAGATACGGAATCTGCTGCTCACCTGCGATGGATTGAACCGGAACAGCTACCGTATTACGTCCCTGCAGAAATGGTTTGAAGAGATGAATTCTTTTCTTACGTCGGAAGATGTGCTGTCGACCCCTGAAAGTTTTGAAAGATTCCGCAATGAGACACTGCAGGAGAAAACGAAAAAGGGACATGAGGCGCCGGAGGACAAGTACTTCGATCTCTGTTCGGAATATGTGGAGCTCCTCGGAGAGGTGACGGCCATGATGGACATATATCTGGTCCATCTGAGAAAACAGTTTTTCACCTGGTTCGATATGGAGCTCGCGAAACGGAAGGCCGAAAGGAGCACGCGGTCCTTTGATGACATCATAGCGGACATGTATCACGCCCTCAGGGGAAGCGGCGGCCCTGACCTCGCCCGTGCCGTGGGAACGCGTTTCAGCGCCGCCCTTATCGATGAATTTCAGGACACCGACCCTCTGCAGTATAATATTTTTACCGGGATATTCAAAAACAAAAACCATGTGCTCTTTCTCATCGGGGACCCGAAGCAGGCGATTTACGGGTTCCGGAGCGCCGACATTTTCGCGTATCTGAAAGCGAAAAGGGAGGTGGACACACAGGCTACCCTCGTGGAAAACTGGCGAAGCACCCCTGAACTGGTGGCTGGTTTCAACGCGGTCTTTTCCGCCCGTGAAAAACCGTTTGTGTTTGAAGAGATCGATTTCACTCCGGCCATCGCCGCGAAGAAGGACATAACGGGGCTCACCGTTGAAGGGGAGGAGGATACCGCGTCACTGAGAATATGGCTTCCTGAGCGAAATCCGGAAAATGCGGCACACAGGGCAGGGAAGGGGGATTTCGGCGCAATGTCGGCCAGGGCGTCGGCGGCGGAAATATCACGCCTTATTGCCATGGGAAGGAGGGGTGAGGCCCTCATTGAGGGCAGAGGGCTCCTTCCAAAGGACATCGCGGTGCTGGCGAGGAAGAACAGGCAGGCATTAATGGTGCAGCGGGAACTGACAGCCCTGGGTGTCCCTTCCGTGCTGTACGGGTCGGAGAGCCTGTTCCGTTCGCGGGAGGCGGAGGAGGTGGAACGCCTTATGGCGGCGGTACTGGAGCCGGGCAATGGAAACCGTGTCCGCCTCGCCTGCGCTACGGGGCTGTTCGGGATGAACGGGGGGCAGATACATAACGCGGCGGGTGATGATGCCGCATGGGAGGAGCTGACAGAACGGTTCTACCGGTACCATGAATTGTGGATGCATTACGGGTTTGCCCGCATGTTCCGCGCGATCCTTCAGAGGGAACATGTGCGGGAGCGGATATTGCGTTTCTTTGACGGGGAGCGGCGCATGACGAATTATCTTCACTGCGCTGAGGTGATAAGCCGCGCGGAGACAGAGCGGGGGCCCGGCATGGAGGGGATCCTCACATGGTTTGCGGACCGCCGGATTGAGGGTGATGCGGGCGATGAACACCAGCTCCGTCTCGAAACGGACGAAAACGCGGTGACAATCGTTACCGTGCACAGCAGCAAAGGCCTCGAGTACCCTGTTGTGTTCTGCCCGTTCCTTTATGACGGGGTCAAAGTTGATAAGGATTTCTTCAGGTTTCATGAGCCCCCGGATTACAGGCTGGTGCTTGATGTGGGAAGCGGCAAGGAGGAACATAAGGCCCACGCAGCGCGGGAGGATCTGGCGGAAAATGTGCGCCTGATGTATGTGGCCCTCACACGGGCACAATACCGGTGCTACCTGTCATGGGGTATAATAAATGAGTCCGGGACATCGGGGCCGTTCTATCTTTTCCACGGAGCCGATGGTGCCGGTGATGCCGATACTGCCATTGCTGCGCTGAATGACGCCATTAAAAACATGGATTACGATACCATGCTTCATGATCTGCGCGGGATTGTCCGGAATTCCGGCGGCAATGTGTCACTCGGCATTATGGATGATGCGGGAGGGGTTGCGTGTGCCCGTGAACATGAAGAAGAGGCCCGCCTTTCATGCAGGGAGTTCCGGGGCGCCATAGTGAGGAACCGGGGCATTGTGAGCTATTCCTCCCTGGTGAAGGGCCATGGCGATGGAAGCGCCGCGGCAGACCATGAAGGCTATGATTACACCACTGTCGCGGTGAAGGAGGCGGATACTGACCGTGACATATTCAGCTTCCCCCGGGGCGCCGATGCGGGGAACTGCATCCACTGGATTTTTGAACACGCGTATTTTACAGGAACGGACATGTCCTTGAATGATGATGTAATTGTGCAGGGGCTCAGGCGCTATGGATTTCCTGAATCATGGAGCGGCGCCCTTTCACGCATGGTGACAGCGGTCCTTGATGCGCCCCTTGGAGACCAGGGCCCGGGGCCCCGACTCAGGGACGCGGGAAGGGACGACAGGCTTCATGAGATGGAGTTCATGGTGCCCCTTGAGGCACTGACGCCGGGAGCCCTGCGGGACATACTGCCCCCCCCGGGTGCATCCGCGGTCACAGAGGACATGAGAGAGGCGTTCAGGTCTGTGACGTTCAGCGAGGTGAAAGGATATCTCCGGGGATTTATTGACCTCATATTCAGGCATGAGGGGCGGTATTATATTGTGGACTGGAAATCCAACCATCTCGGGAATTCAGTGGAAGCCTATTCGCGGGAGCGGATGATGCAGGAAATGAAACGCCATAACTACTACCTGCAGTATTATATCTACACCGCGGCGCTCCACCGCTATCTTGCACTGCGGCAGCCGGGATACCGGTACGCTGATCATTTCGGCGGCGTGCGGTATGTCTTTGTGCGGGGCGTCAGCGGGAGCGGTGACACCGGCATATTCCGTGATTGTCCGCCGGAGGACAGTATTGTGAGACTTTCGGATGCGATGAGTGTTTTTTCCGGAGGTAATGAGTGATGGAGGCGTTGATTAATGCAGTATGGGACCAGCCCTGTTTTTCGGGCCTTGACCGCCGCTTTGCTGATTTCATATATACCCTTGACGGCAGTAATAACCTTTCCCTGAAACTGGCGGCACTCCTGGTGAGCAGCCGGACCGGGAGCGGTGATATATGTATAGAGCTTGACCGTATCGGAGGAACAGCGGTTTCCGGACTCCTTGATGCCTTCGAGGTGTTCGGTACTCATGACATGTTTTCCGGAATGCTTCTTCCGGATGCGGATTTATGGGCCTCAGAACTTGAAATAAGCGGCCTTGTCACGGCTCCGGGGGGATACGCGCCCCTCGTTCTTGACGGGGAACGGCGGCTGTACCTGTACCGTTATCATGAATACCAGCGGCAGGTCCATGAAGAATTCTCAGTACGTGCAGTATCGAAGAATAATGATGTCGATATCACTCTGCTAAGAAAAAGCATTGACTGCCTTTTCCCATCCGGCGGTGAGGGGGACACTGACTGGCAGCGCGTAGCGGCAGTTGCCGCGTTGAGGTCACGGGCTGTGGTGATATCCGGCGGCCCCGGTACAGGGAAAACCTCTACCGTGGGAAAGATCATTGTGCTCCTTATAGAACAGGGGATCAGGGCCGGGAAGGTACCCGCAATCGCACTGGCGGCACCTACGGGAAAAGCAGCCGCACGGATGAAGGAGGCCCTGACCCGTTCTCTCGAATCAATGGAAATTGATGCCGCGGTCCTCGGCGCGGTGCCGAAGGAGGCCGCCACCATACACCGGCTTCTTGGATCAGTCCCGGATTCCCCGTATTTCCGGCACAATGCCGGGAACCCCCTTCCATGGGATATTGTGGTGGTGGACGAGTCCTCGATGGCTGATATAGCCCTCCTCGCGAAACTTCTCACCGCATTGCGTGATGACGCGGGGATACTGCTCCTTGGAGACAAGGACCAGCTCGCATCGGTTGAGGCGGGAGCGGTACTCGGTGACCTCTGTGACACTGGAAATGTTCACGGTTATTCCGAAGGTTTTGCGGACTATGCGGAGAAAACCGCGGGGACGGTCATACCGGCGGACCGTCGTGGTGATGAGGAACCCCGTATCGCGGACTCCCTTGTGGTCCTTGAAAAAAGCTACCGCTTCGGGGAAAAAAGCGGTATCGGCGAGTTGAGCAGGGCAATTCAGCGCGGTGCCGCGGAAGAGGTTATCAGGCTGTTCAGGGAGGGGAATTACAGTGATATCATGCTCAATGATCCTGTCCGTGAAGAAGGTTTGACGGATGCCCTCACCGGAAAAATTACTGAACAGTACGGCCCCTACCTTGCCTCAGAAAGTCCGGAAGAAGCGCTGGAGTTGTTCTCCGGCTTTACGGTGCTCTGTGCGTTGCGCCGGGGGCCCTTCGGTGTTGAGCGGATAAACGAACAGATTGAAAGGATCCTGGCGGCGCGTGGATATATCGACCCCAATGAGCCGTGGTACAACAGGCGGCCTGTGATGATAACCAGAAACTGTTATGAGCTGGACCTCTTTAACGGGGACATGGGCGTTGTCTTTGATACCTCTCAGGGGAGGAAAGTCTTTTTCCCGTCCCGTGAAGGCGGTGTCAGGGGCATCAATCCTTCAAGGCTTTCAGGGTATGAGACCACCTACGCCATGACGGTGCACAAGAGCCAGGGGTCTGAGTATGACCATGTCGTGCTGGTACTGCCTGACCGGTCGTCGCCGGTCCTTTCGCGGGAACTGCTCTATACCGCGGTCACCCGTGCCCGGAGCACCGTCGAAATCTGGGGGTCACCGGATATTGTCCGTGAAATAATCGCGGCCCCGACGAAACGGAAATCAGGACTTCGTGACCTTCTGTGGAAGCGATGAGAACTGCGGTAACAGGATACGCATAATGATGAATGGCAGGGAGATGTGAGCAGCTATACCGCGCAAAATCCGGGTCCGGGATACAGGGAGCTTATACAGCGAAGCTGGTCAATAAGCTGGCCCATGGTGCTGATTATGGCGTTTGAATTTCTTATCAGCCTTACGGATGTGTATATCGCGGGGCTCCTGGGGAAGGAGTATCAGGGGGCTGTGGGATTTTCAACACAGATGTATTTTATTTTTATTGTTGTCGCGAATGCCCTTACCGTCGGTACCGTCGCGACAGTGGCAAGGATTTTTTCCGGGAGCACAAAAGAGGAACTTTCGAACTCTGTTTTTACCATACTTACGTCAGTTGCTGTATCAGGTTTTATACTGGGGACTTTTGGCGTTGTAATGTCCTCTCCGATAGTGTCGCTGCTCAATATTCCCGATGCGGTGAAACGCAACGCGATTCCTCTTATTGAGATATACGCCGCGGGGGTGGTTTTTCACTATTTCCTGATTAACAGCAATGGTATTTTACGGGCGACGGGAGGTATCCGGCGGTCCCTGATCACCATGGCGGTGGTATGTGTATCAAATGTGGGACTGAATTTTCTCTTTGTGTTTCATACACCTCTGGGGTTTCGGGGGATCGCGCTTTCAACGGTAGCGGGCCTTGCGATAGGCGCCATTATAAACTGGTTTCATCTGCGCCCCATGGCGGGGGTTTCACGGGTTTTCAGACGGGAGTTTCTGAAAAAGGTTGCCGCGATAGGATGGCCTTCAGGTGTGCAGCAGGTTTCATGGCAGGTGGGGTCCACGGTAATGTTTCTTATCCTGAGCGCCCTTCCATTGCACAGGGTTGAGATTATTGCGGCATTTACAAACGGCCTGCGGATTGAATCTGCAATATTTCTGCCGGCGTTCGCGTTGAACATGGCGAATGCAGTGGTTACGGGAAATCTCCTGGGGGAGGGACGGAAGGAGGAGGCATTCCGGGCGGGAATGGTGACAGCTGGTCTCGGGGTACTGCTGATTACTGTGCTTACGGCTGTTGTCGTGCTGAACGCGCGGCTTCTTGCGTCGTTTTTATCCAATGATCAAATTGTCATACAGGAATGTGTACGGTATATTTACATAAGCATGATCAGCGAGCCTTTCATGGCGTGGGCTGTAATACTCGGAGGCGCGCTGAACGGCGCGGGGGACACCAGGGGGGTTATGGTAATTATAATTCTCAGTTTCTGGATTGTGCGTATTCCCGCGGCGTTTCTGTTCGGCGTGGTGCTCTTTTTCGGGGCCCCGGCAATGTGGTGGGCAATGAACGCCTCAATATTCACACATGCTGTATTTTTATCCAGACGTTATTTCAGGAGGAAATGGCTTGAGCTACAATAGTGAAAAACTTGGTTTCCATCATCGGGAACTGCTTGATAATAAATTGAGAGAAATTCCGATACACCTCTCTGAATACAGTTTTGCGAACCTGTATCTCTTCCGGGAATCTCATAACTATGAAGTACTGCGCATGGATGATATCTTCATATCCGGTGTTACCTATGACGGTATGCGGTATATTATGCCTACCTCTGATGTCAGAGATGCAGATGCCGGGCTGATTCAGGAACTTGTTGAAGAATTCGGGTCGATATTTCCGGTCCCCGAGGAGTGGCTCTCTGCCTTTGATCCTGATATATATACAATGACCTACAATGACGGCGATACCGATTACATATATACCCTTGATACGATGCGTGAATATGCCGGGAAGAAGCTCCATAATAAAAGGAACCTCCTGTACCAGTTCCAGCGGCTGTATCTCCATGAGGCTTTGCCCCTGACACAGGAAAGGATCGAAGATGCCCGCACTGTTCTTGAAGCATGGCAGGAGGAGTCAGGGACCGCGGCACATGAAACTGACTACAGGCCATGCAGCGAGGCGCTGGATTTTTATGCGGAACTGGAACTCTGCGGGGGGATATATTATGCCGAGGGGGAGCCCGCGGGATTCATCCTCGGGGAGGACCTCAGCGACAATATCTTCGCGTTTCATTTTGCCAAGGGAAAGCGTAAATTCAAGGGGCTGTACCAGTTCATGTATAACAGTTTCGCGAAAGTTATGCCGGAACAGTTCTGCTGTTTTAATTTTGAACAGGACCTGGGAATCGAATCATTGCGAAGAGCAAAGTCTTCATATCATCCCACAGGTATGCTGAAAAAATACAGGGTATCATTAAAATAATGTCATGACATATTTCATATTCTAACATGCACACAATGAAGGCGTTAAAAAATAAAAGATAAAGGAGATCAGCATGAACCTTAATCATCCCGAAGTCACACAGCAGGCAATGAGCCTCCTCAGAAGCGGCAATGCGTTTCAGTGGTATGTCATCACGCTTCTGGCTCTTGTGATGTATGTGTATTTTAATGAGATTGCCAAAAAAAACTGGAAGGGAATCGCCGCGGGACTCTCGCTGTATATGGTGCACTGGTTTGTGGAGATTGTAAACGGCCTCATCCAGCATTTTTCCGGCCATGCGCTCTGGACCGTACCTGAAGGGACGGCGTTTCTTATCCTTGTGGGAGTTGGAGTGGAGTTGAGCCTGATGTTCTCCATTGCGGGGCTTCTTTTCAGCAAGATACTGCCTGAAGATCCGAAAGCAAAGATCCTTGGCATCAACAACAGGCTTTTTATCGCCATTGGAAACGCGGCGTTCTTCTCTGTCTTTGAAATCTTCCTTGTGAAAACGAAAGCCTTTGTATGGGTGTATCCGTGGTGGGGTGCCCTTACAGTGTTTATTACTGTCTATATTCCCTTCTGGGTTGTGTCCATGTATTCCTATGACTGGGCGCCGAAAACACAGAAGGTGGTAATCGGCTCCATGTTCGCGGTGAACGCCCTGATGCTGATAGTGTTTGCCGGAATACTGGGGTGGATATAATCTTTCTGTGCGCGGCAGATGCCGGGAACAGTGTATTGTATAATACCTGTTCCCGTTGAGAAAAGGGACTATATAATGCGGAGAGAGTCAGGAAATGTCTTTCTTCGTGTTCCCTTTTTCGATGTTCTGAATCGACTCTTTCAACGAAGCGGGAAGGGGGATTTTTTTCCCCTGTGTGTAATCGAACATTACAAGTACCGCTTTTCCAGTAGCGGCGGTTCCGGCTTTTTCGCTGATTATGATAAATTCCATGGTGAAGCTGGTTTTCCCCACAGCACTTATCCGTGACCCCACAGTGAGCCTGTCGGGAAAGGACAACGGATTCAGGTATCTGCATGATGATTCCGCCATAATAGGGCCGATGTTCTCCTCATGCTTCAGATCAAGAATACCCAGCTTCCCGTAATAGGTAAACCGGGCTGCTTCAAAATAACGGTAATATATATTGTTGTTCACATGACCGAAGGCGTCCATGTCGCTCCAACGGACATCAATGGATGTTACCGCAGGATAGAGTTGTAATGGGTTCATGATGGTATATTCCGGAAAATTGCATTTAATTGTAAATAAGTATATCAGGAAAAAGATTTGACGGCAAACACTATTTTTTCACATCCTGTAATATGGACAGAATACATGACCATGAAGATATTGAAAGGATAGTTCTATGAGTGAAACAAAGCCGTATATTGGATATGAATTTACCGGAATAAGCCCCCTGACGGAATCATTGTATAAATTCGGTATCGATTTCAGTATAATTCAGGACCCGAAAGTTCCCGGGGTCTTTGAAGCGCAGCCGGATATTCTGAATGAGGAAACAGATGCGATACGTGTCGGGCAGTTGTCACGGGAGGGGAAGGTCCTGTATTTTGCTGAATTCGGGCTGATGCTTGGAGAAATAGCCCGTTCCTATGTGACATTCATATTTGATCACCATCCATCAGTTGAAGAAATGGCAGCGGCGGCCGGTGATATTGAGGCTCTGACCCTGGAACGTCTGAAAACGGTACAGGGACAGGGGGATATTCCGGCTCCCCATTAACAATGGTCCTTCGGGATTCATGCCGTTATTATGATATAAAATTTTCCTTTGTCAGACGCGGTACTGTTTTTTTTATTTGGTTCGGAAAAATTGCAGTTTTAAGTTGACGATTTCCCATATAACTGCTATATTGATAATGAAAATCATTTTCATGTAGAATCTAATGTGGTTACTCAACTGTTACGGAGGATACAGCTTGTGCGAAGAAGAGGGCGCGGTCCATGGTGGCATAACAGGTTTGAGGATTTCGGAGTACGGGTCACAGAACCCCGTGAAGTCGTGATGGAGGTGCTTCTTGGAACTGCTGAACATCTCACCGCGGCGGATGTGTATGTCCGAGCCCATGAGCTGAATCCGGCGATTGGTTTAACAACAGTGTACAGGACCCTTGATATCCTTCTGCAGATGGGGATTGTTCAGAAGTTTGATTTCGGAGAGGGTAAATCACGGTACGAGCTGATCAATAACTCCCAGAGCAAGGAGCACCATCACCACCTTGTGTGCGTGAGGTGTAAAACAATAATTGATTATTATGATTTTGTTGATGAAGAGCTTGAGTTTATACAAAAAACCCAGGACAAGCTTTCGGAAAAATACCGGTTTCATATCATGGATCATGTAATCAGTTTTTACGGTCTCTGTGAACAGTGTAAAGTGAAATCCCAGGGGTAATTTTTTTTACACTTCTATTGAAAATGATTTTCATTATCATATTTAAAGGAGGTATGTCATGCCGGCAGGTGATAGAACGGGACCAAATGGTTTTGGTCCAATGACAGGCAGGGGCGCAGGATTCTGTGCCGGATATTCCGCACCGGGATACGCAAATCCGGTTCGGGGTGGAGGATACGGCGGATTCGGCCGGGGCCGCGGAGGCGGAGGAAGAGGCTGGAGACACAATTTCTATGCGACGGGTATGCCCTTCTGGGCACGAGGCTATCAGCCATATCCGGTAATGCCGGGATATGGATATCCCGGAGTACAGCGGGAGTTCACAGCGGAAGACGAAATGAAAATGCTGAAAGATCAGGCAGAGTATATGCAGAAGGAAATTTCCGCGATACACAACAGAATACAGGAGCTTGAAGGGATGGGATCAGGCCGGAAAGAGTAATACGGACAATACCCGCAGAATTGAAGCTTCATCGGGGATGGAGTATACCTGAAAGAATCCGAATCGGCCCATACATTGTGCAGATGGGCCGGTTCAGCCTGTTCCATGAGACAGATATAATTAATGCTGTATCTGGAGCAGGTATGTAACTACGCAGCAGGGGATAATTAAAATGGCAATACTGATAAATGAATTATTATGTAATGGATGCGGAAGATGTGAGCGTGCCTGTCCTGCAGGTGCAATAACAGTTGATGAATCAGTTGACAAAGCTGTTGTAAACCCGTCACTATGTACTGAATGCGGTATATGTGTTGACGAATGCAGAAAGGGCGCTCTCGCATTGGAATATGCTGTTCAGAGTCAACCGGATACAATTTCTTCGGAGAATACCGGTGGTTTCATTCGTAACGCGCTGTCTTTCGGGAACAATATGACCGCAACCGGTTCCGGCAGGGGGATGGGAGGCGGTTCAGGACGCGGCGCTGGTCGTGGCGGTTCCGGCAGAGGAATGGGGCGTGGTCAGGGAAGGGGAATGGGCAGAGGTTCCGGCAGAGGAAAAGGAAAATAGTATCATATATGAATAAATAGTGATAATTATACGGTGCAGCTGGAACAAACAGGGCGGAGACGGTGCAGGTGTGACATGGAAAAAATAATATACCGGCCAATAGGTATAATCAGAAGCGAACATACAAAGCCGGAAGAAGTACCCATTCAGCCGGTGTTTGCTCAGGGCTGCCGGGGGCGGGTGGAAATATATCCGGAATTTGCCGATGGGCTCAGTGACCTTGAGGGATTCTCGCATATATATCTAATATTTCACCTCCATAAGGCCGGGCCAGTGAAACTCCGCGTGACACCTTTTCTGGATACAACGGAGCGGGGACTGTTTGCAACCCGTGCACCGGTTCGTCCAAACCCGATAGGATTAAGTATCGTGGAACTTGTCAGTGTTGAAGGAACGGTGCTGCACCTCAACGGGGTGGATATTATTGACGGAACACCGCTCCTTGATATCAAGCCCTATACCGCCCGTTTTGATTGTATTCACAAGACCCGAAACGGGTGGCAGGACACGGTAAGCGACGCGGAAGCGCGGAACAGAGGAAAGCGAAATTACACACCGGGTTAGTTCCCGGCTTTGTAAGAGTTTCTCATGCCGGTGATAGCAGTCATTATTCTTTGCTTCACGCTGCGGGCCCATTCTTTCCCGTTTTGTTTTAATACAGTGAAAAAACCTGCAATTATTCCGGTTGTTCCTATTCCCACGGGACATCCCACCTGCCCGCATACAGGGCAAATGCTGAATGTGGTCAGCGCTCCGGCAAAGATAAACCACCATCCGAAATAACGGAGCAGTTTTGAAAGAAATGGATGATTTTCAATCGCGAATTTCTGCGCTGATTTTTTGAGAAGCAGTATGTCATCATAACAGACCGAAGCTGCGGATTTCATAATAGAATATTCATACGAACGCGCAGCATCGATTTTTATTGAAAGTAACGTTGCAGGTTCAACGGCGGCATCATCACAGGAGACGTTATCCCCGGTTACGAGCACTGTCGTCGTTTCAGGAAGCCTGAAAACATCCCGGACCCAGGCAGCTATTCTGGTATGTTCTGTTTCTTCAATCATTACTGTTCACGCCTTTCCTTTACGTCACTATGTGAAAATGATTTTCATTACTAATTGAAGCATGTGCGGCAGAACGTCAAGTTATTTTTCATTATTATTACCGGCAGTCATATAAATATCTTTCAGGAAAAAATATATTGCTGTATAGTACATGTATGAGTATAATGAAATATCATTGAAGTAAAAATGCCATACCATTAAGGAACAGGAGGGGATTATTCTTATATCGCGGGTTGATATCGCCCTGATCACTGAAGGCGTCCGGATACAATTCCGGAACAATATAATGCAATGAATACTACTGTAGACGAAAATAGCCGTAATGACCTTATATCCATTGACCGTGCAGAGCTCAGGGCCTATCTGCTGGAAAAGGATGCACCGGTATTTGAGGCGGAACTCCTGAAATTCGCGGCCGATATATCCTCACTCCCCGACACCACCGAGGAACTGTTCAGGGTGCACTTTTCCCTGTTCCACGAATTGTATGCGATAAAATTTGATCCCGATTCCCGGGGATATTATCTCCATATCGACCCCATGAGGATACGGATGCTTCCTGTTCCTGAAACGGGCGGGTGCTGTCATTATTTCCCTGAAGAGGGAGTATACTGCGGAAATGCTGCGATGGAGGGGAATTACTGTCCTTTGCACGAAAATATATATGAAGATACCGTCACCCGGCTGTCATATGATCCGCTCTATGATTTTTACATGAACCCTGAAAATATTGTGTTCGGTACAAGTTCCCTGCTGCAGAAGCTGATGAACGGCGTTATAATCTATGCCTTCCGGCGAGGTGAAATTGAAAGGTCCCTGGCGTTTTTCGATATAATTAAACCTACCGGCCTCAGGATACAGAAACGGTATCATGAGCTCGCAAGGAAATATCACCCCGATACACAACATGGAAATGAAGATCTCATGAAGGAGCTGAACAGATCATACCAGGTTCTGAAAGAGGTCTTCGTCGTATAAATTATTTCCCCCCTTACCCGTAAGTCGGTATATCCGGATAATAATGTGTATATTCTGAATTAATTCAGGATATGAACCGCGTAATACCAATTATGTTTCATAAAAAATCATCGATAATTAATAAATGTTATTTTATGGAATGTTTTTTGTAATATTTTTTCAAAAAAACCGTCCGGGCGGTCATAAATTTCTTGACGATTTAAGGGCGTAACCGTAATGTCTTACCTGTTGATCTTAAGTGATAAAATAAAAATAATAGTTCAGCGGGGGATATATATGAAAAAGAGAATATGTACAGCAGCAATGGTCTTTTTGATGGCGCTTATCGCGATACCTGCGGTGTACGCGAGCGGTGATCATTCCGCGTGTGCGACGCGTTATCCGGTAGTTCTTGCACATGGTATGGGTGCGACTGATGATATGTTCGGTTTCATCAATTACTGGTGGGGCATTGAAAGCGCCCTTGAAGATGAAGGCGCAGATGTGTATGTAACGGCTGTAAACTGTATGGACGGAACCAGGGACAAAGCCCAGCAGTTCCGGGCACAGGTGCTCCAGATACTTGCCATAACCGGCGCGGCAAAAATAAATGTAATCGGGCACTCCCATGGCACCATCTATACCCGTGACGCGATAACGAACCTCGGTCTTTCGACCCGTGTTGCGAGTCATACAAGTCTCTGCGGGCCGCATCGCGGAAGTTCCGCAGCTGATGTTATTGTGGGTGTATGCGGTGATGTCGGCGGATGGCTGGTTGGTGTAACGACTGATGTCATTTACTCGTTACTTATGGGTGACAGTGACCCTGACAGCTATGACAACGCTATTGCGGTTACACGGCCTTTTATGAATAATGTGTTTAATCCGAATACGCCGAATAAATCAGGAATTTACTATCAGAGTTTCGCGACGAAGATAAAAACGATAACTGCTGATATGGTACTTGAGCCGACATGGTTATTGATAAACTTCTTTGAAGGAGATAACGACGGTCTGGTTTCTGTAAACTCCGCCAAGTGGGGAAATTTCCGCGGTGTTGAATCCGGTGCCTGGTGGTGCGGGGGAGTATCACACATCAATGCAATTGGTCACTTCTTTGGTGTGACTCCAGGATTTGACGCATCTGAATGGATGGTCGGCATTGTGAACGACCTTAAAAACAGAGGTTACTGACGTTTATTTTCATACCTGATATTATGTAAATACAAAGCCGAAGCGTGTGCGCTTCGGCTTTTTTGTGTCCGGGGCATGGCATGGGCGCGGGCCCGGTTGGAAAGTATGTTGTGTGCCGGTAACGCCGGTACCGGTTTCCCGTCCCCCGCACAGTCCTCTGCGGAGGTTGATATAGTATCAAACGTTCGTAAAGAGTAGGGGGGTATTTCGCGGGGCAGATGATCATTGCGATTCATTAAATTGGCACTTCTAAAAAATGATCTTTAGTGCACTTGTGGGCCTGAAATCGTGGTAATTGGCGATCTTTTGATGCAATCAGCATTTGCATCAATGGTTTCCGGAGTTGCCCATAATTCGTTACAATACCTGATTTCAGGAATCAGATGATGAACGAATCCCCGGCCTGCCAGATAAATAATGTATATCATCAATATAAAATTCCCCGCAGCGTGTATTTCGCTGCGGGGAACCGGTCTGTCTGCTGTAATGCTATTCAGTGAATATCGCTGAAATTAAAACGTGAACATAAATGAAGACTGCACCTTCCAGTC
>ERZ795048.1860-NODE-1860-length-18046-cov-5.520260_pt1 | contig 18046 bp, 10 predicted proteins | sample MGYA00375132_ERZ795048 | MGnify/ENA primary metagenome ERZ795048 (study PRJEB30177, sample SAMN05720225) | activated sludge metagenome | isolation source: Anaerobic digester | place: Hong Kong | collected 2014-12-17 ...
AGTAAAAAAAAAACGATATGATGCAAATATTTTTGAAAAAAAATACTTTTTGTTTCATTGGTGCCCGGTAAAACTTATAGCTATTGTGGCTTAAGTCCCTCTCAATAGGAACTTCTTATAATAAGCTTAGCTCCATACCAGCTTAACGAACAATAATCAGCTTTGAAATATAGCTGGCTTTGGCTGTTGTTAAATGTAAAAAATATGTGCCCGACAGTAAATTTCCAGTTTCGACAATTAACTCGTTATTGTTGTTTTGTGAATTTACAGATTGCAATTTCAGCACCTGCCCCAATGCATTCATTATGTGTAACTTCGATCCTGAAACCTCATCCGTATCGGGCAGTTTTATCGAAAAATAATTTTGGGCCGGATTGGGGTAAACCTCGAGTTGACCACTTAACGAGTTAATTTTCAACCGGGTTACATCCATCAACTGATACAACTCGCTCAAACTAAGTACATAATTAAATAATTTCACATCATCGATTGATGCACGTGCAAAAGTATTATCAACAGGCCTGTGGGCAAAATACAAATTACCATTTTGCGATACATCGGTGCTTTGATCATCGGCTGTAGCCAACAAAACACCATTGGCGTAAAGCGAAAGCATATTTTCATTTTTATTCCTGATGGCAATTACATAAACCCAGTTACCATTAATAAATTCGGCAACCGGAGCCTCAAGCATTGCCGTTTTTGTTCCGTCGTTTACTTGAAAAACCATGCGGTTTTCGGCCGGAACACTAAACACCTCCCAACTTTTGGGTAAGTTGCCAGCTTTAACCTGGTCGGCTGTAATTCCTTTAAATATATATGGCTGAGGTTTCGATTCGTTAATGATGTTTGCATCTGCTCGTAACCAAAAAGCAAGTGTAAAACCATCGTTTTCAAAATCGAACTCATAACTGTGGGGTATTTCGATGTACTGCGAACTTCCGTCAAATTTTATGGCCCGACCAACAGGAGCATTTGCAAGTGAAGCATTGTATCCTACATTAACGGCAGTACCATGGTTTTCGAAAACCGAACTATCGAGTAAACTCGAATAACTATCGAGACTCCAATGACCTACCATTTGTGAAGCCAATTTCTCCCTAACAGTAAAAGTCCAAACTTTGTTATTGTTGGTTTTACCATTTTGGTTAACAGCCTCAACGCGCCAAAAATAAGTTCTGCCTGGCAACATTTCGGGTTGAAAATTATTTGTACTTTGATTACCTACAAAAGCCGGTGGCGTTGTTTCGCCAAAATACACATCGTACGTATCGGCTCCCATTGGCTCGCTCCATGCAAGCCCTACCAAAGTACTTACATTGTTTGAATTGTTTGCAGGATAGGGATTTACAACAGCTTGCGGCAAACTGCTGTTTGAAAAAGTTGTTGCCGAAGCTGTATTTGAATACACTGAGCTATCGGTCTCCGAAAATGCCACAATACGATAAGTATAAGTTGTTTGTTCATTCAATAACGAATCGGTAAAAATTGTTGTGTTAGCAGGTAAAACAGCAATTGTTTCGAATGCATCACTTACCTTTCGTTCAACATAAAACCCGGTTTCGTTAACGGCATTATCAATCCAAGTAAGTTGAACTTGGGTAATATTGGTGAGTTCGGCATTTAAATTTGTAACCGGCCTAACAAAACCGGTAGCAGGGCCTATGTTGTTTAAGTAGTATTCAAGATTGGTATAGCCTTCGCCCAACATATCGGCATTACGGTCGTCGGCATTGTTTGGATCGAGATTGTTGGCCAACTCCCACAAATCGGGCATTCCGTCGGAATCGGAATCGGCAGGTGATGGAGCCGAAAAGAGCTCAGGCCATCCGCCTACATCGGCAGGAGAATCGATAATACCAGTTCCCACACCTTTGTATGCACCACCAAAGGTAGCTGTTCCTGTTCTTGTTTCTTCAATTACCCTCAACTCGTGCACATCGAGCCCCGGAATACGCACCCCGGCATTGTCCAGAACAAATTCGTAGGCATCGCTTGCTGTAAGGGTTTCGCTAATTACATGTTCAAAAGGCTCAACAGAACGAATGGTTTCTTTGTCGGCAGCCGAAACACTTTGAACGCCCAAAGCCCAGTTATCGGCCAGTACTTCGGGTTTGTTAAACACTTCGTTTCCTTCGACATGAAACCGGCTGTAACCGAATGTAGCATTTTTCGAAGGTTCAACAACACGATATGCAACTTGGCCCGAGTTAGTTGCCGGCCCTGGCTTGTAAAAATTGTTCACCACATTAATGGTTGCTTTGGTTCCCCAATCTTCGTTTGGGTCGCCACCATAAACATTGTTGAAACCCCAGTTGTAAATTACATTGTTCCTGAAATCGGTATTGTCGTCGATAACGGGCAAATACCTTGCTCCGTTAAAACGAGGCGTGCGGCTGGTGTGATGCGCAATTAGGTTACGTAAGAAACTTGCATTTTTGCCGCCCCAAATACCACCGTAACCATGATCGCCTTTAGTATGAATTGAACGGTAAAGGCTTTCGGCCACAATGCAGTTTTGAAGGGTGAAATTTTCGTTCCTGTAAAACGAAGCTACCTCATCGACCCCCCAACTCATTGTGCAATGATCGATGATGATGTTCTTCTGTTCGGTTCCTTTAAAAGCATCATCCTCAACCGAATCGCCCATACGAAACCTGATGTAACGAATAATCACGTTATTGGCCCTGATATCGACAGGACGGCCTTTAATGGTAATACCATCGCCGGGAGCAGTTTGCCCTGCAATGGTAATGTTATCGTTTCGGATACGAAGCGTTGACTTCAACTCAATGGTACCCGAAACCTTAAAAATAACCGTTCGTGCCCCCGAAGCCTCACAAGCAGCACGCAAGCTGCCCTCCCCTTTATCGTTAAGGTTGGTAACAAACATTACATTTCCACCACGGCCACCTGTTGTATAACGCCCCCATCCATCGGCACCCGGAAAAGCAAGCACCTGCTCGTTAGTTGTTTGTAAAAAAGAAACGGATTCGCCTTTTGAAAAACTGCCTTCGGAACTACTCCCTGCAACAGCAAAAAGTGCATTGGCTTGGCTGCACAAAAAAACATACAAACCTAAAATCGCCAAAAATTTACGCAATACTTTTGCATTTTGAAGCGAACAATAACTTACTAATAACTTCATAATTAATTTGGTATAAACAAAATTGGAATCCGTTTCTAATCTCAATTATTTTTTTAGCAGCTCATCGGCACTGTTAATAGCTACATTGTTTACAAATACATTGCTAAAGGTGAATTGGTCGTAATCTTCGAGAATACTTGCATTTGTAACACCGTTAAAGCTACAATCTTCGAGCACAAAGCCGGTAATGGGCGAACGCTCGTATCCTTTTAAATAAAGAGCATACTTGCTTTTGTTCGATTTGATGTTTTGCAAATAAACGTTCCGAACAATTGGCGTATGTACGCCAGCATCGCCTTCTTCGTAATAGAAATTGACCCTTACAATGGCTTCGCGAACCTGACCAACTTCGATATTCCGCAAAAAGATATTTTCGATGGTTCCGCCGCGTACCGAGTTAGTTTTAATACGCAACACCCGGTCGAGATTAGGACTGTCCATAATCAGGTTTTCGGCAAAAACGTACTTACAACCACCCGAAATTTCGCTACCCATCACTACGCCTCCATGTCCGTCGCGCATTTCGCAACCCTGAATAACAATATTTTCGGCCGGAACAGCAATGCGATGTCCATCGGCACCACGACCCGATTTTATGGCAATGCAATCGTCGCCGGTGTTAAACTGGCAATTTTTAATATGTACATTTTTACACGATTCGGGATTACAACCATCGTTGTTGGGCCCATGCGAATTAACGATAACATTCGAGATGGTAACATTTTCGGAAAGTACAGGATGAATTACCCACATGGGCGAGTTAATAATTGTAAAACCATCTATTAGTACATTTTTACAAAGGTAAGGCTGTACAAAATTTGGACGTAGGTATTGCCCCTCGCCAAAAATTCGTTCGCTGACGTGTACGCCATCTTCGGCCATTTTGCGTAAAGTGGCCACTGCTGCCAATTGATTTTCGGCAGGTGTCTCCCAAGTTTGTCGGCTCCACGGCCCCTTCCAAGGCCACCAATTGTCTTTATCGGCATTCCCGTCTAAAGTTCCTTTACCTGTAATGCCTATATTTTCCTGTTCGAAAGCATAAATCAGCGGCGAATAATTCATTACTTCATTTCCTTCGAAACGGGTATAAACCAATGGCAGGTAATCGCCAGGGTTACGGCTAAAAAGCAATGTTGCCCCTTCGGCAATGTGCAGGTTTACATTCGATTTTAAATGCACAGCACCTGTTAAAAAAACACCTTGCGGAACCAACACAACACCACCGCCGGCTTTATTGCACTCAACAATGGCATTATTAATTGTCTCTGTATTAAGGGTTATACCATCGGCAACTGCACCAAAATCAACAACATTGAATGTATCGGTTTTGAATACCGGTATTTGTATTTGGGCAAGTATTTCGTCAACCTTTTCCCACGATTTATCAATACCCGGTTTTGCCGGATTACATGCAAATAAAATGCTGCTTAAAGCCAACAGTGTAAATATTTTCTCTGTCAGCACAATTGTTTTTCTGAAGTTCATAGGTTATTTTACAATAAGTTTTGTGGCGGTATTGCCGTTAATCATTAGGTACAATCCCGGTTTGTATTCACTTAAATCGATAGCATTGTGTAGTTTTTCAAAATGGTACTGTTGAACTTTAGTACCGGCCAGCGAATACACATCAACCGTAGTGGGTTTGTTTACAACAACAGTGGCCTTACCCACAGCTGGGTTTGGGTAAACCGATATGTTATTTACTTCAACATTTTTTACACTATTGGTATAATCGGGATCCCAACGTGGATCGCCAATTACTTTTCCTTCGAGGCTGGCTTCACGCAAGGGTGAGTCTTCGGGCAAAGAAAAATTACCATTTGCCGGGTCGGCAAAGCCCGGATCGAGATCGAGGTTGTACTGATTTTGCGACCAGCTAATATCGGCATAACCTCCCTGAAATAGCTCGCTGTTGTCGAGCACCAAAAAATTAGGAGCAATGTTATTGGCAATCATACGGGTAGCTGTTGTTCCCTCGTAATTAAAACGCCAGCCCAGAATATCGAAATCTTCTTCGAGGCCAATATCGTTGGTTTTGCCAATTATGTTATGCTGCATGGTGAAATTTAGCCCTGTAGCCAATTTAAAATCGAACTGATAACGGCTGTTGGTACCACCTCCAATGTTGTAAAATGTACAATTTTCGACCAAAACAGTTTTTGGATACTCGGCCGGAGTATTTTCACTCTGGATAATGCCCACCTGCACATCATACAAAGTTGAATTTTTCAAAGTGAAACTGTTCATGCGCAAGTTACTCTGAAGCCTGAAAACACCATAACTACTTCCGTTCCTGATATCGTGTATGATACAATTATCTACAACTATTTCATTTACATCGTGCTCGGCACGGTCGCCACGAATTACTGCGCGGTGAAGGTTTCGGATGTTACAACCCTTAATGGTCAATTTTCCGAGCGATACCAAATCGGTAGTCATGTTCACAAAATAACTTCCAACCAGCTCTTCGCCCTCAGCAGTTGGGTCTTCGGCCAGGGTTTCGGCATCGACAGGAAGCCCCGAAATCTCAAGATTTTCGAAGGTAAGCTCACCAATCTCGCCCGAAATATCGATGGCTCGAATGTAAATAAGCGGTTTGTTGGTAAAACGTTCACCCTTTATTGTTAACGATTTGCCTTCGATAAGAATATTCGCATTTTCCTGGGTAAGTGTATCAAAATTAGCTTTGTGCACTCCAGGTTTTACAACAATAATATCGCCGCTCGAGGCATTTGCAATTGCAGCAATCAGGTCGTCGCCCGGGTTAACGCTTATTTCGGTTTGAGCAAGAAGCCCCATGCTCAATACCAAAAACATGCTAAGTGTTGTGTAAAATTTTCGTTTCATAACGTATTTATTTTAAGTTGTTTAATTGTGTATAGTTGCTAATATCCATAATCGTTTTTCAAATTTGGATTTTGATCAACAATTGATTGGTGAATGGGCAACAACTCTTTACGGTTGGCCTCGAAATGCATGGCAATTGAGCCAATAAATTCATCGTTAATTGCCACTCGCCAATCGGAAGCAAAAGGCCACTCGTTAATATCGCGATCGGCAACAGTGGTTGAATCAACATTGAAGTTGAAATTGTAAAACTCAAGGTCGCCATTGCTTCTATTGCGCCACATAATGCGTTCGGGCAATGTTTCGTAGGGTGATTGTGCAAGACTCATTTTTTGAAGTTCGACCCTCATCTGGTTAAGCTTGTCGCCCAACAAATTCCATCGTATTAAATCGAACTTGCGAATGCTTTCGCCACCAAATTCCCATGCCCGTTCTTTAACCAATTCGTTAAAAAATTCGTCCTTCGAACTTGGTATTTGTGGCATTTTATCTTCATTGCCTGCAAAAGCCCTGGCCCTAACCTGCCTGAATGCTTCAATGGCTTGGGCCGAAGGTCCGTTATTGATTTCGTTATCGGCCTCGGCAAACATGAGCAAAACATCGGAATAGCGAATTATTGGCCAGTTAACACCGGTGTATTTATTGGCGCCCGGATAAACCGGGTTGAACCATTCGCGCCGCCATTTGGCAATGTAGAGGTTACGTGCGTTCGATAAAATTTGATGATCGGCTGGTTGTCCTTCGTAAACTCCCGATGGCGTGGCCGAACCAACACGGTACAAAGCAATGGTAACATCGCGTCGTGTATCGTTAGGGTTAAATGAGTAATAATAAGCAGGGTTGGCCAGCACATTACCAATTGCACGGCCAAACGATGAACCATCGTCGGAAGCATTGCCAATAAAGTAGCCCACTTCGGAGCTTTCGCCTATGCCGTGGCCAACTTCCCAAATACTTTCACCGTATTTGGTGTCTATTTGATAACGGCAGTGGGTTTTAAATACATCTTCGAACGATGGGTTTAATGCATGTTCGCCACTTTCGATCACATCGCGGGCTGCATCGCGGGCAATGGTGTAATATTGCTGATGGTTGTTGCCCCGCTGCATTCCACCTGTAGCCCTTAACGAATAACCGCCACGGGCAAGAGCAATTCGCGCCAACAAACCTTTTACGGCACCTTTGTTTATTCGTTCATCGGCTTGCAATTCGCTTCGCCAGGGAACCAAATCGGCTGCTTGCTGCAAATCGGTAATTATGTTGTCGTAAATCACATCGCGATCGGTTTTAGGCAGGTTAAAATCGCTTTCATCTTTTGCCGATTCGGCACGGTAAGGCACATCGCCCCAATAACGGATCAGTTCAGAATAAAAAAATGCACGCAAGGTTAAAGCTTCGCCCAGCATACGGTCCATTGCTTTTATGGCTTCAGCATCGTTTGAATTGTAAACCGGGCTGGCAGGAATATTTTCAATACAAATATTACAGCGCTCAATGGCCTTGTAAAAGTTATTAAAGGGCAACTCGAGTTCGAGGTTACCGGGCGTGGCAATGTATTTAGCGATACCACGACGCTCGTTATCAGGTTCCAGACCACTTATAAACTCAATATCGGTGTCGAGCCCATAATACATATTTACCCTTTTTGAGTAGCCTTCGTCGCGGGTCATTAATTGATAAATGCCCAACACAGCTTTTTCGGTGTAATCAACGGTGCTGAAAACATTTTCGGGAGTGAACACCGAAACGGGATCGTCTTCGAAATATTTTTCGCAAGCGTTAAGCCCCGAAAGCACTAAAAAAGCCACCAGGGTAAGTTTTATTGTCGATTTTGAAAACTTTATCATATTGCTTCGTTTTAAAAAGTAATGTTGGCACCAAACAAATACATACGGCTACGCGGGTAAGCCGAATAATCGACCCCGGGAGTGAGCGGAGTGCTGCGACGGGTGTCCACTTCGGGGTCGTAACCCGAATAGTTGGTAAAAACAAACAGGTTGTTCACAGTTGCATACACCCTCAAATTCGAAATAAAAAATGTTTCGCTTAAGTTTTTGGGCAAGGTATAACCCAAGGTTACATTGTTGATGCGTAAAAACGAACCATCTTCAACGGCCCACGAGTGAAAAAGGTTACGCCCTTCGGTTGGTTTCCAAATGGTGGCATCCTTATTTAATTCGGCCAAAGCTACAGGATCAGTAACAGGGTTGCCTTCACCATCGATAGTCATCCAACGGTTTTCGGAGTTTACAATATTGAGCAAGTTGGTGTACGTACGGTAACCACTGGTAAACTCAACTTTGTTGGCATTGTAAATGTTGTTGCCATATACCCAGTTCAGAAAAACGCTAAAATCGATGTTTTTGTAATTCATCATCAGGTTCATACCACCAATATGTTTAGGGTTGCTGTTGCCAATTACCACGCGGTCGTCTTCAAAAGTAATGGCGTTACCATCGTCGATGTTGTTACCGTCGATATCGGTAGGGTTTGCCTGATCGATGAATTTAACACTGCCCGGGCCAAAACCGAAAGTAGTTACCTGCGAGTTATTGGCAATACCCGGCCTTAATACATATTCACCTGTTGTCTGGTCGTAGTCGAAATCGTCAACAGTATAAAAACCATCGTTCATAAATCCGTACATTAAGCCAACAGGTTCGCCCACTTTCACAATGTAATCGGAGCCAACATCGTTGCTCCACCCCGACGAGGCCAGGAAGTAATCCATTCCGCCCAAATTATCAACTCGGTTGCGGTTAAACGAAATATTGAAATTGGTTGAAAATTTAAAATCTTTTCTATCGATAATGTACGCATTAAAAGCCAGCTCAACACCACTGTTGGTTGTTTGCCCAATGTTCTGGATTTGGGTGGTGTAGCCTGTTGTAACATCAATGCGCTGTTCAATGAGCAAATCTTTTGTAGAGTTTTGGTAAAGATCGATATTACCGTTGATCCTGTCGTTGAACAAACCAAAATCGATACCAGCATTACGCGTAACCATGGTTTCCCATTTAAGGAAAGGGTTGGCCAGCGAGCTTGGATAGAAGTACGAAGTTCGGTTTTCGTTCAAATAATACCCTTTGCTTGAACTTACTTTATAAAGATTGGCATACAGGTAATCGGGTATACGGTCGTTACCGGCTTGTCCGTAACTAAGGCGCAGCTTCATATTCGAAACAACATGCGACAAACCCAGCATAAAATCTTCGCCCGAAATGCGCCATGCAACCGATGCCGAAGGGAATACGCCCCAGCGGTTTTCTTGTCCGAATTTCGATGAACCATCGGTACGTAAGGTAAAACTGGCCAAGTAATTATCGCGATAAGCATAATTTACCCTGCCAAAAACCGACATCAAACGGTCGGTAATTTCGCTGGTTGAAGGGGTAAGCGGTGTTTCGCCCAACGACATTGAACCTATGGCTATTTTAGCCAGCACATCTTCGGGGAAATGCCTCACTTCCTGGCTATAATTTTTGCGATTGGTTTGTATCATTTCGTGACCTGCCAAAAGCGTTAAGTTATGAACGCCGTCAATATCCTTGTAATTATATGTGAGCGTATTAACCATACGCAAACGTTCTTGCGAGCTGTTGTCGAGCCTCACCACGGGCAATTCGCCATAATCGCGTGCCAAAGGAGTTGAAACGCCATAAAAGCGGTCGCGGCGTTCGACCCTGTTTTCATAGCCCAGATCGGTGCGCCATGTTAAAGCCTCCACAATTTTGTAGTTTAAGGCTGCATTAAAATTGGCCTGCGTGCGATGTTTCATGCTGTATTCATCGTTTATAAGCGTAACCGGGTCGATGAGGCGGCTCAGGCTCCAGTTTTCCTCATCGGTGAAACCCAGTGTTGGATCGTTGAGCAAATCGGACAAGCCATTTACCGGCCTGTAAATAACGGCGTGGCGCAAACGGTTGGTAGTTTCGGTACCTGAATCGGAAGTGCCTGAACCGAGTGTTTTGGTATCGGCATATTTCACATCAAAATTGATGGTTAATTTATCGGTAGCCTTTGTGTCGAAACGAAAACCGAGGTTGGTACGTTCAAAACCCGAATTGATCATTATTCCCGTATCGGATTGTCGGGTAACACTTAAATTGTAAGTTGTTTGTTCGCTACCACCGCTTAAGCTTATGTTGTGATAAACCGAAGGGGCTTGTTGCCCAAATACTTCTTGTTGCCAGTCAGTTGCTTCGGCATCACCGTAAAGATCAGCAAGTTGGTCCCATTCGCCCATGCGTTCCGAAAACGACTTGCGCTCCATAAAATTGATACGGCTACGTTCGTATTGATAAAGTGCATATTCGTAAGGGCTCATCACATCGAGCTTTTTGGCCAGGTATTTTTGTCCGTAGTAAAAATTGTAGCTTACCTGTGTTTTACCTGCTTTACCACTTTTTGTTGTGATTATTACAACGCCGTTGGCGCCCCTTGCACCATAAATAGCTGTTGATGAGGCATCTTTCAACACATCGATGGATTGGATATCGGTTGGTGCAATGCTGTTGATGTTGTCGGCCGGAAAACCGTCAACAATGTAAAGCGGTGAGTTATCCTGGGTAATTGAACCGCCACCACGTACACGAATGCGTACTTCGGCATCGGGCGAACCTTCGGCAGTAGTTATTTGCACACCGGCTAGCCTGCCTGTTAGCACCTGTGCAACCGACGAAACGGGCACATCGCTCAACTGTTCGGCACTAACCGACGACACCGACCCAGTTAAGTCCCTGCGCCGTTGCGTTCCGTAACCAATTACAACAACCTCGTCGAGGCTTGCCACGTCCGATTCGAGTACCACATCGATTACCAAACGGCCTTGGGTTGGTATTTCGAGTGTTTGGTAACCTAAAAACGAAATAACCAAAACGGCATCACTTGTTTTTACCTCAAGCCTGTAATTTCCGTCAAAATCGGTAACGGTGCCATTGGTTGTACCTTTAACCACCACGTTGGCACCGGGCAAAGTATCGCCACTTTTATCGGTAACCTTTCCGCTAATCACCTGCGCCATGAGCTGCGTTCCTGTGCCCAAAGCCAGACAAAATAACAAAAGACCGATTGTTTTTCTGAAAATTTTATTCAACATGCTGAAATCAAGTTAGGTTTGAATTCATTTTATTTTGAAACCGAAGGCCGACAATAAATACGGCCTTCGGTTTTTGTATCATAATTTACTACTTTTTAACGAAACGTTTAATTACTTTTTCGTCGCCATTGCTTACTGAAAGTAAATAAACACCATTCGATAAAGCACTAACATCAATCGAAACGTTATTGGTGTTGGCTACTAAACTTCTAATTACCTGCCCACTGGTGTTCATCAGTTTTACTTCGGAATTAACAGCTTTACCAGCCAATTGTACCCCTAAAGTATTGCTTACCGGGTTAGGATAAAGCTGAACAATGAGCGCATCAAGTTCATCAACAGTTGTTTTTAATTCGAAGCTCACGGTGTAAGTAATTACAGTTTGTCCATCTTCGGCAGTTACTACAACAGTTGCATCGCCCGGCAGCTGCGGAGCCTGGGTAATTACCCGCGAAGCATTTTGATCGGTCAGTACTGCGGTTACCACAGGAATAAGCTTTGTTCCCTGGGGCAATTCAACTGTATAGTTTGTGGTTGCCGGATCAAAAGCATCGACGGTAACACCATCGACCATTAAATTCGAAAGGGTGGCATCGTTTGTAGCAGCCCTGAACGAAACCGAATACACATTCACCACTGAACCATCAGTTGATGTTACAGTAACAGTTGCCGTACCGGGCAAGGCATCGGGCTGAACAATTGTTAAACCGGCTTCGGCTATGCGGGCAACAGCATTAACTTCAGGAATATCATCGAACGTTGAACCATGCGGCAAAATCACTTCATATTCGAATGTAAGAGCCGAGAAACCTTCAATGGTTGAACCGCCTATGCTCAAATCGGCTAACGATGCATCTTTTCCGGTAGGAGGAGGCCCAACCTGTGTGTTCAAATAATCGGGTATGGCTGTTCCTTCGCCAGGAGCATAAGCCCCCGAACGGTCCCAAATTACCCAATCGATATGTGCTCCAATGTTGTGGCTGCTGTTTCCTCCCCCAATACGGAAGTAATCGTCTTTCGAACTTGTTTTACTAGTTCCTTGGGCAATAGGCACTTCGTTTTCATCGACAAACAAACGCACCTGATCGCCATTTTTTGCCAAGCGGTAAATGTGCCAATCGGACACTGTTTGACCTTCGGGCATTGGAATTTCGCCACCATCACCGCCACCAATGGCTTCGTTCAGGCGCACGGCATTGGCTTCGCGGTTTAAGTAAACCCGCTCGCGGAAACCACCCTGCTGTACATCGAGTTCAATAACACGGCGAGCAACATCGTTGGCTGCTTTTACCCTAAAAACAATGGTAGCAGCCTGAGTTGGCAATTGGCCGCCAAAATCCATGCGCCACATGCCGGTTTGCCCAACTTGTTCGGTTATCAACTGTAACCACGAATTTGTTTCGTCTAAATCGTCGGTAACAAGGGTTGTTTGAACAGCAGTTCCGTTGCTCTCGGCAAAATTTGGATTAAACTGGGCAGGCAACACATTGGCTTCGTAAACCGTCCATTCCGAGACTACTTCTTCGGCAATTATGGTACGTAAATAATAAGTAAGCGTACTTGTTCCATCCTGAGCAGTAACCACTATATTGAAAATATTATCGGCAGGATTTAGAATTTCGACAGTTGCTCCATTTGAGTTGGCCACAGCCGAAACCTGAATCGATTGAGTTGTGCTTGGAAGGGTTACTGTATAGTACAAAGTATCGGGGTGAAAAGCTTCAACTGCCACATCGTTAACCATTAAAGCCGAGAGTGTTGCGTCGGCCGATGGCTCGGCAACAGTAAACGATAGCGTATAAACCTGTGTGGTTTCGCCATCGAGGGCGGTAACGGTAATGGTTGCATTGCCCGGTAAACTTGTTGCTTGTGCAATTTCAACCACTGCCCCTTCGATATTCGCTTCAGCACTTAACTGAGGAATTGTTTCAATTGTTGTACCGTAAGGCAAAACTACATTGTATTGAATAATTTGAGCGTTAAAGCCATCCATGGGCTCACCATTGAAGGCAATATTTTTTAAAGTGGCATCGTTTGTTGCTGCAACTTCGGTGAAATTAAATGTATATGTTTGCTTGGTAACACCATCGCGGGCAGTAACTTCGATAGTTGCCGCACCAGGTACAGCAGTGGCTTGCGTAATTTTTTGCGAAGCTAAAGTACTGTTTGTAGTTGCTGTTATAACAGGCAAAGCCAATCCCGATGGACGTTCAATATTGTAATTCAAAATTTCGGGATCGAAACCTATGGTAGCTTCACCATCGATAAACAAGCTTAACAAAGCAGCATCAGAAACATCGAGCGGATTCACACTGAGTTCAGCAGGAATTGCCGACCCTTCGCCGGGAGCAAAAGCACCGGTTTCGTCCCAAATCATCCAGTCCATAACATAGCCAGAACTTTTGTTGGTGTCGCCTGTTCCAAAACGGAAATAATGATTCGATCCGGCATCGGCCGGTGCAGCCTGAGCCATAAACAACCTTGTTTCGTTAAGGTAAACCGAAAACAGGTTGCTTTCGGTATCCATTACAAATCGGAAGAGGTACCACTCATCCTGCACAAAACCTTCGGGGAAAGGATAATATTCGTTGGCACCACGCCTAAACCTGATTTGCCCGTCGTTTTGAATATAAACTTGTTCGCGTTTGCCGCCAAAATCGATGTCCATATCGAGGGTCCAATCAAGGCTCATATCGAGTGCCTTAATCCGCGTAATCATGGTAAGCTGTGTTGTTTCTTCAGCGAGATTCACACGCCACATTCCGCGTTGTCCGGCAGCATTGTCGTTAAACTGCATCAATTTGTTGCCTGCAATGTCGGCATCGTCAACAATACTTGTCCAGGTATCGAAAATACTATCGGCCACCGAAACGTTCGAACGCGAGAAGGCAATATCGGCACTTTCGAGCGGAAGAACAGAAGCATCAAATACCGTCCAATTGCTTAATTTTGGGAATAATTCCGACGGTATTTCAATACCCTCGCCCGGGGCATACGCACCACTTTCGTCCCAAATCATCCAGTCCATAAGGTAGCTTACAGTACGGTTGTTATCGCCATTGCTGAACCTGAAATAGCTGTTAGTGCCTGCATCGGCCGGAGCCGTTTGGGTAAAAAAAGCTTCGTTTTCGTCGATATAAACGGTAAAGGTGTTGGCTTCGGTGTCCATCACAAAGCGGTAGGTGTGCCATACCGATTGGTCGAAACCATCGGGCAAAGGATAATATTCGTTAGCACCACGGCGCAACCTTATTTGACCATCGTTTTGGATAAAAACCTGTTCACGTTTTCCACCTAAATCGAAATCGATATCGATGGTCCAGTCAGAACCAATATCGAAAGGTTTTATACGAGTAGCCAAGGTTAGTTTTGTAGTCCCTTCGGTAACTGCAACTTTCCACATGCCACGTTGTCCGGCAGCATCGTCGATAAATTGCAATAGTTTGTTTCCTGGCACTTCGGGGTCGTCAACCACTGTGTTCCATGTATTAAATACTTCCTCGTCAACAGAGAGGTTTGAGTGCGAGAATGCGATTTCTTCGTTATCGAGCGGATGGGTCGATCCGTCGTAAACATTCCACTGAGCATTAGCAGTTGCCGAAACAAAAATGGCCACAAATAAAAATGCCAGTACTTTTAACTTTTTAAATTTACAGTAGATGTCAGGTTTCATATTAAGTACATTTAAAGGTTAAATTATTATAAGTAAGATTTTTAGCGATTGAGCTCCAAGCTTGCCATAATAAAAGGTCCGGTAGCTTTGGGATCGTTGTTGCGAACCGGCTCGCTTAAATAGTATTCATACGATCCGTCGCGATGTTCGCCGGCACCCAAACCGGCCACAGCACATGCGTTGGTAATGTTCACCATGCCTCTGTCGTCAACTTCTATAAACTGTTCAATAATGCCATCATAACCCTTTTGGGCTGCTTCGAGGTACGATTTGTTGATGTAACCTCGGTTGGCTCCTTTTGCCAATGCATAAACAAACATTGCCGAAACCGACGATTCGAGGTAATTGCCTTCGCGCCCCATTTGATCGACCACCTGATACCACACTCCTGTTTTGGGATCTTGGTATTTTACAATTGCAACTGCCAAACGTTGCAACACATTAATTACACTTTGCCGTTGCGAATAATTTGGTGGTAAATATTCAAGCACATCAACAAGGGCCATTGCATACCAGCCCATTGCCCTGCCCCAAAAGCTTGCCGACAAACCTGTTTGCGGGTCGGCCCAGTGCTGTTGGCGACTTTCATCCCAACCATGATAAAGCAAACCTGTAGCTTGGTCGCGTGTTTTTTCTTCTATTAAAGTGATTTGGTGCACCACATCGTCGAAATTTTGAGGCTGGTTAAACACTACACCGTAGCGGGTATAAAAGGGCGAAGCCATGTAAATACCATCGAGCCACATTTGGTGAGGGTAACGTTGTTTGTGCCAAAAGCCACCTTCGGAAGTACGCGGATGTTGTTCAAGTTGTTGCCTGAGTGTTTGCAATGCTTTGAGATAGCGCGGATCTTCTGTTTTTTCGTATAAATTAAACAAGATCATACCGGGTTTAATATGATCGATATTGTAGTTATCGATTTTATAGTTGTAGCCTATGTCGCCATTTTCGTCGATCATTAAATCGGCATAGGCTTTAATGTAGTTATAATAAGCATCGTTGCCAGTTTTATGCCAAACTTGCTCAATAGCAGAAAGTACCAATCCATTGGTATAATTCCATTTAGGCTTTTCAACAAAATCGAGACTCCATGCTTCGGGATTGCGTTTTATTTCCGAATCGGCCATTCGTACAGCCCAGCTTTGTTCATTTTGCAAGTTCTCGGTTTTGCTTTTATTGTTTTTGCACGCGCTAAAAGTAAACAACACCGAAAGCAAAACTGCCGTCAAATTATACTTCGAAACAGATAAAATCGACACCATGACTTTTTCTTTTAATAATGAGCACTTTATTTCAATATGCAAGTACGTAAGAATTTGGCCTTAGGGCTATTCAGTTTGTGCTTTTGTATATACAGAATTTGACATTGAGTAAGTTTTTAAAACATAAATAACTTGGGTTTTTCAAAAATATTTCAAATTTGTGTATATTATTTTTTACATTGTGTATGTTTTACTTACCTTTGTGTCGTTATTATTTTACTTAGAGTCGAATTTATTAAACTTTAAAAACATAAATTATGTATCAAAAAGAAAGGCAAATAGTAGTAAACCTGATAGCATCAATTATAACGATAGGGTTATATGTTTTGTATGTTTATCAAAAACAAGTAGCTGGAAACTTTGAAATACTTAACGATTTCAAATTTTGGGGTAAATCGTTTTTATGGTTGATACCTGTTTCGATTGTGGCACTAATTATCATCCATATAATTTATGCCATCATCAACAAAATTGTAACCAATGAAGACATTCCAACTATTGATGACGAACGCGACAGGATAATTGAATTAAAATCGATAAGGGTTTCGCACTGGATTTTCACTGCCGGCTTTGTAGGAGCTATGGCTGCATTAGCCTTTGGTGCAAAACCATCGGCAATGTTCATTATTTTGCTGGCTTCAGGTTTTTGTTCAGCAATTATCTCTGAAGTCGTAAAACTATACTATTACAGAAAGGGGGTATAATTATGGCCAAATGCTTAATAAACAACAGCATCAGAACATTGCGTTTTATGGCCAACGAAATGACCCAACAAGAGCTGGCCGACCGCACAGGCGTAACACGCCAAACCATTGTTGCTATCGAAAACGGCAAGTACTCGCCCACTTTGGAGTTGGCCTTCCGTATATCGTACGTTTTTGATAAACCTCTCAACGAAGTATTTTCGTTTCAGTATGATGAAGACCCGGTTTTGAACAAGAAGGTTGAAGATAAAAGACGGAAAATGTAAGACATAAGATTAAAGATTAAAGACAAAAGATTATAGCTATGAATACAGCCACTAAAAAACTAAGCCCCCGACAAGTATTTTGGAAGTGCGGAGCCTGCTCACATGCCATGTATCACTTGTTGAACCACGAATTTGGCAACATCAAACCTGTTGAAGAAAAAGCATCGGATATGCTTGCCGGGGGAATTGCACAAAAGGGCCATCAATGTGGATTGCTTTGGGGCGCCTCGTTAGCTATTGGAACAGAATCCTTTCGAAAGCACAACAATAAGAGTATGGCCAAAGCAGCAGCAATTCATGCTTCGGGCCTTATGGTTGAATCATTCAACAACAGAAACAAAACAGTAAATTGCAGGGATATATCGAGGGTCGATTGGGAAAACAAATTTCAGATGATTCTTTTCACCGTAAAAACCGTAGCCCAAGGTTTTGTATTTAGCCCTTGTTTTAACCTCATTACAAAATGGGCACCCGAAGCAAGCGAGGCTGCCAAATACGGTTTAAGTATAAACGTAAATCATACATCGCCATGCTTAAGCTGTGCAAGCGAAGTAGTGAAAAAAATGGGAGGAACCGATGAAGAAGCTACCATGGTAGCAGGTTTTGCCGGTGGAATAGGCTTAAGTGGGAATGCTTGCGGGGCTTTGTCGGCAGCTATTTGGTACAAAATGTTGGAGTGGAACAAAAACAACCAAGGCAAATCGGCCTCGATGTTCAATAACCCCGATGCAAAAAAAGTACTGCGAAATTTCTATATTCAAACCGACTCAGAAATGTTGTGCAAGAAAATATGTAACAAAAAATTCAACTCTATTGACGAACACAGCGAGTACATCAAAAACGGTGGTTGCAAAATTATTATTGAAGCATTGGCCAATTCATAAACTAAAGAATAATGAACCTATTTAAGCGCAAAGTATATCTCGACAACAATGCCACAACTCAAGTGAGCAAAGCGGTACGTAAAACCATGAACCGTGTATTGAAATACCAGTGGGGCAATCCGTCGGCGGGTTATCAAAAAGGAAAAACGGCCAACGGTGTAATT
>ERZ795048.1861-NODE-1861-length-18037-cov-22.773218_pt1 | contig 18037 bp, 20 predicted proteins | sample MGYA00375132_ERZ795048 | MGnify/ENA primary metagenome ERZ795048 (study PRJEB30177, sample SAMN05720225) | activated sludge metagenome | isolation source: Anaerobic digester | place: Hong Kong | collected 2014-12-17 ...
ACCTATGGCGACAGCACAGTGATCGACAAGCTCAACAATGGCGAAGTCGACGCCACAAGAATGAGCCAGTATGCCGATTGGGTCGAACTTTTGTTCGAATATTCCGATCAGACAATCCTCAAAACCGGCACATACGATGACCAAGTACAAAAATTCGATTCTGGACATGCCGCTTTTATTCATCAGGGCAACTGGATCGATCCGAACCTGGACGAAGCGACATTCACAATGGGATATGCTCCACATGCTTCCGTATACGGAACTTGCGACAGCATTTTCATCGCCGCCCCGTCATACTATGTCATCAATTCCGATTCCGAGAACATCGACACCGCCAAATTGTTCCTGAATGATCTTGCTTCGACAACAGCCGGAATGGATTACACGGTCAATCAGGCTGGCATGATCTCGGCCTTCAAATCCTGCACGTTGCTTCCTTCCGGAGGGCTTTCACAGGCTCTTGTTACCTGGATGAACGCCGGTAAGGCTTATTCATGGTGGCAGAATGACATGCCTTCGAACTTCGGCATGGGAACCCTTGGCCCGATCTACACGCTTTATGCCAACGGAACAATCGACAAGACGGGATTCATCACTCAGATTACCGCCGCTATCGAAGCACTCGCTCCAGAAGAATAATTCAATATCAGGAATCCAAAAAAGACCGCGATCGATTTCGCGGCCTTTTTTTATCTGAAATTCTATTCGAGTTCAAATGCCCCGGTATAAAGCTGGTAATACATTCCTTTTTTGTTTATCAATTTCTCGTGGTTTCCGATTTCGATTATTCTTCCTTGATCGAGTACGACAATCACGTCGGAATTGTGGATGGTGGAAAGGCGATGGGCTATCACGAATACGGTTCTTCCCTCCATGAGCCGATCCATTCCCTTCTGGACTATGGCTTCCGTTCTGGTGTCAATACTGCTGGTGGCTTCGTCAAGCACTAATATCGGCGGGTTGGCGACGGCGGCTCTAGCGATCGACAACAGTTGTCTTTGCCCTTGGGAAAGATTGTTTCCCCCCGGTGTAAGCATGGTGTCGTAGCCATCCGGCAACATTCTGATGAAGCCGTCGGCGTTTGATCTTTTGGCCGCGTCGATGATTTCCTCGTCGCTTGCGTCCAGTTTACCGAAGCGAATGTTGTCCTTGATCGTTCCGGTAAACAAATTGGTATCTTGCAAAACCATTCCCAGCGAATGTCTTAAATCCGGTTTCCTGATCTTGTTTATATTTATTCCATCGATCCGGATCTTTCCGTCGGCGATGTCATAGAAACGGTTGAGCAGATTAGTGATTGTCGTCTTACCTGCTCCCGTATGGCCGACAAAAGCGATTTTTTCTGCTTTATCCGCTTGCAAGGTGATATTGTGCAAAACGGTTTTTCCGGGTTCGTAAGCGAAATCTACGTCGTTGAATGTCACTTTTCCCTGAACAAGCACATATTCGAGCTTGCCGTCCTTGTGCAGATGCTTCCAGGCCCAAAGATTTGTTTTTTCTTTTGTTTCCTTTAGAGTTCCGTCCGGTTGCCTTTCCACATTCACGAGCGTCACATAACCCTCGTCTTCCTCTTTTTTCGCATCCATCAATTGGAAAATCCGGTCGGCGCCGGCCAAAGCAACGATAATCGAGTTAAATTGGTTAGCAATCTGATTGATCGGCATCGTGAAGTTTTTGGATAGTTGCATGAAACTGGCGACGACTCCGAGAGTGATTCCCGGAAAGCCCAAGATACAAAGAGCAGATCCGATGACAGCGATAATGACATATTGCAGGTTTCCGAGATTATTCATCACCGGCATCATCAGGGTGGCGAACTTATTCGCCATCGTCGCATTAACCCGCAATTTGTCGTTTAAAACATCGAACTGTTCCTTGGTTTTTTCCTCGTGACAGAATACCTTGATCACTTTTTCGCCTTCGACCATCTCTTCGATGAAACCATTGGTCTCGCCAAGCGATTTCTGTTGGGCGACAAAGTATTTCCCACTGACAGAAGCGATCTTCTTCGTAATCATCATCATAAGCACAACGCAGACGATGACAATCAGTGTCAGAACGGCATTGGAAAACAACATGGCGAAGAATATCACGATGACGGTCGCCATCGAGGAGATAAACTGAGGAACGCTCTGCGCCAGCATCTGTCTCAGGGTGTCCGCATCGTTCGTGTACCGGCTCATCAGATCGCCGTGGGTATGACCGTCGTAATAAGAAATCGGCAGATCCTGCATATTTGAGAACATTTCGTCGCGGATATTCTTCATGATTCCCTGGGCCATCACGACCATTGTCCGGTTGTACAGATAGGAAGAAGCGATCCCGACGACGTAGATCAGCGCCAGTATGCCGATCGCCGTCAGAAGTCCCGAAAATACCGGGTCGGAAACGCCGATCATCGGCGTGATGTAATCATCGATCAGAATCCGGATGAATATTGATCCGGCAGCACCGGCGATGGCACTGAATAGGATACAGACCAATACGAATATGAAACGCCATTTGTAATCGCGGAATATATATCCGAGCAGACGCTTCAGGGTTTTGCCATGCTTTTTAATGTTGAATTTCTCGCGGGGTCCCGCATTGAAAGGCTTAGGCATTTTCCATCACCGCCTTGCTCTGCGATTCGTATACTTCGCGATAAATCGCGTTGGTGGCCAAAAGATCCTCATGTGTGCCCATTTGATTCAATTGACCGCCTTCCATAACGATGATGGCGTCAGCGTCTTCAATGGACGAAATTCTTTGGGTGATGACGATTTTGGTCACTCCCTGGAGTTCGTTCTTGAACATTTTTCTGATTTCGGCATCGGTCCTGGTGTCGACGGCGCTCGTCGAATCATCTAAAATCAGAATCTTCGGATTCTTTAGTAATGCCCTGGCAATACAAAGCCTCTGTTTCTGGCCTCCGGAAACGTTAGTGCCTCCCTGTTCAATATGGGTGTCATATCCTTTCGGCATTTCCCGGATGAATTCGTCGGCTCTCGCCATCCGGCAGGCTCTGATCATTTCTTCTTCGGTGGCATTTTCGTTTCCCCACCGGAGATTGTCCTTAATCGATCCGGAGAACAGCACGTTTTTCTGTAAGACGACCGCGACGGAATTCCTCAGGGCTTCGATATCGTAATCCTTGACATTGTTCCCACCGACATAGATGCTTCCGGCAGTGGAATCGTACAATCTGGCGATCAGCTGGACTAAGCTGCTTTTCGAGCTGCCGGTGCTGCCGATGATACCGATCGTCTGGCCGGATTTTATTTTAAAATTGATGTCATCAAGCACTTTCCGTTCCGAGTTTTCCGAGTAGCGAAAATCGACATGATCGAATATGATGTCGCCGTTATTTACGTTCGTTACCGGATTGTTAGGGTTGGTGATGTCGCTTTTTTCATCGAGCAATTCGGTTATCCTGATGGCGGAAGCCCTGGAAATCGTGATCATCACGATCACCATGGAAACCATCATCAGGCTGGAAAGAATCATTCCGGAATAGGTGATGAGGCTGGTCAGTTCCCCGGTCGTAATCATGTTCCCGCCGATTCCTTTGACGATTAGCACGGCTCCGAAATAGGAGATCACCAAAATGCATACGTACATCGAAAATTGCATGAGCGGACTCATGGCCGCCAAAATTTTTTCTCCTTTGGAAAAGTATTTATAGATTTCCTGCGATGAGGCGCGAAATTTCTCTTTTTCATAATCTTCCCGTACATAGGTCTTAACGACCCTGATGCCGGCGATGTCTTCCTGGACGATGTTGTTCATCCCGTCGTATTTCTTGAACACTTCCGTGAAAACCGGAAAAACCGATTTGATGATGAAAATGAATCCGATTATCAATATTGGAATGACAAGCAGGAAGGTAAGCGACAATGTAGGACTGATGGAAATCGTGATGATGAGGGCGGCCACGAGCATAATCGGGGCTCTGAAAGCTATCCTTATCAACATTTGGAAGGCATTCTGGACGTTGGAAACGTCGGTTGTAAGTCTGGTAATGATCGACGAAGTCTGGAATTTGTCGATATTCCGGAACGAAAAGTCCTGAACGTTATCAAACATTTTTTTTCGGATGTTTGCCGCAAATCCGGCCGAAGCATTGGCCGAGAACACGCAAGATAACGAACCGAAGCCCAGAGATATGGATGCGCTTAGCACTAGTAACAAGCCGAATTTCACAACGGCCGACAGGTCTCCGGGAGTTATGCCGTCATCAATCAGTTTGGCCATCAATAACGGGATGATCACTTCCATGACGACCTCTAAAGATATCATGAGCGGTGACATGAAGGTATCAAATTTGTATTTCCCGATGTTCTTTGCAAGTTTCCTAATCATTTTTCGTCTCTCCGTTATAGTTTTCCATGTTTCCAATCAGGATATCGAGCATTTCCATGAGATCGGCCATTTTCCCGTCGTCTATGCCTTTCGCCAGTTTTCTTTCAAACTGGGTAAGGTCTATTTCGTCCTTATGCGATATCTCTATCGCTTTTTCTGTTAGACAAATCTGTTTCAACCTTTTATCGCCTGATACTGCTTTTCTTTCGATGAGAGCGTTGGATTCCATCAAATCCAGAGTTCCGGACATCGTGGATCTGCGGACGTTGAATTCTTTTTCGAGGTCCTTTTGAAATATCGGCAAGTCATCGTTATGTCTGATGAATTTCACTATGCGAAAATGTAAAAAGGTCAATCCTTCAGTGCTTTTGGATATCTCTTCTTCGCGGTTGCGTTTGATTAAATGGGAAAGAAATATTATCTTGCATCCGAGCAAGTCGTTTTTTTTCAAAATACGCTCACATCCCGTTTTTGTTAGGTTGCTAACATTATACCACAATGTTAACATATGTCAATATAGAATCCTGGCTGTTTAACACTGTCTGGCATATCTTTTGATATTAATTGACGGGATATCCTTTTTTCTTTGATATGGATCTGTTTTTGTGATAAAATCAAATGGAAGGTGGACATATGAAGAAAAAGCACATCGTAGTCAGTCCATTCCAACAATACAGGCAGTCACTATCTTCCGAAAGCAATGAATTGCTGACGGATTTTTTTGCCAGTTTCGACGAACACGTACTGTTACCGGAAAAAGGAAAATCCGAAATGCGTTCCGATTTTGAAAAAGCCATCCTGTATTTCGATTCCCTCGGAGTCAGGCTCGACAAGTCTCTTGAAAGGCTCGATACGAAAAACCTGGGTGGTTTTTATTCGCGTCCGGCGATCAGGTGGTTTCCTTTGGATACCGCCGCAAAAATATATCCGCTTTCGATGCGTCGCAATCAAATGGCCGTTTTCCGGCTTTCCGCCTATATGAAGGAAACCGTTAATCCGGAAATTCTCCAGATTGCCCTCAGCTTCACGATCAAACGCTTCCCGTGTTTCTCAACCACGATCAAGAAGGGGTTCTTCTGGCATTATCTCGATACGACTAAAAGACGCTTTGTCGTTGAAAAAGAATATGACATTCCCTGCCGTCCTTTGGACGTTTCCTTGAGCGGTTCCCAAACTTTCCGCTTGCTATATCACGAAAACAGGATAAGCGTGGAAATCTTTCATATTTTGGCCGACGGATACGGCGGTATGGTATTTCTTAAAACACTTGTCGCCGAATATCTTCGTTTGCAAGGCATCGACATAACATATGACAAAACCATTCTTCCGATCAATGAAACTCCGGTGGACGGGGAAATGTCTGATGCCTTCTTCTTTGTGGAACCAAAAAACAAGGCTTCCGGATTTCTGAATCGTCCTTCCGTCCAATTGAGCGGATCGCTTTCACGGACCAAACCTTGCCGCGTATTACATTTCATCATGGATACCGACAAACTGAAAGCCGTTGCCAAAAGCAAGAATTCAACTATCACTTCATATCTTGTCGCCAACATGATGCTGGCAGGCAAATCAGCCACCGACGAGCCTTCCGGATCCATGTCGATCCAAGTTCCCGTCGATATGCGTAAATACTACCCTTCCGGCACTCTGCGCAACTTTTCGCTCTATTGCGGCATCAAGCTCCCTTTGACAAAGATAACCGACTGCGAATCAATTTTACCGGAGATATCCAGACAGTTAGTTGAAAAAGGCGCTTTGGGCCCGATGAACGAAATGATGAACGCCGCCAAGGGACTCGTCCGCTCTTTACGGTTCGTTCCGCTTTTCATCAAGAATCCGGTAGCTCGCATCATATACGGCTTTCTGGGAGATCAGGCTTTTTCCAACACGCTTTCAAACCTCGGCATCGTCAATCTTCCCGAAGAGATGGCTTCGCATGTCGTCGGTTTCGATTTTCTGCTAGGCACATCGATCACAAACCGAGTATCCTGTTCTGTCGTTTCATACAACAACAAGACCACTTTCTCGATCGCCAAACTGACACTTGACCCGTCCTATGAAGAAACTATGTACAAGTTACTGAAGTCGGACGGCATCGATGTCATAGTGGAAGGGAGCGGTATTTATGGAAGTTAAGATCACTTATCCGGCCCGTGACCGTAAAAAGAGCCGGGCGCTTCTATTAAGAAGCGTCGTAAAGTGGCTTTTCGTCGCTTCCGCTTATGTCTGCCCGATCATCAACATCTCGGCAGGCGGTCCGGCTTGGAGCATTTATGTGCTCTGGTTTTTGCTTTTCGTTTGGTCATTCGCTTTTTCACCCGATCTCGTGGAATACAATCTGATCAGCCAAACAGCGAAATTTCTTGTTTTCACCTGCGTTTTGCTGGCGCTGATCGATATCATCCACTCCCTCGGGTGGGCAATGTTTGTCATACCGATCATCTGTTTCGGCGGATTGGCCGTCATCGCGGTGTTCTTCTTTTCCAACATCAATATCCAAAGGCAGAATATCATGCCGATGATGTGGGTGATCATCGCCTCGATCATCGGAATCGTCGTTGCCATATCCGGATGGAAACAAATGAGTTGGCCGATGATTGTCTTGATTTCACTTTCTGTCGCCATTTTACTGGCCAGCGCCGCGGTTCTCGGAAAAGGATTCATCAGGGAAATCATCAAACGTTTCAGCATCAAATGATTCTTCTGCTATGTTTTCAATAAAAAATCCGCTTTTGCAAGCGGACTTTTTTTTATCTTTCTTTCTTACTTGTCGATGACTCCACCGGCGCACACAAGTTTTGTGCCGATTCCGATCGTATCCCCGACCGGGCAGGTCTTCTCGATAAACTTGACGAATTTGTCGATCTTTTCCTGAGGTTCGTCGGTCTTGAAGTGCATCGTGAAACGGATTTCCTGGAATCCGGGTCTTACATCGGATTTACCCATAAAGCCGTCCAAATCGATGTCTCCTTCAAGTTCTGTATGGAATTCTTCGAATTTCACTCCGTTGGCTTTTGCAAAAGCTGCTGCGCAAATTGCCTGACATCCTCCGAGAGCAACCAGTAACGCTTCCACCGGATTCATTCCGGTATCTGACCCGCCCAAGCCGGCGGGCTCATCAAGAATGATCTTGAATCCTCTCGCTGTTCCTTCGGTTTGTAGACCCTTTTCTGTTTTTTTTACACTTGCTTTAAATGTTGTTATCATTTCAAGAATCTCCTTTCACCATTGATGATTTTGGAATTAACAACCATCTTGCTAATTCCATACTAAATATACGATAATTTCGGGCAAATGTCAATAATTTTGACTTGCAGAAAACATTTTCACTATCTCTGTTTATTACAAGTTTAATTATTTTTTACTTATTTTGTTATCCGACTATAAATTGACCGTCTTTTCTTATTATATTTATTGTTATTTTGTCGCGTTCATTATTTTCTATTCATTTTAAAAACGATTTTGCTTGTCCTTTTATTAAGATAATTATCAAAATTTAGATATTATTCAAATCATGTTTTCGTGATATAAACATATATCATACTCTTGTTTTCAAAATAATATCTTCTCAAAAAAGGCTGAAAATGGCCGTTTTTGCAATCTAAAAACGTTTTCATGTAAAAAATAAGATATTTTTGTGTTTTTTTTCTTGACATCGAATTGTTTATCCGTTATAATCAGTGTCGTAAAAAGCAAAACTAACGAAAGTTAGTGACGCAAAGCTATAGGGCCTTCGCAAGATGGTAGCCAGTTGCCGTTGTCTCAAATCGAGATGAGGGCATTTTTTTTACTCTCAGGACCGAGAAAACTACATAGGACTGAAAAAGCCAAAGTCGGAGCAATCCGGTGACGGAAAACTATAGGGTCCCATTCGGGATAGCCAGCTACCATCCGTTATTTACTTTGGCTTTTATTCTATCTTATGGAGGTATTAAAAATGAAAAAGGTATTTGTCGCAATTTTAGTTGCACTGCTTCTCGGGGGAACCGCTTTGGCTTTCTCATGGTGGGATAATCTTTCCCGGGAACAAAATGAAACTTTGCAGATCGGTGAAGGCGTCACATTGGTCGTAACGGCCGTCGCTACCGCCCCCGCAGACAAGGTTCTCGTACCCGCCGGTGTCACAATGACGGCGGATGATGTCGATCAAATTCAACTAACTTACAACGTGAATTTGGATCAGACAGTCATAGACCCATTGACCCTCAGCGTCGTCGCAACCAATGTTTTGATCGGTGGTTCAAGCACTTATGCCGATCTGATCAATATCGATATTACCCAGGCAGCAACTACTGTCAATGACGCCAATGTCTTGGTAACTGTCACTGTTAGTCTTGATATGCCTTCGACCCAGGCCATTTACGATGAAATCAAGAACGGCCAAATCACTTTCTCTCTCACTTTCACAGGTGAATAAGCATCAATCTTAATTCAAAAAAAAAAAAAAAAATATAATATAAAAATTAAAAGGAGAATTATCATGAAAAAAAGAAATATCTTGTTAGTAGTTATCATCGCATTATTGTTTGGTTCCAGTGTCGCCGCTTATGCTTATTGGGATAATCTGCAGCAGAACACTAACGGTAATTATGTTGTCGGATATGGCGTAAGATTGGAAGTTCCGACCGTTGTCCAGGATGAAAGAGCTTTGGTTCCCGCCGAATCTTTCTATGCCGCTTACGAAGCTGATTACACCACATCCTATGCTTTCACATACACCCTGAGTCTTGAAGACGATCTTCAGTACGGCATGGAAGCCGATCTGGCTGTCGATATCACCGATTTCCAAATCGCTGGAATCGCCGAACTCTTCAACAGTGAGGAAGGATTGTTCACAGTGACAGTCGGCACCGATGAAGCCGCCGCCACAACTTCTTCCACCGGAGAATGGGATTTCACCGATGCATTCTATTACAACCACAACACCGTGGAAGTCACCGTCACCATCACATTGGCAGATAACGGCAGCGCCGGATTTGATGCCTCTGATTATGAAAGAGTCGCCGGTAAGACAACAAACTTCGCAATCGGATTCCTTCTTTCCAACAGCAACAGTTCTAATCAACCCGCTGAATAATACAATCACAATTTCACGGAGATAAATCATGGCTCAGGAAAAATCGGTACCGTCAAATAAAAAACCGAAATCCAGTATATCTAAAGGTATACGGTTTTTCCTTTCTGTAGCTATTATTCTTGGACTGGGATATGTAGTTTTCAATTACGTCCCCTTTATCGCCAAGTACGATTACTTTGTGATAGCCACCGGAAGCATGGAGCCGGTTATTATGACCCATGACGTCGTGATCATCGACACATCAGTTGATCCGGATAATCTTTCGGTGGGAGATATTATCGCTTTCTATACTGACATCAACGGTGATGGAACCGACGAGATCGTCGTGCATTACATCTACTCAATCAGCGAAGACGAAGGCGTCAGAACATTCCTCACCCATCCAGAAGTAAGCGAACATCAGGATCCCTGGACTTTGTACGACGAAGATATCGTCGGAATCCATGTTCTTACGATTCCAAAAATCGGAGGTTTCCTGCTATTCGCCCAATCATTCTTCGGCCGGATCGTGCTGATTTCGGATATTCTGATTCTCTTCCTTCTGCTCGAACTGGTTTCCGACTCGAACAAAACCAAGAAAAAACCCGATGATTGTCAGGAACAGGAAACATTAGAAAAATCAACGAACAGCTCTTCCGATGAAACGGAAGATGATTCCGATATTCATTCCGGAAATTGATCTGTGATCCATAAGATACAAGCCTAAAACAAAGGAGGTGTATGACCATGAAAAGAAAAATGCTAGTCGTAATACTGACAATCGCTGTGTTTTTCATGTCCTTTTCTTCCATAACATATGTCGGATACAGCTATTTCGACAGTCTTTCTTCAAATAGTCAGATCACTCTCCAAATAGGCGAATGGACAATGGCGCCGGACGAATGGGATCCAACCCTCAAATATGACAAAGGCGATCAGGTTACCTATAACGGCGTGATCTATGAAGCCTTCCGCAATGTGCCGGCAAACAGGGCTCCCGACAGCTTCCGTGGCTTTTTCTACTGGTATATCGTTTCGTGAAACAAAGAAAACAAACGCAAACCATTAATAAAACAGTCCTGAAACAACGGACTGTTTTTTATTGACAGATTAATTTGGATTATAAAGATGACTGCTTGCTTCTTATTTCGCAGATATCTGACTGAAGTGAAAATATAATATGACCGGTATAGCAATGGGAACGGCATACAAAAGCGAATTAATTACGACTTCCAGATACCACGGGGCACTGCAGACAAAACAATTATATAGATAAATGGAAGCGATAATGGTATGTATCACATATGCGCCGGTTATCAAAATAGCGGTATACATAAATACTTTTTTGAGTATCGCCGAATCGAAACGATTCTGAAGAAACCTGATGCATAAGTCCATAAGGAAATATGCCGTTACAAACAGAACATAATGCCCAAGTCCGATTAGTCCCAAAGTGGATTCGGGAAGCAAGATGTCATAAAACATGTAAACGGGAATCATGGCCAGTGCCGAACCGATCAGTAAATACTTCCAGGATATTTCTCTTAGGACGCTTATCAGTCCGATCAAAATATAAATCAATGGCAACAAGATATAATCAATGGCCGGATCATCGTATCTGTTCAAGGTAAAAAAAATGTAGGGTATCAAAATCCCGCTCAAGGAATAGGCAAAAAATATGGCGACGCTGGAAATAATGTCGTTGAATTTTCTGATTTTCTCGGTATTGACCATGGCCAATGCGATTCTGTCGTCTTCGTTCACTATCAAATCGAGAGACACTTTGAAAAGTGTCGCCAACTGTTTTAGGTTATCGATGCTGGGAATTCCCTTATCGGTCTCCCATTTGGAAATCGCGTTTCTCGTGACATATATTTTCGAAGCCAATTCTTCCTGAGTCAAATTGTTCTCCTGTCTCAATTGTTTGATGTTTTCTCCGATGCTCATGTTTTCACCTCTCGCATATAATATAGCATATCAGGTCAGGACATCATAGACACTTATCGTTACGTATAAGAAAAGTGGTGATAACATCGTATAATACTTAATCTTGTTTCTTGGTTTTCATAATCTTTATTTTTGCGATAAAAAATCGCTTTCGGATAAGAAACATTCATATTTAAGCACATTGTGTTTCAAATTTTCACTCGTTGCTAAAAGATGTCTTGCAGTTTGGAAATGTAATCTATCGTCTTGTCAGCTATGTCTTTTCCGTAATTCGAGTCTTGGTATTTTGACAATTCCGTTCGGATCCAGATTGTTTTCATTCCGAGAGATTTCGCGGGTTTGATGTCATTATCTAGTCTATCGCCGACCATAACGGATTCTGTCGGTAAGCAACCGGCCAGTTCGAACGCTTTTTCGAATATCCGCTTATCCGGTTTTGACACTCCAAGTTCTGCCGAAGATACGACAATGTCGAAGAATTTTAATATTCCTCACCTATCAAGTCTTTGTGAAACGCCAGGCATTTGATTGGCAATGATTCCCAGTTTGTATCCGCGATTTTTCAGATAGTCCAGCGTTTCAACAGAATCCATGAACAAAATCTCGTCTTCCAAGTGCCAGGGAGTTTTCTTAAGCCGGAAATATTTAATTGTTTCCTGGATGTCGTCAAGACCTTTGCCCGCGAATTCAATTCTTTTGTTTTCAAAATCATCATAGGAAACCTTGGTTCCTTCTGTCATTTCCCGGATACGATGAATATACGCTTTCGTTTCATCGATCAGCGTGGACCCCAGATCGAAAAAGATCCATTTTGTTGACATATAGTCACCTCTAGTTTAATTGATCATATAAAATATGATATTTATTAGTTTATGCTAATTATACTATGGATGTTTAAAAAAAGTGATCCCGAATATAATTAATCCAAAATCAAAAATATTTTTCAATATGGTATAATATTAGCATTAAACAGGTTGGTGGAAAAACATGAAAAAATTAAGCAAAGCGGTTTTCTTACTTTTACTAAGCTTATATAGTGTTTTCTTCGCTGAAATCATCGCGGGAAGCAGCAACTACCCGTTGTTTGATCTTTGGGGTTTGTTCGTGGTGATTCCCTTATATGGTTTTCATGTGATAATCTTGTTGACGATCATCATTCGTTTTCAAAAAGGCAAAGTCATTCCTTTTCGCACAATGTATTTCGCCGGCATGCTATTCGCATTATACGAAGCATATATAACGAAGGTGTTGTGGATCGGGTTTTCCGACGATCCCCATATTTTCCTTGGGATCGGATTGATCGAATATCTCATATTGGTGCCGTTCTGGCATCCGATATTCTCCTTCGTTATCCCGTCTGCCCTGCTGGAACGAACCTTGCTTAAATCATCATACATCTTTGACGGACTGCCAAATTTTATGAAGCATATCCTTAACCGCAAGGCGGGTATCATATCATTATTCGCCATTATTGGCGTATTCGCCGCAATAAACGGAACTTTTCCGATTCTTATGCTATCGATGATTTCGATGCTTGTGCCGATGTTGCTCGTCATTTATCTATTGAAACGAAGACATTTGACCAATGAGTATACGCTTAAGGATATCATGCCCCGAAAACAAACGTTCATAATACTGTGCATCCTGCTTTTAGGACTATATGTATTCGGGACATTGTGGATTCGTTTCGATGCCATAACTATTACGAATCAGATTCCAATCTGGATAAGTTATTTGATATTTGGTCCTTTGTTTATCTTGTCGTTATCTAAAGAATATGACAAAGTAGAACAAACCGATCATCCGCCTATTTCGTATCAACAGCTTTTATGGTATAGCGTGCTGATGATCACATCATCTTCATTAATAACGATTGTTCTTCCTAATGAACGGTTTTATTCAATGAAAATCTTATTTGGTGCTATAGTTTGGGTGTTATTGGGCTGCTTATTTTTTATATTTAGCCTTATTTCGTTATGTAAAAAAGCAAATAGTAAATATGATGTTACCGAAGATTGGTAACATCATATTTGATCATTGAATATTGTTGCTGCATATCCTTTTTCTTAAATCATCAACTATGTTTGGTTTACCTGTTTTTGGCGATTGATTCCGTCATATATTTGGCAAACGAAATCAATTCATCCTTTTCTACCACAAACGGGGCATCAGATTGATAGCTTTCCATTGCTTTTTTTAAAAGCAATGAATATTCTCTAGATAGATTGCTTATTCCCCATTTGGCTCCGTCAGCTTTCGACAAATACAAATCGTCTTTCAGAAATGCTAGTACCCTGCACAAGTTCAAAGTGAAGTATAACGGTGAACTGACAATGCCGTCAATGGCATCTTCGATATCGTAGCAAATACTGTCGATATAGTTTTCTCTCGGAACAGGACCAAAAACTGTTTCTTTTTTTTCTCCGTATAGTTCAATGCCATATTTTTGCGTAATAACGAAATGAGCGGCCAAATCCTTGTCCGTTCCTTGCATCTTCTTTATATAGTCCCAAGGATCCTTTATATACCAGTTTGTGTGAGTGTTGGAAAAGTGCAAAACATAAGGCGTCGGATAGATAAAAGGTTGACAAACGTTTTTTCTTACAATGCTCATTTCTATCCCTTTTTCAGGCGCCTTTTCGTTCAAATGCATGATTCCATCCATGAATTCCTTTTTTGTGTGATCGGTAATATTGTCATCGACTACAATCAAGATGTCTATATCGCTTTTTCTAGGATTAAAACAATTCATTGCCATGGATCCATGCAAATAAACGCCGACCAGATTACCCCGAAAAATTGTTTTTGCTTGGTCGACAAGCGTTTTTATCAATAAGTCGTATGTTTCCAAACAAACCACCTCATATAATCCCTATGCTCCGTTATTCAAATATTTACGCAATATTTGGTAACATCTTCATTAAACAGGTATCATTACATTTTACCTGACATAAAATGTAGCAGCACTTGAAAAGTCCCCGCTTGCATTAGCAAAATCGAATATTTCCACTTTGATTCTGGTATCGCTTATCATCTGGACCAACATAACAGCCATCGGCTGGGTATCTGTCGGAAGTCCGTAAGTTGTATTGTTGGCATTGTAGAGATAGTAAGTTATGATTCCCGATGCAGTATTAGCCTCTTCTGGTTTCAAAGGACTATCGTCATTATTTATTGCAAACGCATTATACCAGGTACCTATTGCTATTCTGATCTGGTCTGTATAGTAAACGTCATAACAAAACGAAAGGGTGTCCGCCCACTCATACCAGTCATTTTCATCCAGATAACTTTCTCGGAACCAATTGCCTGAAAGCGTGCCATTTATATCATAAACAAATGTACCATCGGTTACGCCGCAGTCATAAGTATAAGTTGTATCTAACGCTTCATGCGGCAAAACAAGCGAATATAACTGGGTTTTCAAAGGTTCGGTGTAAAAGGATAAGGGTTTGTCTCCGTATATTGTTGTTCTCGGATAATTCGTGTTCAGAAATTGATTTACAATATTTAGATTCAATACCCCGAAATCGACACAAGACGTGTTTCCGGTAACCCCTATTTGTTCACCGCTAACGACCATATCCCCGACTTCCAGGCCGTCTGAAATAAGAATATGTCCGAGATAGTAAGACATTGTTTTTGTAACGCCGATCCTAATCGCTCTATCTCCATAATCGCCGGGTTCATCGATATAAAGAACTTTCCCGCTCGCCGGAGCATAAACCGGCTGCGAATATTTACTCAAGACGAAATAAATGTGATCTGTCGGAAATGTGTGTCCGGGTGGATTGATTTGTCCCAACGGGATAATTCTGTTAAAAGCATCTATATCTAAAATTAAGTTGGTGAATTCGATTGTTCCTTCAGGTAAAGATGGATCGAAATAATCTGTTAATGGGGATGCTTCGATATATTCCGTTGTATCGGTAACTTCATTATGGGTGCACCCGGAAATGATAAAAGTAAGAATGAAGAGAAATATGATATTAAGCACCAGTGAAAATGTTTTGGTAGTTCTCATTTAGCTTTGCTCCTTGATCGATTGTTGTCGTAATTTGAAAATACTTTTATCCATGTTTATCGGAAACGAATAAACTACAGACGTATCCATCTATTAATTCACTATTTCAATTATACACTATAATAATCTTTCACAGTAAGAACAACTTAAAAGTACTTGCTTGTATTGAAAATAAGCCGGACAATATAAGTCATCGTTCAGCAAAAATATATGCATCGTATATTGAAAAGGTCAATACGTAAAACGTACTAACCCTATGCTTTCGATGTGAAATTAGTTTTTAAAAATGTCATTACTTGCATTAAATCTTGATATCATTTATATCATCAACAATAATCCAATCATCCATATTCTTTTCTCTTCTATATTGGAAGGGTTCGATCGGTTCTATTTGATGTATTTCAACAAGACATAGAAATCTTTTTCCTGCCCATCTTGTTTTTTGATGAGGATCGAGCATCAACTCTTTTTGATATTTTTCAACAAAAGCTATTGACTCTTCTTTTGTCATTTTGTCAGTTTCGGTAACACTTTTTACAAGAGCGCGATGGGTGATGAATAGATCGCTGCCGGTTTCCACGAAATATAGAATATCATCTTGTTTAACGCGGCCCCCAAGCGGAACTTTCTTTCCTGTAGCTCCTCTAATAATCATCGTTTTTTGATGATTGAGCATCTTTTGAAGTTCATTCGCTTTTTTGTCAAGATAAACCACGTGATCTGCATTGCCTTCTCTTTTCTGATACCATGTAGACTGTGTCATAATAACTCCTTTTCATATATTTGTTTCTTCATTTTTATGATTATATATTGTACAGTTTGAATATATTATCTATTGGGCTAGATTTCGGAGAATACAAAGCAATTTATTATTTCGAAATCCCGAAAATATATAAAAAAATAATCATCATTGAATACAAGCATATAAATACAGTCTTATGATTTGACTATGCTATCTGGAAAAAGCTTGTATTTCATCAATGAGTCCTAAATCGTATGCTTCTCTTAATACTTTATATTGATGAATCCTCCCAAAATATAAGGCACAATAATTTCTCTGAATTTGTGTCCCGTTAAACAGATAGTATTTTATTTTCTCCATTCCTTCTTCGGAATTTATATAACCTAATGCATAGTCAACTTCTCTTGATTCTTTAAAAGTCATTGATTCGCTTAATAAGCTAACTAAACGGTCAACTGCTTCTGATGTGTTTTCCAATGCAATTTCTCTGAGATTGCATGGATAATTATTACTCATGACTATCACCTTAATTATTAATGTTATTCAAAAAAAACGATAAAAATTGCTCTCTGAAATTCAGATTGTAAATCATTTTATTTCGGTATGCTTCATTGTTCTGATAGAATTCAATGCCCATCTTAATATATGTAAAGAGAATTTCTTCATCAATTGACGCTTTAAAATAATTGGCTTCTTGCCCTTCTTTTAATAATCTCAATATCGATTGATCCATTTTTTCTAAATAGTGGTTCAAATTTAATTGAAAATCCGACTGAAGAATTGAGATTTTTTTACATAAATCATAATATCTGTAATCTGTAAAATCTGTAATATGCTTGATGATCAATTCAAGTTTTTTTCCAAGTTCCAGATTTGATTCTGTAATTTCTGCAAAACTTAAAATATCATTTTCTATAATATGCATTCCAATGGCATAAAATAGCGAATCCTTGCTGTTGAAGTATTTGTATATTGTTATTTTTGATGAGTTCGTATATTTTGCCAAATCATCCATCGTTATATGTTCAATATCGGCATGTAACAGTATCTCAATAGCACTATTTAAAATTTTTATTTCTTTATCCTTCATGATCATTCATACCTCATATCGAACAAATTTTTTGATTTCAACATTTTCTTGATGTGTATAGATAAATTCTACAATTAATTCGTCTATTGTGATATTTTCATTCATTATGTACTTTTGACTTAACAAGCAATTTTCTTGAAAATAGAAATCTAAATCATCAATTAAAGAACAATCATTCACATTTCCATCTTCAATATCTGGCTTGATTTTTTCTATATTTTCAAGCGGAATATCATCTTTAGATATAAAAATACATTTACTCGAAACTATTTGCTTAGCCAGATTATTAGCAAATGTTTTGAAATAATCGGAATTAGAGGTTGATTCGGACTCACAAGCAATTTCAACTAGAGCAGCGATTTTTTGATTACTGTGCAAATAAGCGCCAATGGTGCTAAATTTAGTTAATTTATATCTTCGTTGATGTGCTATCTTAAGGCCTTCTTCCCTTATTAGTAAAATCGCCTTATCCATATCGTAATTAGATTTAACTAACGCATTTTTCGCAGTTCCAATATTTACATTTGTTATTCGTTTAAGTTCTAATATTTTTTCATTGAACATATTGTTTTCTCCCATTATATGAACTCTAATTACTAATATAGTTCATATTGTTCACTTTGTCAATATTAATAAAGTCATTAAAATGTATACCCATAGGAACATAGTAATAAAATTGATCACACTATGAAAGAGTATTTAGAAAATATACTCCACATTACAAGAAATGTCAGTAAAAGTATAAGTTTCATTTTCATAAAAAAAGCTCCCTTCATCAGAGTAGTATTTGTAGAATACCTTTTCTCCAATTTTTGGAAGCTAATTTATTCTAATATG
>ERZ795048.1863-NODE-1863-length-18029-cov-8.928953_pt1 | contig 18029 bp, 14 predicted proteins | sample MGYA00375132_ERZ795048 | MGnify/ENA primary metagenome ERZ795048 (study PRJEB30177, sample SAMN05720225) | activated sludge metagenome | isolation source: Anaerobic digester | place: Hong Kong | collected 2014-12-17 ...
TCCATGAAGTCCATTGACAGAGGAAAGACCGTTGCCTCATTCTGCATGGGGACGGATGAAACGTACGAATTTATTCATGATAATCCTGCCGTTGAGTTCCGCGCAATCGATTATACGAACAGCCCCCTTGTAATAGGGCAGCACAGGCGGATGGTTGCGATCAACGCGGCGCTGCAGATTGACCTTACGGGACAGGCCACCGCGGAGTCAATCGGAAGCATCTTTTACAGCGGGATCGGGGGGCAGGCAGACTTCATGCGTGGCGCAATGATATCTCCCCATGGGAAATCAATTCTTACCATGCGTTCGACATCCAATGACGGCGACCATTCGCGGATTTATCCTTTCCTCAGCGAAGGGGCCGGGGTGTCCCTTATACGCGGTGACGTGCATTATGTGGTTACAGAATACGGCATTGCGTACCTTCACGGAAAAAATATCCGGGAACGCGCGATGTCCCTTATCGGCATTGCGCATCCGAAGTTCCGCCCATGGCTTATTGAGGAGGCAAAACGTCTTGGCCTCATTTACAAGGACCAGGCTTTTATCCCCGGCCGGAAGGGGGAATATCCGGAGCACCTGGAAACCTACAGGACAACGAACAAGGGTGCGAAAGTATTCATGCGGCCTGTCAAGATCGACGATGAGCCCATCCTCAAGGAATTCTTTTATTCACTTTCGGACCAGAGCATATACAGAAGATTTATCTCCAGCAGGAAAGATATGCCCCATGAAAGGCTGCAGGAGATGGTCGTTATTGATTATACAAAAGAGATGAATGTCCTCGCCTTTCTTGAGGGCGATCAGAAAGACGTGATGGTGGGCCTCGGCCAGTACGGAATTGATGAGAATACGCACACGGCGGAAGTTGCCTTTACAATAAGGGATGATTTTCAGAATCAGGGTATCGGCAGTGTCCTTATTGAATATCTTACCAATCTGGCCAAGAGGGAAGGTTTGCTCGGCTTTACTGCTGAAGTTCTCGTTGAGAACAGGCCGATGATGCGGGTTTTTGAGAAAATGGGTTTCAATATCGAAAAACGGAGCAGTTCCGGAGTTTTTGAACTGCGGATGGAATTCAGGTCAGAAAACAAATGAAAACAAAAGAAAGTGATATTCAGTTTCTGTTTGAACCGGAGTCAATAGCGGTTATCGGTGCGTCCCGGAATCCCGAAAAGCTGGGGAATAAAATTGTCCGGAACATTGTGTCGAACGGATACAAAGGGAAGGTGTACCCGATTAATAGTGAGGGTGACACACTGTATGACCTCAAGGTGTATAAAACCCTTGAAGCTGTAGGCAAGGGGGTTGATATCGCGGTAATAGCCGTTCCGGCAGACAAGGTCCTTGAGGCGGTAAAAAGCTGCGGTGAAACCGGAACGAAAAACGCGGTAATAATAAGTTCAGGTTTTTCCGAAACGGGCAACAGCGCGGGAGAGTACAAAATTGTATCCTGTGCCCGTGAATACGGCCTGCGGATACTGGGGCCTAATGTCTTCGGTATTTACTCCTCCGCGGTATCCCTGAACGCGACATTCGTTCCGTCTGAAATCATTCCCGGCAACATCGCGATCCTGACGCAGAGCGGCGCCCTTGGCCTTGCGATGATGGGGAAAGCCGCAATGGACAACATGGGTGTCTCGACAATAATATCAACGGGAAATAAATCTGATATTGATGAAGCGGACCTTATTGATTACCTTGTTGATGATCCCAAGTCTAAAGTTATAATGATCTATATCGAAGGGGTCAAGGAGGGGGACAGGCTTCTTCAAAAGCTCAACCGGGCATGCCTCATAAAACCCGTTGTGGTCATAAAGGCCGGCAGGTCAAAACGCGGTGCTATCGCGGCGGCGTCCCATACGGGAAGCCTGGCGGGGTCGGATGAAGTGTTTGACGCGGTTATGAAGCAGCGGGGAATAATACGTGCAGAGACAATTGAAGAGGCGTTTAATCTCTGCAAGGCTGTAGTGGATACGTCCCTGCCCCGGGGTGAAAATGCAGTCATCATAACTAACGGCGGCGGTATCGGTGTCCTTGCTACTGATGCCTGCGAAAAGTACGATATTAAGCTGTATGATAACGCCAGGGCGCTGAAGTCCGCGTTCTCCTCTGTGGTGCCTGAATTCGGATCGGTGAAAAACCCCATTGATATTACCGGACAGGCAAACGCGGTTGATTACGAAAAGGCCCTGAATGCGGCCCTTACAAGTGATGATATACATTCGGTTATCGCGCTGTACTGTGAATCCGAGGTTATGGAGCCTGAACAGCTGAGTTCCATGATACAGAAAAACATGATGAAATTCAGAATGGCGAACAAGCCCATTGTATTCGCGCTTTTCGGCGGCAAACAGGCCCACAGGAGTGTGGAAATCCTGCGGGAAAACCGGATTCATGCATTCGATAACGTATATGAAGCTGTATCATGTTTCGGCACAGGGTACTCATATTACCGGTATTTGAAGGACTATTCGAAAGAGGTTGATGAAATTGAAATAGACACGAATGCGGTGAACGAAGTGATCGGGGGCGCTGTCCGTGAAGGGCGTTCTTTTCTACTCGCATACGAGGCAAGAAAACTTCTGGAGACAATTGGGATAAGTACTCCGGAAAGTGTTGTGGCGCACAATCTCGTGGAGGCAGTGGTTGCCGCGGAAAATATAGGCTATCCTGTTGTCATGAAAATAGTATCAAAAGATGTGCTCCATAAGAGCGATTGCGGCGGTGTTGCACTTGACCTCCAAAGCAAGAATGAAATAATTGACGCGTATCAGGCAATAATACAAAGTTGTAAAACGGTTCATCCTGATGCGCATATTGAGGGTGTTGAAATTTCTGAAATGGCGGGTTCCGGTATAGAGCTGATTATCGGGGCGCGGAAGGACAATTTTTTCGGGCCGATAATTATGTGCGGCCTGGGGGGTGTGTATGTCGAGATTATTAAAGATATCTCATTCCGGGCCCTTCCACTGAATAAAAAAATCGCCATGGACATGATAAAGGAAATCAAGTCGTATCCCCTGCTTCTCGGTGTTCGGGGAGATGAGCGAAAGGATATTGACGGCGTGCTGCAGACTATTATTAAACTGGGGTCCCTGATACAGCAGTGCAGTGTTATCAAAGATATTGAGATTAACCCGCTAATGGTCTATGACCAGGGAAAAGGAATAAAAGCTCTCGATGTGAGAGTGTTACTGACATCAAACTAAAGGAGTGAAGCGATGAAGAAAATTGTATTCGGTTCTATTCATCCAAATGCTGGGAAAACCAGCACAATTGTTGGCGTTATTAATGCGTTAGATAAAAAAGTCAGCTACATCAAGCCTTTCGGAGACAGGCTCATTTACCGGCGCAAGCGTCTGTGGGATTATGATGCGGCCCTTATCTCGAACATGCTTGAGCTTGAGGAGTCACATGACGATATCACCATCGGATTTGACCACTCGAAAATGAAGTACACCTACAATGAAGAGACAATGAAGAAAAAGCTTGAAGAAGTGGCTGATAATATGGGCAGCGGATCAGATGTGCTGTTCATTGAAGCGGGAAAGGATGTGGTGTACGGGGGTTCTGTAAACCTTGATACATTTTCATTATCCCGCCAGCTTGATGCTGAACTCGTGTTTGTCGTTGCGGGTGATGATGATACCATTCATGATGAAATCGATTTTATCAAAGAATATGTGACAAAAGAGGATGTGAAATTTAAAGGTGTCATTATAAACAAAGTACATGATATCGAAGATTTTAAAAGCACATATCTTCCAGATATTGAGGCAAAAGGAATTACCGTGCTTGGCGTTGTGCCGTTTAAAGCGGAATTGACATATTTTACTGTTGACTACCTCGCAGAATGGCTCCTTGCAAAGGTACTGGCAGGGGAAACCGGAATGAATAATGAAGTGATGAACATTTTTGTAGGATCAATACTCACAGACGAAGCATTCCGCCATCCAATTATGAGCGCAGAAAAGAAACTGGTGATCGTAAGCGGCGACAGGACAGATCTTATTATGGCTTCTCTTGACGGTGATACCGCGGCAGTAATTCTTACAAACAACTTTGTTCCTCACTCAAATATAATCGCCTCTGCATCAGAGAAGAATATACCTCTTCTCCTGGTTACTACTGATACGTATCAGACTGCGAAAAAAGTCGAGAACCTTGAGCCCCTTGTTTCACTGAGGAGTACAGCAAAATTTGAGGTCCTGAAAAACCTTATTAAGGATAATGTAAAACTGGATCAGATTATTTCGTAGTGCAGTGAGTGTTAACCGGCTGAAGTAACTCTCAGCCCGAAGTCATACATAAAGGAAGTTCTTCATTATGCGAGGCATGTGGAGGACTTCCTTTTTTATGGAAAATATCCAATATTATAGTTGAAAATTTATAGAATTGAGACAAAATTTCATCTGTACAGGTTGATTTCTCTGCCGAGTCGATACGCAGACCTCAGGACAAACCGGGCACACTTTACCGGAATTAAGGAAAATACAATGATAAGAAAAGCAGTTGCAGGGTTAAGAAATTTCAATATAAAGAAAAAAGTTATTACCGGTACAGTGATTGTGCTTTTCTTCAGCTGGTTTTCTACCAATACCCTGTATCTCGCGCGGCACGCGGAAAATTTTAATCTTGCCATGGTGACCAAGGCGCGGTCGATATGCATTATGGGCGAGGCCATGCGGGAGTATATGTCTGACAACTGGGGAAGGAATATTTATGATAAGGCTACATTGCTTGAGGATGTGAAAGGTAAGTTTGTATATACGGTTCCTGTTTTTTCATCAATCCAGACAATGGCAAAAAAAGCGGATACCCTGGGATATATTTTCAGGGTGCCCAAGATATCGCCCCGTAATCCCAAAAATATACCTGATCCGAATGAACGCAAGGTGCTGGAAATGTTGAAAGCGCAGAACCTTGACGAATACAGTTACTTCGATTATGACAATGAGGAGATCAGGTATTTCCGATCAATAAAGCTGACAAAGGACTGCATGATCTGTCATGGCGATCCCGCAACTTCATATGCTCTCTGGGGGAGGAGAAATGGTACAGACCCCACAGGAATGAAGATGGAGGGCTGGAAGACCGGGGAAATTCACGGGGCCTTTGAAGTGATTATGCCGGTTCGGGAATTCTTCAGACAGAGAAGATGGATCTTTTTTAAAATGCTCATGATAAATATCATCATTATCCTGATTTCGGTTTTTGTGATTCGTCTTGTGGTGAAGAAGGGCCTTGATCCCCTTGACAGCATAAAAAAATCACTTGATGAAATAAACAAAGGGGCCGGTGACCTTACAAAGAAAATTGATATTGTCCGGAATGATGAAGTCGGGGACGTGGCGCTGCTTTTCAACAGTTTTATTGATCAGCTGAAACTGATGGTTCTTGCGATAAAGGAATCCGCAAACCATGTTTCCACATCATCCCTTGAAATGACGAATTCCAGTCAAAATCTCGCCAATGTAGCTCAGGATCAGGCAGCGTCTATTGAGGAAACCTCCTCGGGAATGGAGCAGATAAAGGCTACTATTGACTCGGTATCTGATAATGCGAAAAATCAGGCAAGCAAAGCAGATTCCACAAGGTCTTCAATGGAATACCTGGCAAACTCCATCAACAATATCAACCAGAATGCCCAGGACGCAAATCACATGGCTGATGAGACCCACGGGTACGCGAAAGAGGGGGAACAGGTCCTTGTGAATACCGTCGACAGCATGCGGGAGATATCGAACAGTTCCAATAAAATAACTGAAATTGTTACTATCATTTCAGATATTTCAGATCAGATAAATCTGCTGTCACTCAATGCGTCAATTGAAGCAGCACGTGCGGGTGAACACGGAAGGGGATTTGCTGTTGTTGCTGAAGAGATATCAAAGCTTGCGGACCAGACGGCACAGAGTTCCAAGGAGATTAACAAGCTTATCCTCGAGACAAACAACAAGGTGGAAACCGGATCACAGCTTGTCGAGAGAACCGCGGAGAGCCTCAGGAAAATCATTGATAATGTAAAAAACACCGCAAGTTTGATGGAGAACATCGCGAAATCCACCGTGGACCTGAACGGCATGGGGCAGCGGGTTACCGATGAGGTGCTGCAGGTAAACAAGATGTCGGAGGAGATTTCTCTGATGATGGAGGAGCAGAGCCTTTCCAGCAACGAGATAATCAGGGCAATAGAGCAGATTAACAATGTTACCCAGTCTGTTGCGAGCGGTTCTGAAGAGCTTGCGGCGGCATCCGAGGAATTGTCCTCTCAATCTGAAGTGATGATGGATATTGTGCGCCGTTTTAAAGTTGAGGAATAACAGTTTGTATGCACCCGCCTTCGCGGGCTCCGGTGCGTGTGCTCCAGCCCGGCAGGGAAAATTACAGTACTTCTAAAAAATTACTTGCCTTTTGTGTTATGTCTCACGTATTATTTCATAAATTCTGTCATGAATACCAAAAAGGCGGATTGCTGCCATAGCTGCAGAATACACACAATATCATACTTGAAGGGTTCTTTCCGGGATGAAGGATTACAATAAATACTCCAAACTGGTTGTCAGGTCCGTTAACCATATTTTTAAAAATTTTCTGAAAGATCCGTCAATAAAGGAAATACTTGTATCGCAGGCTGGAGATGATGACCCAAGGGTTTCTATAGAAATCGATGGAAGCTTAAAAGGGGAGCTGATAATCTGTTTCCCGGGTGATACGCTTAATCATATCACTAAATTCTTTTTTAAGGGCTCCGCCGCACGTTCCTTAAAGAAACATTACGAGGAAGTTGCGGGGGAGATTGCGAATCTTGTAACGGGAACATTCGCAAACCAGCTCCAGTTTGATAATATGGATGTGAGGCTGTCGGCGCCTGAATTTAATGATGACACGAAAACAATGCGCATGCTGTACACGACAGTTAACCTGTCATTTGAATCGGGTTTTGGGGGATTTGATGTGAACCTGTATTACCGCGCCGGTGAGTAGCGGTTATCCGTATATTCCATGACCTTAGTAATGCCGGCACACTGCCGGACTTCATATATATGATATAATTTCTTCCGGTTTATCAAATATAATGTGTGCCCCTTTTCCGGAAAGCTCAAAGGTGCTCCTGTATCCCCATGAAACTCCTGCCGCAGTCATGCCGGCACGTACTGCTGTTTCCATGTCACTTCCGCTGTCTCCCACAAGCATAATATCTGCCGGGTTTAGTTTCATGTGAGCCGCAATTGTCAGGGCGGTTGCAGGGTCCGGTTTTCTTGGCAGATCCGGGCGTGATCCCTGGACAGATTCAAAGTGCCATCCCGGCAGTATTGTCTGTATCATTATTCCTGTAAATTCATCCGGTTTGTTCGAAAGGACTGACATGAGAATACCCTTTGCTGTGAGGGTGTCCAATAGTTCAGGAATTCCAGGGTAGGGTACAGATGTGTTGTTCCAGCGTGTACTGTATTCATCTCTTACTGCATTGACTATTGCAGTAATCTCTGTTTCCTTTTTGTACTCCGGGGGAAGAAGACTGCGTATCAGGCTGTCAATGCCGTCCCCGATTACCTGTTTCATCCTTTCGTTTGTTAATTCAGGAATGTTGTACACCGTAAACACTGCATTTACGGAAGCTGTGAGGTCGCCGATGGTGTCAATCAGTGTTCCGTCAAGGTCGAATAGTATTCCATTTATTGCCATGTGCAGTGTTCTCCTGTTCCGGATAATAGTAACCGTGGTGCAGCGTGAAGTATTATATCTGATTTACTTCAGCGGTATCTTGCCGGGTCGGTCAGCAGTGTTTTTCTCAATGATTGTACCGGTGTCACGGGCGGCCTTCTCGATAACCGCTGAATCATCGGGAGCAATATGTATATTTGATCCAAAATGTTTTTCTACCAGCAGCCGCAATGTCAGTGGATTGTGTATCAGATCAAGTTTTTCTCCGCGGTCCATTTTTTTTATGAAATGTTCAATTTTCATGGCGGTCCCTTTTGTGTCAAAAAGCCTCCAGCATTGAGCAATTTTCCTGGGCTTGAAGCCCCGTGTATATTTGACTTTCCCCGCAATATGTGTGCGGTATCGTTTGATGATGTCTGTGGTGTAGCCCGTGTAAAGGGTGTTGTTGCTGCATTCCAGTATATAAATCCAGCAGCAGTCGCTGTCGTGGGGTTCAGTTTTCATGCATTGCATTTCCCGGGACCTTTATTGTTTTTTGCCGAGACAGCATTTTTTATATTTTTTACCACTGCCGCAGGGGCAGGGATCATTGCGCCCGATTTTTCTTCCCCCCGGTTTCAGTATTGAACGTACCGCTGATTTCAGGAGAGCCTTTGTATCCTGCCTGAATATTCTGGTAAGGATTTTGTATAATTCCGGATGATGCTGTGCCATCATTGACGGCTTTTCGAAAAAGTATTCACTTACAACTGCAAAAAATTCCGCTTCATTGGTAAGTGCATAAGGGTTGATGTCTGATCGGCCCTTTTCAATACGTACGCTTTCTGTTTCAATTATTTCCTTCCACCGGGAAATGGTTGCCGGATCTGCGAGAAGTGCGGGAATGCCGTCAACATGTCCGTCCTCTTCGTCTATTTTGTGAATGAATTCGTGAATGCCGACATTGTTCCCGTCAGTACTGTTTCTGAAACCCGCATGGAGCGCAGGTTTTGAAATGATCAATGCGGAAGAATTGGTGACCACCATGCCAAGTATATCTGATTGCCCATCGGAAAACTGAAACTCGTCATTGAAGTTTGAAGGGTATACGAGGATTTCTCCAAGTTTATCATATTCCCATTCAGGAAACCTGAACACAGGTATTACCGCGCTTGCCGCGATGAGTATTCTGGTAATGATATCGATGTCGGTTTCAATTCCGGTTATTGTTTTTTCACCGAGGAATATCTGCACCTGACGCCTGAACCGTTCCTGTTCATCTGTGTTCAGAGCGGTATAATAGGCAACATGGCTTTTAAGAACTTCATCCCATTCCTGAGGAAAGGGGCGGGATAGAATCTTTTTCCTTCGGGTATATTTTCGAATGAGGAACCTGAAAGAGATTATATATATCAGGAGGAATGCGCATGCCGCTATTACATATCCAGTGGTGCCCTGTTCGCTGCGTAATAGAAAGGGGATTATGACAAATGCGCTGAAGACAACGGAAATAATCAGTGCGAAAAGAAGGGACAGCACAACTGTAATTTTATAACGCGAAATAGATACCATGAATTATCTGGAATGAAACCCCTGCACTCCCTGTTGATATTTTGTTACAGGTTTTATCGTATGAGACAACCTGCAGGTTCACCTGTGAATATTCGATGATAGTCTTTCAGCGAATAATTGTCAGCAATTTTTTGTATAAGTTCAGACTTCTTGTAATGGAACCTGCATTCTTCAGGATACACATTTTTATCTGAATCGGGCATAATTACATTTTTCGAACACCCTGTAGTTCCAGTGAAGCTGTATTCATTATACTTTTTTAATTAATTCCCCGAAGAAAATTTTATTTTAATATCAGTTGGACAATATATCTTCTGTGCGATTCATCGCTATACGATTGAACAGCTCGCCGGTAAGTTCTTCAATTGAGGAAAACTGCCCTGGTTCAACAGGTTCCCCGACTATGAGGTTCCCTCGTTTCGTGGTGATGAGGCTCGGTAACAGCCTTCGTGGAGGGTATATTTCATAGGCGCCATTAATGGTGACGGGGATAACAGTTTTGTCGCAGTGCTTCGCGATATACGCTGTACCTGTTTTAAACTCCCCCATTTCGCCTGACCGGCTGCGGGTCCCCTCAGGGAAAATAATAATGGACTTTCCGAGCCTGAGAAGGTCCGCGGCGGCCTTAAGGGACGGCATGGCTTTCTCCTCGTCGATAATAATTATCGGGGAAAAGGGAAAGAACAATTTCAGGATTTTCAGTTTCTTTTTGCCTATTACATATACATTCTTCCGCTGTCTGAAGGGGATTTGCGTCAAAACCCAGACAACATCCAGATAGGACTCGTGGTTCGGCGCGATAATTGATCCGTTAAACCGCAGCCGCTCTTTATGTACAGTGTGCAGCCCCCAGCACAGACTGCTGATGAACTTCGCGAATGACACACCGGCGTGAAAAAAGGGATTGATGAAACGGTGTGTCCGGGTGGTGATTTCGCTTTGAAATATCTGCTCCTCAATGGATGCGCCTGTACCCTGTTCACAGGATGTTAGGTACAGAAAAAATTCCTCCATGGTCTGCAGCCCGGCTACCGCTGCGGGATCTATTATGATCCCGGTTCTTTCTTCAAGGAACACGATCAGGTCTATGAGGTTCAGGGAGTCAATACCATAGTCGCGGAATGTCTGGTTCGCATATAGTGTATCGGCATTGAGTTTTTCTTTCAGTGAATCAAGCAGCAACTGTTCCTTCGGGGATGTACCGGAGAGTTCTCTGGAGAGTACCGGTGTATCATCCTCGTGTTCCTGGTAAAGGCTGTGTTCAAGGTTTTTGGCGATTGTATCGTACAAAATTTTCCGTGTGGTGTTGACGGGAAGCGGGTCAGGGGACAGCGCGAAACGTTGAACTGTTTTATACACAGGAAGTCCCCGGTTGAGACGGTCAATTTCGGCGGCTATCTCCCGATAGCTTTCGTCGCTTTTTTTCGCAGGGACAATTACCGCCTGCACTGTAACACGCCCCTGAACTGTTCTTCCGAATACTGCTATTTCGGAAATCAGTTCCGATTGCTTATAAAATGATTCCAGTTCTTCAGGATACACATTTTTCCCTGAATCCAGCACAATAACGTTTTTGGCGCGGCCTGTGAGGAACAGGTTGCCTTTACGGTCAACTCTTCCAAGGTCTCCCGTGTTAAAATATCCTTCACTGTCAAATGCCTTATTCGTCTCGCCGGGGTTGTTGTAATATCCGGGCATTACGGAGGACCCTTTCAGCCACACCTCTCCGATGCCGTCGCTGTTCAGGTTTTTCAGTATAAGGGCATTCCCCGGTGTCGGAGATCCGACAGAGCCTGAAATATTTTTCCGGTGTGACGAAATGCAGATGGGACCTGTTGTTTCAGAAAGGCCATATCCTTCAACAAGGGTGAATCCCATGTTTTTGTAATAGCGGGCATACATCTTTTTCAGGGGGGCGCCTCCGCTGATAAAGAGCCTGCATGAGGGGCCGAACATTTCGTGGACAGGCTTGAATATCCGGCGTGGGATGAAGCCGAGACCTGCCGCACGGAATGCCCCTGCGTATTTCAGGAAAAACATGAAGACCCTGTACGTGACGGCTGACCCGCCCCGCAGACGGCCGATGATTCCGTCAGCAAAGAGTTCCCATAGCTGAGGCGCCGCGGCAAAAATGGTTACCGGATTATCAGCGAAACATTTCAGTATATCAGGGCCTTTCAGTGAATTCAGGAAAAGGACCGAGCTTCCGGCGCCCAGGGGCGCCGCGAAATTGGCGATCAGTGAATACACATGGAATAACGGAAGTATGCTGAGATACAGGTCTCCGGGGACCCCCTCGAAGAACGTGTAGTTATTCACTGCGGTGGATATTATGTTCCCATGGGAGAGCATGACAATTTTTGGTTTTCCTGTCGTTCCGGAAGTGAAAAGAAGTGAGGCAATTGCTGTACTGTCGGCGACTGCAGGTTCCACCGTTGAGGGGTCTCCCATGTTTTCCAGTAGTGAAATGCCGAAAGAGGGGACAGCATGTATGGCATTTGTAAAATCTTCTGACACAAAAACAGCCTTTGCCTGTACGTTCCGCAGCATTTCAGGAAATGCCGAAGCGGGGAGGTTGTGGTCAAGGGGTACTGCAATGGCCCCGATTATAGTAATCGCCATATAGGTGATGCACCAGTCTGGAGAATTAATGGCAAGGATACCGATAGTGTCTCCGGACCGGAATCCGCTTTTCTGTAGAAACGCAGCCCGTGACATCGCGTGTGTAAATGCTTCTTTATAGTTGTAACTGCCGCGGAAGAGTGTTTGGTCAGAATATTGTTCACATCGTGATCTGTAGAAAGAATATAAATTAGTGCACATGTTTGTTTCCTGCGGGTTTTTTAATGTATGATTAATTCAGTATATTATTGTCCGGTGCTGAGGTCCTGTATGCGGCGCTCAATTTCCCCGAGCCGCACGGTAAGTCGTTCCATGGTTTTTTCAATGCGGTCCTTCTCTGATACAAGCTGTTCAATGACATTCCCCGCGGTATCCTGTCTGGGACGTGCGGTAAATTCAGCCTTTACCATGTCAGGGCTTCGGCCCTCCATGAATGCCTCCTCCGCCATTTTTGCCATCTCGGGGTCACGGATTGAGGCAACGGTTTTCATGTTCTCATACCCGATTTCAGGGTTTATGTCCATGCTGTGCATTTTTATTATTGTTTTTGCTGTTGTTCTGTTCAGGCCCAGTTCCCGGTCAAGATAGTCTTCAAAGCTTGTACCTGTTTCACGGCACAGGGTATGGGCTTCAATGAGAATCTGGCCGAACTCTTTCATGAGTTTTCCGTTCGCGGAAAGAAAACTGTTCTGGATTTTTCCGGTGAGTTCAAGGAACCTGGGGTCTGATTTAAAAATGTTGCGGTACACACCTTTCCGTTCCGCTTCGAACAGGAGACGGTGGAGGATGTCGTAAAACTGCGTCGTGTGTGCTTTTGATGATACCGGAGCGGAGGACCGGGAAAACTGAATGTGATGTGCGAATTCATGAATCGCGGTATACATAAGGGCGTTGTCATCAGAGAAATTATGGTTGTGGATAAGTATTTCACAGGAGTCGGGGTGATACAGCCCGTCGACCTTGCGGCTTTTTTTACCGGAAAACAGGACACTGAATTCAGTCACATTTCCGTCAATTTGCAGCAGTTTTTCTTTTACCTGCTCCTGGTTCATTATACGGTTTCCTCATAAGAGTGATTTGTGTACGCACCAATTACAGACAGCTTGATTATAGTTTTGTAAATAATGTATGTGTGCCAACAACAAAAAAAGCAGCGGCTTTCCTGCTGTATTTCATGAATTATGCGGTGGCCTTTATGTCACTCTGTGACTTTTTTTTATGTGCAATACCGCTACTGTACCGGGCGAAGAGGGAGGGCCTGCTTCGCATAGTAAAATGTATATGTATAGTGTATTACAGAATAAAGGGCTTTCAAAAAAATTTTAACCCGTAATTTGTATCCATGAGAGAACGCCGTGTCCCGGCCGGCCGCAGTCCGGCCGGGAGGAACAGGCCATCAATTTAATGGTTCTTGTATGTTTATTCCGGTATCTTTGTCCAGTCAATTGAAAGACCGATAGAGGCAGCCAGTTTTTCCATGGATGCATCATCATGATACAGGAGAGTGCCTGGCTCTTCAATGATCCGGTTGTCTTTCAGATTGTAAAAGGTGGCCTTGTGGTGCGGGGCGGCTACCGCCTGGGATGATGTACCCCCGCCGGGGTGAAAATGAATACGGCCGTTACATACACATGTGTATGTTGATTCAGGGCTTTCAATACCGACGAAGAGGGAGGTTCCTCTGACGGCGGCGGTAACAGTGCGGGTTTTTATGCGGAATATTTTTACATTGTCGCGGTTTTTAATAATGGCGCCAAGATAGCCGCGTTTCAGTTCCAGAAGCCCGTCACCATGTTTCACGTTGTAGACAAAGGTGGTGTTGTTCTGCATCCCTACAACATTATTTGTGTCAATCACGATCCTGCAGAAGGAGCGCTCTTTTGTTTCAAGAATATCACCATAATGAATACCCTGATTCAATGCGGCTGCCCTGCCGTTCACAAAAACCGAGCCGCTGATGAAGGATATTTTTGCCGGAACATTAAACTGCGTCCGTGTGCCGCAGGATAACAGTGGAAGTCCGGCGGTACACAATGCTATAAAAAATACGGTTATTCTTTTTGTCATGGGAGCCTCCGTTTTATTGAATCCTGTTATGTGTACATTGCCAAATATGAGGTAAAAGTCAATAATTATTACGACTCATAAAGTAAATAATGTTTCCTGTCAGTGCTGTGCCGGTTTCAGCATCTTTATGGTTTGTTCAATGGCGTCAATGAGGTTTACGAGGGTTGATACATTGTTATCGCCGCATTCAAGGAGCATATTTTCGGTAAATACTATTTCCGTACCGGCTGCCTGTTCATCGGACCATTCCTTCCAAACCATTTCAAGGGCGATATTGACCGCCATGTCGAAGAGTTCGTCCCCCATTTCCTTCAATGCCTCTCTCGTGTCTTCAATGAGGATATTGTACTCCGCAGAGCGCTCTCTCATTTTACCAAGGTCATATATCTTCCCCATTATGCATACTCCGCTGTCGTAATATTTGTATGTGTCCGCTGCTGTATTTTCTGCCGCAATGGCGGTATCGTTTTTCTGTTACGGGTATGGTTATTATTCTACTTGCAAAATGCATCCACTGTTATGGTAATATACGGACAAGACAGGTATTTCGGCAATGAATTTCCTGACTTTTTGCATAGTAAATGATAGTATTATTTATGTAAAACATTTATCCGGATAAATGCAGCATAAACCCGGAATAAAAGGTAATGAACAGTACATATAATATTAACTCACCCCGCAATGATCCTGTGATGTCCTGTGATAATGGAAACCGGCGGGACATTGTGACGAAAACCTCATTCATGCGGGGGAACCGCTGTCTTAAGTCTCTCTATCTACATAAGTATTATCCTGAACTGCGTGACGGGGCTGATGAGAAAACACAGGGGATACTTTCCCGGGGTATAGGGATCGGTGTGCTTGCGCGGCAGCTGTATCCCGGCGGGATTGACGTGTCACCGGAACGTGCAGGGGATTTCGCGGCCGCAGCGGAAAAAACATGGAAGTACATGGCACGGGGCGCAGAGGTGCTGTACGAGGCGGCCTTTTTGCATGAAAAGGTGATGTGTATGACGGATATCCTCGTTCGCGAAGGTGATGCCTGGCGCGCATGTGAGGTGAAAAGCGCCACGGGAATATCACCTGTCCATATAATGGATGCCGCCATGCAGTACCATGTAATGACACAGGCGGGGGTCTCACTGAAAGATATATCTCTGATACATGTGAACAGCACATATCAGCGTTCCGGAGAGGTGGCCCCCCGTGTACTGTTTCATGAGCGTTCCGTGCTGGAAAAGGTTCTGGTGATGCAGGAGGCGGTGCAGTGTTCACTTGCGCGGCAGCAGCGGGTGCTTGAAGCGGATGATGTGCCGGAGATTGACATCGGTGAGCACTGTTTTTCGCCGGTTCCCTGTGATTTCCGTGGAAACTGCTGGGGGAAAATACCGGAAGGATCGGTATTCGATATCGTCCACATGCCGAAACAGCGAATGGTTGAACTGTACCGGAGCGGAGTGGAGAGCATGGCGGACATCCCGGAGGGGTGTGGACTTAACGCGGCGCAGCGCCTTCAGGTGTCCTGTTACAAAAGCGGAAAACCCTATATAAACCGGGAAAAACTCAGGGAATTTCTCAATACATTTGAATATCCGCTATATTTTCTTGATTTTGAATCAGCCACTCCCGCGGTGCCGTTCTTTGACGGTCTTCGCCCGTACCAGCATGTCCCGTTTCAGTATTCACTGCACTACTGTTCAGGTGAGGGGGCGGAACCGGAGCATATGGAGTTTCTCGGAACCGGCAACGGCGATTTCAGAAAGGAATTTATAAAGAACCTTCTGGGCCATACGGAAAAAAAAGGCCACATCATGGTGTATGACAAGTCATTTGAACAGGGAAGGCTCCGGGACCTTGGGCAGGTTTTTCCAGAGTACAACGGGGCGATACAGGAACGTATCGCGAGGATCAGGGACCTCATGGTGCCGTTCAGGAACCGGTACTACTATACTCCCGCCATGAAGGGGCGGTATTCAATAAAAAACGTGCTCCCGGCGCTGGTGCCGGAACTCAGCTACAGCAGCCTTGCCATCCGTGACGGATACGGGGCCATGAACGCCTACGAGAGGCTGCGGAAAGAAAAGGATGTCTCCGTGAGGGAGGAAATAATCAGCAACCTGAAGGCGTACTGCCGCATGGACACCCTCGCGATGGTGAAGATACTCCGGCACATTGAAGGGGTATCGGAAGTATGATACGGAAGGAAAGGATTTTCATGATTACAGGAACTATTATTCGTACACTGATAATATGCGGCATGCTGCTGTATGCCGTGGGTGTTCCTCTGTCCGCAGCGCCTGTTGCCGTGGGGACATGTATGTCGGCACAGGAAATGCGCGCAGTCAAAAGCGGGAGGATACTGACAAGGGTATACCTGAAGCATAATGGCGCTGGGAATGTGAAACAGGCAACAGGATACTTCAGTATTCCCGCAACACCGTATACCGCGGGTATTCGGGGATGGGAGATGCTCGCGGAGGAGAAGGCCTATATCCCTGCTTCACCTGATATGCTGCAGCTTTATAATTCTCTCCTGGGGTATTCCAGCTATGCCGGCATGCACTATTATTCTGTTACCGACAGGGCAATGAAGCCCTTTATACGTGAGGCGTATACAATTGCATCTCCCGGAAGCGTCAGGAGAGTCAGGGACAGCCGTGCCGTTTCTATAACGCCTTCACGGAACGGGTATTTCAGAATACGGGACAACCGTCTCGGGTGGCTTACATTCAAAGGGGAGCTCTTTTACCGCAACGGGGTGTTCATCGCGAAAAATTATTCGGTAACCCCGGTAACACGATACGGCGTTACAATAAGCAGGAAAGGGGAATACCGGATGATTACATTTCTTTTTCCTGATGGTCCGGGGGGGTATTATCTGTATTCGGTGCATGCCCTGCGTATACGGAGTGAGGTGATGTTGAAATCGGGTTTTCTGAACAGCAAAAGCTTTGCAAACCGTATCCGGGCCTGTACAGTACATACGGCAAAACTTCTTGGAAAAAACTGGAACGGAAAAATCGTTGCAGCACGGTAATTTTTATCTTGACCGGTTGTATGATGTGTCATTAAATGTACCGAACGGTCGGTACATGTGGAGTTAGTATGGCAACGAAAGGTTTTGAGACAAGGGAACGCATTGTACAGAGGGCGCTGGATCTCATTCATGCGGGAGGGTTCAGCGCAACAAGTATGAACGATATTGTTGATGCCACCGGTGTGAAAAAGGGCAACCTGTATTTTCATTTTTCAGGGAAAGAGGAACTGGGACTCGAGGTGATACGGGAGGCGCGGCGGCAGTATAATGCGTATCTTCGTGAGCGGATAACGGGGAATACGCCCCTCGAAAAAATTGAGAGCCTCCTTGAGGCCATTGTGGATTTTCACAGGGGGAGGAATTTCTCGGGTGGATGTATTTTCGGAAATACCGCCCTTGAGCTCGGAGGGCGGCATCGGGAATTTTCGGCGTTGATTGCAGATGTGTTCCGGGAATGGACAGATATGCTGTCGGGAATGATAGATGCAGCGCAGGCCGCAGGTCAGGTCCGGAGCGATATCGACACCCGGGTCATGGCGCGGCACATCGTGGCGCTCCTGGAAGGGGGAGTGATGATGTCAAAGCTTTCCGGCAGGGAGGATGACCTCGGGAGCTGTGTGGATTCAGTCAAAACCATGATGCGCTGCTGAACCGGGGCGGCAATTCCATATATGATTATTGCGCGCAACAAAGGGGGAGTGTATGATAACACGGGATGATATTATAAAGAAAGCAATGGAACTGGAGTTTGTTGATGTCGGCTTTACCTCTGCGGAACCGTTTGAGGAACACCGTGAGATGCTCGTCAGGAGAATTGATGATTACGGATGGGCTGAAGACGCGGGACTTGCTTTAATGAGCGGCACGGACCCGGTTTCAGTACTGGATGGAGCGAAGACGGTAATTGTGCTCCTCGAAGGGTATTTTAGAAAGGCTTTTCCGGCTTCCATGGAGCAGAATTTTGGAAGGTGCTACCTTGATGATGACAGGGTCACGAAGGACGGACTGGCGACGCGTATCAAGGCGTTCAGGGGATTTCTCCGTGATAACGGTATCGATTCGAAGGTCCCCTTTAATCTTC
>ERZ795048.1864-NODE-1864-length-18027-cov-31.582517_pt1 | contig 18027 bp, 44 predicted proteins | sample MGYA00375132_ERZ795048 | MGnify/ENA primary metagenome ERZ795048 (study PRJEB30177, sample SAMN05720225) | activated sludge metagenome | isolation source: Anaerobic digester | place: Hong Kong | collected 2014-12-17 ...
GCGTATCTTCGGCAATCTTGTGCGAAGTCTTGACGTAATAATCGCTAACTTTCTTTCCGTTAAATTCCAATGCTTTCCTTGCCCTTTCCCACGCCTCTGCGTGTCCTGATGCTTCTACTCTTATTTTTTCTGTTTTACGAGTATTCTTGTTCATCAACACAACTTCAAACATTTCATCACCTCTTGAGTATTTGCATTACCTGAGTAAGGCACTTATGCGCTTGCTCGTCGATCTCGGCATCTTCACTATCGATTCGTTCTAGGAAGCTGTTTGTTGCATCTACAACTTTGCAAATAACGTCTAACCTCTCTTCAACTTCTATCAAGGCTGCTCTTAATAAATTCACCTTATCCATCGTTCCGTCAGTTCCGTAAATCTCTGAAAGATCGACCTCGAGAGCATCGGCTATTCTCTGACAAGTATTTTTCGTCGGTTTATACTCGCCAGCCTCAATGCGTTGAATTGCGTCATCATGCAGTCCTGACTTTCTGCTAAGCTCCCTTCTGTTCAGTCCTCTGCGTATCCTGAATTGTCTTATTGAATCAGTGAATACTACGTTCATAGGAGCATCACTTCGAGCGAGTTCGGGTTAATCCTTGCAGACAGGTCTATTCGCACTATGAAGTCATCTTGGTACGGTTCGCAATCGACAGGACAGTACATCGAAGTGAAATCCAGCTTAGCGTGAATATCCATGTTTATTGATTCAGCAGACGATCGGTAACGCTTCTTCTTGTCTCCAGAGGTCTTTATAACTATTTCGCGGCCGAGAACCACGTAAGACAGCATATCGTCTTTTGTCCTGTTGGCCACATGCTTGAGCATCTTTGCAGCCGTTCCATAAACAGTAAGTCTGTACCTCGTTTCGCTTATCTGATTTATTGCGGAGAATGATTCGTGCTTGCGCTTTATGAAAATCGTATTTGCCTTGCTTACATCATCTAGTTTACTAACGACAATTTTCTTTGATGCCATTTCAAGTCTTGCTATTCTTTCGTTTGCCTCCTTTCTGAAGTCTTTGAAATTGTTCTCGAGCAAAGCAAGTTTTTCTTTTAGAATCTCTATTTGCTCCATTACATCACCTCAACAGATTCTGCAATCAATTCGGGATTCCGAAAAACATCGCCGAGAACTTTGACGGAATGCTTGACTTCATCGAACATTACCTCTCCCTTGCCGAACAGGTTGACTACATACGCTCCGCGTGTTGGCTGGAAGTACACTACACCCCTTCCTTTACCTGTTTCGAGTATGTCCTGATCGTAGATTTCTTTTCCTTCGCCGTCTCTAAGGCCGACGTTTGCCATGAGCTTGAATTGCTCAATACCAACCAGCTTGTTATTCATGAGTGTGTGGTGCTTCTTTCCGTCGAATATCTTCGCTGTGGTTTCGGACATACATACTTCAATCTTCGTAGGAGAATACATTTTCATTTCTGATAAGCTCCATATCCTAAACTTCCAGTTCATCAATCCACCTCCCTTTGCAATAGAATAATGTAATTCCTTACATCACTCTTTAGCGTATTGTTCGAGTTTCCCCATTCTGTCGAAGGCAAGCCTACAGATTGTTTTGTACTGTTCTTCGCTTAGAGCGTCCTTTGCAACTTCAACGAAGAGCCTTTCGTAAGTCTTACCTCTTGTGGCCTTGATCTCTGAATTGATCTTGTGCAATTTGCGTTGAATACGAATGATCTCTGCTCGTTTTGCTTTCTTCGCGTTCTTGGCAGACATAAACCACTTGACATCTGCGTACTCGCCTGTCTCCACCTTCTTCTCAATAGCACACGAAAGCTGATGATCTATGCTCTGAATCTCTCCTGTAAGTAAGTCAATTCTTTCGAGCATTTTTTCCTTTTCTTTTTCGAGATCAATGAGTTGCCTATATACCGGAACCGACACAACGAGTGATTTGTATTCATTGAGCAGCCTTATAGCGACTTGCGCTGCAGATTCTCCGCGTTTATTATCTCCGTTGCCGATCTCATCAGGAAATTCTTTAACAATAAACTCAAGGAGTTTTTCGTATTCTTTCTCGTACATAAATACACCTCGATGCAAATAAGATTTATTTCGTGATGTAATCCATAATCTCTGATTCGTGCGTTCCAACACAGATATACGCAAGTAATGCTTGTACCATTATTTCTTCTGCCTTCTTCTTGCAATCTCTTATTGACTGCAGTTGTTCAGATGCCGTATCTTTATCTTCTTCATATACCATATCCATAAGTTCCTCTGCCAAGTGTTCAATGTTCGCGATAGGCTCGTCAGTTGGCATTTGCCAGTAAGGCTCGTTGCCGAAGCATGGCTCTGCTTTCATTGCGTAATCGTAAAACTGCTTCTCGGCTTCGAGCGACACCCTTTTTATAAGATCGTTGAAGAATGAAGCCTCGTGCCCTTTCTTTAGGAACTCATCTGTGTCTGTCATTATCTATTCACGCTCCTTTCAACCTCGAACCCGTTCGGGTATCTCTTCGCCCTCTTAGCTACGTTGTATTCCATGATATTTTCTATTCGTATTCCGAGAGTTTCAGATAAGTATGCGAAGTAAAACAGAACGTCTCCCATCTCATCTGTGATCTTTTCCCTGTCGTATTGGTGGCCCTGAAAGTATATTTTCTTTATTGAGTCTATAAGCTCCCCTACTTCACCAGCAAGCCCCATAGCCCCGCACAATACGTGGTCTTCCTCTTCTAGCCTCTTATTTATGGTTCTGACTACGTCCTCAGCAAATTCGTTATAGGTCATCTGACACCTCCTTTTGTTATTTCATTCAACTTAATAACTAGAAGGACTATCGTTGCTGGCCACATTATAGATAAACCGGCAACGACCACCAAGTTAATAAGGCTCATTTCGTTCCAAGTGATTGCAGAAAACAATGCAAAGAATATCATAGCTATTAGTGCATACACGAATAATATCAAAATCACCCCTCCAACTGTGGTAACGAGCCTATTGATTGCAACAGAGCTTTTAGCTTTGGATCATTCGTAACTAGGGCCTCCTTCTCCCTATCCTTATACTGGTTGTATATTTTGATAAACTGCGCCCTTATGATCGGGCGATTCTCGCTCGTCATATCCCTCAGCTCGAGAGGATTGAATGATTCCAGCGTCTTGTTTATCTTCCAGTCCTGATAACTCGGTGTACCAAAGTAAAAGTTGCCTCGTCTAATATCGTTGACAACAATTCCCCACGCTTCCTCAGCTCCCAAGAGAGGTTGTGTAGATACAAGCGCTGCCTCACGAATGTCTGCAGGCTTAGGAGCGAAATGAAACGTCTTCATGATGTGTACTACTCCATCTTTGAAACTCTGATCGTCAAGATCGGAGAGTGTCCTGTACCATAGGGCCGAGGCAAACTCATCATCGGCAACCTTTTCTATCTCCTTCCATACAGAAGCCATTCCCGCTAACGCTTGAGCGAAAACCTTCTTGTCGAGCATCGTCACCACTCCAATTCATTTACAAGAGTCTTCAGTCCCTTGTTCTTCTCCCTGCTGTTGTAATTGCCCTCAACAACCTTTACGAAGTTGTTTGGTCTGATGAGCCAGTCAAAGTTGGCTTTGAAGTCGTTTACTTTTCCGTTAAGGAAGTTGCTCTTTGATACCGTCTCAAAGAATTGATTCCAGAAGTCTAGCGAAGGGTATTCTTTCCATCTTGCATTAAGAAACTTCTTCCTTTGATCGGTTACTTTAATTACTCTAGGAAGTTCAGGGCATTTGCTGTTAAAGATTTCAACGATTTCATCATACGGAATTTTTGAATCTCTTTCTTTGTTAGTTTCTTTCTCTAGATCTAGTTCTTTCTCTAGATCTAGTTCTAATTCTTTATCTATTTCTATATCTCTATATCTATATCTAGAAGCGTTATTTAACGTTACGCTAACGTTATCCGTAACGTTATGCGAATCTGTTGAATCGTTTGTAACTGACTCTGGAAGAGCCTCTTGCTTCTTTTTATCTCTGTGCTTTTTTTGCCTTAATCTGTTTAGTTCTTTAACCTTTTCTAATCCGTCAACGCTCTGATATTCGCACCAGTTCAGTATTCTAAGACCTTTGGAGTCATCTTCTATCATGTTTAGCTTTTTCATCGTTTCGAGGCCCAGTTTTATGGTGTTTATTGGCAAATCAAACTCGTCTGCTAACGATTCTGGTGTATATGGAATGTCTTCAATGAGATAAACGTAGCCTTCATCGTTGACCTTGCCTGCAGATATTAGAAGCATTATCCACATCAGCAAGATGTCGTTTCCCTCTGGAAGTTTTCTGATAAACTTTATCTTCCTGTTGTCGAACATATCCGTGTACAATTTAATCCACTTAACGTCGGTCATTGGCATCACCAACGTCAATTGCTATTTTCTCTAAGTTGAGAGTAATTTCTATGTTATCGTCTGTTATAGTGAATTGGCGTATCCACATCTTATCAATCAAAGAAGCGATACAGCAAATAGCGTCGCTCTTTTCTATGAGCAGCTTGTCTTCAATCTCTGAGAAAGTCACTGACACTACATCTTCAAAGCGATTCGCATTCTTGTTGACAAGGTATGTAAGAAAAATCGCCTGAAGAGTATTACCTTTAAGCGCAAACAGAAAGGGTTTGTAAACGCGTATAACATCTTCGCCTACTAGACGTGTAGCATCATATAGTTTTTTTCTATTCATGCAGACCTCCTTATGGTAAAATAAATCAACCAATCATTGCCGATTGTCTTGTGAGAAGAGGAGCGCGTATGCGCCCCTCTTTTATTCAGTTGCCTCTTCCGAAGTATCTTCTGGAACAGATGCGTTTATGACTACTTCCTTCTGGCCTCCAAGAAGTTCGTCTATGCTTTCAGCAATAACGTTACCTATTGGCTGAGCAGAATAGTTGACTCCTTCCTCGTAAGGAATCATGTCAGCTTCTTCAACGGAAGCTCCTATCGGGAAGGCTCGGCTGTAGGCGTGCATCTCCGCTCTCTTCATAGCCATGTTGGCTATATATTCAATGTTCCCCTTATAGCTCTGAGGCGAAGCGTAACCCTCTGCTGAGATAGAAGGAGAACCGTCCGCGAATGAGATTGTGCATCTGTATCTCCACTTGTTATCTGTCGAACCGTCCTTCAGGCACTCGAAGCTGACTCCGTATTTCACGCCTGTATTCCTTGCATAGAACCTGTAACCAGAAATGTTCACGTACAGGTTTCCTTTCAAAGGAATGACGTGTATCATCGGCTGCAGACCGTACTTTATCTCTTTCTCGGCGAGCTGCATGAGCGTGAATCTAAGCGCGTCTTCGGAGAAGTCGCCCTGATCGCGCATCTTCTTCTCTACTTCCTTATGCACGCGCATAGTTACGTACTCGTACATCTTCTTGACGATCATTCCCTTGAACGCGTACAAGGAAACTTCCTGATCACCAGAGATCCTTACGGAAATTCCCTTTTCTACTTCCTTGATGGCTTCGTAGTCGAAGTCGTCGAGGCCGAGACTGTTTGCAAATCTCACTATGGCTGGCCTGTCGTCCTTCTTTTCCTTCTTTTCCTTCGCTTCCTCCTCACCCTTCTTCTTTCCGTTCTTCTTTGGCTCTTCTTCGACAACTACCTCGTTGCCGAACATATCCTTTTCTCTCATATCACACCTCCTGTTTTATAAACTCATTTGCGCTTATAACCTTAACGCTTGGAGTATTTTTGTATTTGCATAGATCACCAATCTCTGGTGGCATCATGGCAACTATCGCTGGCGGCAATGTAGAAGATATATTTATGAACTCCGCTCCGTTGTTCTCAATGAGCCATTGAGCTATAAGAGCCTTGTTCCTGTTTTTCTCTTCCTCCCCTCGGCCAGCAATCTTGAGTTTCAATTCTTCGGATAGTGCCATAACAGTCTCATCTGTTACGAATATCGGTTGACCAGTCTCCTTCACGATTCCTCTTGCCCTGTCGAAGACTTCTTTGGCTTTTTCTTTCTCGATTTGCGCGTTTCTGATTTCGTCTTCAATTCCCTCAACTTCTGGCAGTTTGCATCTTTCGTGAAACGAACAATATGAGCAACCACCAGACACGTTCGGCTGGAACTTTTCTATCGGGTCAACGCCTTCTCTCTCGGCTTCTTCGAATCTGTCCTTAATTGATTGCCAAGTCTTTTTGATAAAGTTAAGCGCGTGATTAACCTCTAAATCGTCAATGGGATACGAATACATACCACCTGTGGCCAACAGAAAGAAACCAGCATCGTTAACCTTTAGACCTCCTCTAATAAGCGGTAGGGAGTATGCGATTACTTGCCGTGGGTCGGGGTCAGACCAGCCAGTCTTCCAATCCCTGACAGAGTACGAACCGTCGCCATTGTTGATTACAAGGTCGATTACTCCTCTGAAGAAGCAATCTGAAGATTCAAAATCAACTTTGTTAAACTTATTATCCATTCCAAACTTCAGTTCCGAAGCGGCTACTGGTAAGCCTTGCAGCATACGTACGCCAGTGTTGAACCTTCGTTTTGCAGTGGTATAATCTTGTTTGGGAAGGGTATCGAGTTTCTCTAACGCTTTTAACATATCACCCCGATTTTTTATCAGCGTATCGAGAGCTTCGTGTACAGACTTTCCAATCTGCATAGCTGGTGTCGGCGGTTCTTCAATGCCTTCAATGTACCTCAGATAAAACTTTCTCGGACACCGAAGGAACAAGTTCAGCCTGCTGTATGATAACGGCAGGGCTTTTCTCCATAACTCCATTTTGCTTCCTCCTTTCCAAATAGCCGTCTTTGACCAGAAGGTCAAAGAAGGCATCGGCAAAGTCATTCATGAAGTATCTCTTCCTTTGGGAATACGTCTTCTATCGGAAGTTCTAAGGCATTAGCGAGCTTATATGCAGTCTTCAGGTGCGGTGTTCTTCTTCCTGTTTCCAACATATATATATGAGCATCTGGCACTCTTGATTTCATGCTTAGAACGCTACGGCTCCAGCCTCTAGACTCCCTTATAGCTCTTAATCTTGATACGGTTGTTGCCATTGTTTTCACCTCCTTTATAACAATTATTATATCTCAATCCGTTTTACGCCGTTGTTAAATATAACAAACGACATAACACAAAAACGCAATAAAAGTGGTATTATCTTGTGGGGTGATATTGATGAGCATAGGAAAGCGCATAGAAGAAATGACGCTAACTGCAACCAATCCAGAATTTTCTCCGATCGAGTTAGAACTGCTCGACTGGAAGAAGGACAAGGCGCGTTTTATCGGCGTTGTCGTTGGGAGAGCTACGGAAGTCTATTAGAGAGAGGCGATTGCCTCTCTCTAATTTAGACTGAAATGAGCAGAGCCGAATACCTCTGACACGAGCCGCGTGGTTTCTTCGTTCGTTGGCCTTATAGAGAACAAATAAGGACTTTTAACGAGTATCTCAAAGCTAATATCTGCAGGGTCGTAACCTCTCGCGACAGCCTCGGTAGTCAGGAACAGCAAAACGAAAGAATGTGCTGCTGTTTTGATTGATTCAAGAGAGCCAAGATCTGGAAGGCTTCTCAGGTGTTTCTGAAATTCTCTATAAGCATCGTCTGTATGCATACTCCCTCCTATGAGAAAATTCCTACCGCAACACAAGCTGCTACGAATAACGTTACTAAGGTTACTATAATTGCTCCAACACAAGTAAGAACAAACATAATTTTAGACTTCAACTCAATCACCTTATTTGTGAATTATTAGACTGTTTTTCCTTGTTCAATGCGATAACGATTCTCAAAGCATCGTCATAGTTTCTGGCCCTGTAATGTTTTTCAGGAATCCTGTCTCCTATGAAGTCTGCTCGAGCTACATAGTAAAGACCTGTCCAACCGCATATTCGTATGTGCCAGCACTTTGGTTTTGTCCAAGTTCTTCTTAGCCTTCTCATAGTTCTCTTATAGCTTTAGGAACTGCTGCCATGATGTCTTCATAGAGAGATTCCTCCAGCCACTCTTGGTCGTCTTCAATGAAGTAGTTTCCATCTACCTCGAAGAGATATGTGAATGAATCAGTTGTTGCGTTTTTCCCTTCTACAACAACAAAGAGATCATCTGTCTCCTCGTCATATACAAGGCAGTACCTTGCGCTGTAATCCTTCCATGTATCTGCCTTGTATATCATATCTGACACTATTCCGTTTACGTCGCACTCTTCCCAAAGCTCAACTATTCGATCTTTCTTTATCATGCTGTACCCCCTTTATCATGTACTGAGCCTTTTTAGCGTGCGCGAATGAATACTCCTCTCTTATATATTTCAGGAGAAGTCTCTTGCTTTTGAAACGGATAAGTCTCTCCTTCGTGTCAATATCCTTCTCTACGAGAACGAACGTGTTCCCCTTCCTGCATAAGTCGCTTATGAGAATGTTCTCTTTCGGGTGCAGCAGGTTTGTAATGTACTTATATCCAGCCATTTTTAGGTCTCCGACAGTTCTGTGCATTTAATCCTCCTTCATTATTGGAATCTCTATCCACTGTCCGTCATTAAAATAGTGGGTTTCAAGAAAATCGAGTTTCTCTCTCAAAACCTCTTTTGCAATCTCTATCGCTTCGTGGACAGACACAATCTCGGATTCATTGATGGCATAATAATGTGCTTCATTTTCCACCTCGTACATAAATATATCTGCCGTGTCCGAGTAAGTAATGCGTCTAATTCCAGAAACCTTCGCGGGAATCACTTTTCCTTCGCAGGCACTTTCTGTGTTACAAACATAATCGTCAATTTCATAACTAGGTTTCCTTTTTCCAGCTATCCTTTTAAGATAGTTCGCCGTCTCCTCGTTATGAGCGACAAGTATAATGTCGTTTCCGTCGTGGTAAGCTGTGAGACGAGAATTTACCGCTCGTTGAGCATAATGATCTATCGCTATCTTTACATCATGCTCAATCTCAATCAATATCTCTTTTGTTATTGCCATGCCCTTGTATTTCTCATCATGCCAATACATTTAGCACCCCCGATTCTTCAAAGAATTTTCTGCATAGCTTATCGGACATTGAGAAGAGCTGTGAGATCTCCTTCCAATTCTTGCTGTTCGCCCAACCTTGAACATACTTAGCGGTGTACCAGCTTGTGTCCAGACCGAGACGAGCCATGATGAAGTAGCTCGCTGTCTGGACAACAACCTCTTCTGTATCCCTCTCCATGTTATCTATCTGCAGGTGCGCCCATTCATGGAGAAGAGTGCTAGCCTTCTGGCCCGACGACTCAGTGTTCAGTACGTGAATAATCTTCGCACCCTTTCTCACGTACCCCTTCTCTCCTGTAAGGCTCTCGTCGTACCAGTCTATGGTATAGGCCATCTTCTCTATGGCCTCTGCGATAACTTGAAGGCCATCATATTCGTCTTCGATGTGCGATTCTGGAACATCGTCAAGCTCTTCTCCCTCTGTTTGGCTCACATCGAAAACGTAAGTTGGCTTGAAACCTTTTATTCCGAAGACCGTTTTCTCTTCTCCGTCTTCGTAGGTTTTGTACTTGTAAGTGCATGGCGCGAAGATCATGATACCCTTCTCGCCCTTCTTAACGAATCTGTTTAGCTTCTTCCATGCGTTGAACCCTGCCACTCTCGTAGCATCGGGCCTCTGGAAAAGAATGAGAATCAGATTGTTAAAGGAGTAGTGATGAAAGACTCTCATCAACCGCTCCAACTTGTGAAAGTCATCTGAACTAATCCACTTTTGAAAGGCTTGCTCTAGCCTTTCGGCAGCTTCTTTATTATCCATAGATACCTCCTTAATCTCCTGACATATCAATTTCTCTTGCCCATTTAGGCTTGTTCTTTAGGAGAGTAGCCATGAGCATTGAAAGCTCACAATCGGAAAAGGAGTCTCTTTGACCTTCAATTGTGCTAAAAGCTCTAAAGAACGGAATGTTAGTATCTTCAACGACCCTAAACTCTTCACCTTCATAAAGAGTTTTCCTCACTTCTCAACCTCCTTCTATATATAAGATATTCGACGAAAGAACTCATTTAGACTCTTGCTATGGTTCGGAGGGCCGTAAGGATCTCTCCTGAACCAAGCAGTTACTATCGATTTTGCTAGCACAAAAGACTCTCCATCTTTGAAGTACGACGCTAAATCTTCTTCTGATATGGCCCCGCTGTTTACAACCCTATCTACTTCATTCAGAAGTGCCTCTTCTATATTTGGCATCATAGAAGAGATTTGATATTTCAACTTTGCGCTATCCACGGAACACCCACGCACAGTGCCCGCAAAGATACTCACCTGCGGACAGCTTGAGATAAGGGTCTCCGCTTTCTATGATCGTATCGCACTTAGAACACATGGTAAGCTCTGTGTTCTGCCCGCACTCCCAGCAAACGAAGTCTCCGCTTGTGGTATTGAACCCTGTTTCGGAATCTTTTCCGCACACATTACACTTCATTTTTCACCTCCCAATAAATCAAGAGACTGCTGAACAATATCCAGCAGTCTCTCGTAATACTTCTCTGACGGTCGGCCTCTGTTCTCCTCGACCGACGTTTGTGTGGAAGACTTCAAGTCATTCAATATCTTTCGAAGTCGCGCGTCACTCTCGATATTCTCCGCATACGCCTTCACAACGTACCAGAGTGTGTCATCGTGCTGAAGAGCTTCCCTTATTAACGCGCGTTTACTCAAGCATCATCAAGCTGTTCGTCAAAACAACTTCTCCTTTCTGTTTCAGAAGATCGGCAATATACTTCTTAGCTTCCGCTGTCGTCTTTACCGTCTTAATCAGCATACTGCCTCCGTGCTTTGACACGTATATCTCCACATCTTTTCTGTGAATACAGTTACCTTCTTTGTCAACTCGACAATGACCTTTGTCGTATATGATGTCGCTGTTCTCCTTGAACACAATGCAATCTACATCAGCAAGATTCAATGCAAACCCTTTCTCTGTGATTATGTACATCAGTCACGCCTCCTTGCGTCAATTGTGATGTCGTGGGTCTTCATATCTCTGACAAACATAGAGTAGTTTTCTTCGAGCGTTGCAAACCCTATATCGAACATCTCAAGAATTTCTATGAGATATTGAAAGTCTTCCTCGCTCAGACTCTCTATCTTGCTTCCGATGTATCCAATATCCATTCCTGAGATCATGTCACTGAAGATAAAATACAACCGGTTTTCATCGTGAAGAAACTCGTTGTATATCTCATTTGCGATAGACAGAAGCTCTCCCTCTTTCAAGACTTTGCAAACGCGATCATACTTATCTAGGTCAATCACTTCACCCATACCTCCTTATGAACGTTGGCCAGTTCTTTAGCCACAAAGATTGCATCGTCAAATCCGCACACAGTTGCCATCTCCTGAACAACCCCACCGTATGCGTATGAGAGACGGTATTTCTTTTGCCTCTTCTTTTGCACGTCAACGTACACAAAACCCTTTCGAGTTGGAATTGTCTCTTGGTATCTCGACTCGGCTCTCGTCATACAGACCTCCTGTAGAAGTCTGAGAAGTAAAATCTCCTCCCCTTGTGATTGACATACTGTCCCTTCCCAGTCGTGTATATCGTTTTCCTCATCAGCTTGGAGAAGCCGTTAAAACCGTCCATGCCGATTTCTTCTTGGCAATAGGCATATTCTCCATCTTCGTCTCCAAGCCAAAGGATAACGCCGCCCACGTTGGTAATAGATACGTCAGCGGCGTAGTTCGAGAAAACTTTCTTCTTGTGTCGGTAAATCTCAGCAATTTCCACAATTATCCTCCTCCATTTTCTTTATTCTCTTCCATCGCGCCTCCTCAATCTGTTTCCAGACATCTTCTTCCATCTTTTTGAACTCTTCGAACTTGAAAAGGTAGAACCTCTTCGCCATACCTAATGCTTCGTGTTCGTTGGTAAGCTCATCTTCTTTATACCAGAGACCATTTGAGAGCCTATATAAAACACTCTGCTTAGATTCGTAAACCGCATCTTCGGAATACTCGAGTGCTATCTCGATGCGATTCACGGTGTGCAAATCAACAACACCATTCTTTGCCTCTGCTTCTGGGCACACTTTCTGCCCTATCACATACTTATACGGCGCAACCATTCATGCTTCACCTCCGTCTGTTTCGTTCCATATATCCTGCTGCATCCGAACATACTTTTCGAGCTTCTCCCTATAGTACTGAATGACAAGCCCGAGTGCGTCGTATCTGTTCATAATTTCTTTTTCGCTGTAAGTATTACCGTTGGAGAGTTCATAGTAAACTTCTGGATTTTTAACACCATCTATTACTATCCTTTTTACTGATGAACACATCAAATCTCCTTGAGTGGCGTGCCATTTCAGATAAACTTGATCACCTGCCCTGTACTTGTAAGATATTGTCACGTTACACCTCCAAACGGTTTCTGAGAGCGTTCACGGCATCAAGCTGCATGATGTAGTACTCTGCGGCAATATCGAGAGCGTCCTTTTCATGTAAAAGTTCGTCATCACAACGATTGAATCCATCCTCTGTTCTGTAGTTCTTCTTCAGCTCTCCATTGTATTCAAATATGGCTGCTGAAACTACGACAGAGCTGCTTAGAAGTCCAATGCTTGCCTTGTGCTTTAGGAACACCTTTTCGCCGATTGCAAACTCAAACTCTACTGTCATGCCACACCTCCTATGGTTTTCCTTCCCAAGTTCGTGTGCGCCTTAGGACGTAACTGCACACGTCTCTCATTCCTTTGATAAATTCCCTCGGTTTTTCATCGGTGATACTTTGAAGCTTTTCCTCTGCTCTTTTCTTAGTCTCGTTCACATACCAGAAGAACCCACCGCGTGTGAGCCTGAAAAGCTTTTGACCTAATACTGCACACGCGTAGGTTCTTCCCTCGTCGTAAAATGTCTCGTCCTTAGCAGTTGCGAGACGCGTAACGAAGTAATCAACCATTGCCTTCTTTGTCATGCTTCACCTCCTATATGGCGTTACTTACTTCAAAAAGTGCCTCGCATCGCACGAGGCTAATGTTATGAAGATTGTGTGGTAAGATTGTTGCGGGGTGTATTACTCACGGATAGGCCGAAGCCTACCCGTCAGGAATCACATAAAGTCTCTAGGGGAGACTCCATTGTACGCGTAGATACCGTGTTTCTTTATGTACCACGCGTCCTCGAGATCACTTTGAAGCTCTTCTAGCTTTTCCTCGATCTCCTGTATTTCTTCGTCTGTGAGATCGGGATTCTCTAGCTTCGCTTCCCACTCGCCAATCTCTTCTTCAACAGCTTCTACTTCGTCCATGCAACCACCTCCAGTAGTCTCGAAAATCCCTTTAGTGCAGATTGTGCCTCGTCTATATTCGAGGACACGTAACGAACAACGTACCTATCGTCCTTCTTCACATCGCAAAACACCTGATAGAACCCACAACTAGGTTGCCGAATTGATGCGTTAACCTCAAATCCATTTCTTCCGTCAAACTTCTGCAGGTGCTTTAGTATCTCGTTCAATCTGGCTATCTTGATACTCACGCTGCACCTCCCTTATGAATACTTTTCTGTTATCTTCTATTCTCTTTCTAACATCAGCGCACATAGACCTTATGAAGAACCTCACTGCGTCGTTATAATCGTACCTGCGCTCTTTAGGAACGAAGGTCATAAGGGCGCAAGCCCAAGACGCTGTTACTTCCTCTGGATATTCGCCGTAATTACCGACGAGTGCATCGAAATATCTGCTCCTGTAGAACTCGTTGATGTTATCCTCTACCCAGTCCCAAGATTCTGGAATGAACTCTTTTAGCTCCATACTTACCTCCAATCGAAGATTCTCTCGAGAATCTCCTTGTTTAGTGTCACCATGCCCTTTCTTATCTCTCTGTGGTACACTTCATTGGAGAGTTTCTTTTCCATTGCCTTCAGTCTTGCTTCGACCTTCTCTTTGAACTCTCCCTTCGTGTATCCCTTTATGTAAGGGAGAAGGTAGCAGGCCTCGATATGCTTTCCCATATCGAAACAGTTGGAAACTTCCTGCTGCCTCGTACTGAGAATACTTGATGACACAAAGTTGAACAGGTTTGCCTTAGTCATACACACCCCCTCGATTGGATTTTGAGCATCTCCTCCATGTACTCCAACGATCTCTTGTAATCGTAGGCTTCCTGCCTGTCTAGGAAGTACCTCACAAAGATCGCGTCAGGGAAGCAGAAGTTACTCCCCCTAGGAGCATGGACTATTTCTCTTTCGGCAACCATCTTTTCAAGATTCACCCTCGAGACGAGATAAAACTCTCTGTCGTCATTGAGGATGTAACTGAGCCTGTTGTTACACTCTTCTTCCGTTCCTGTCATTACAATTCCTTCAGCACCAACACCGATAGTTAGTTTCTTTACGATATAAGTGCCGTCTCGCTCATGAATTACTGCGTACATATACCACCTCCTTTGCATAAGAAAAGGGTGATCTCTCGATCACCCCTCCCTTATAAAACGAGGCTATATATCGACTTCTATCGTTCCGCTCCAGCCCTCAACCTCCTTCTTTATCTTCTCGTTTATGCCCTTGAGCCTTTCACCGCATTGGAAGAGCGCATCTATCAAACGATGCCACTCTTCCTGAGAGACAAAATCTCCCACATAGTAGTTCTTGTCAAGCTCTTTCGTCCTGACAAAAACCGAGTCTGTACCGAAGTAGCAGTGAGGCTGCTTCATTTTATACTTGTACGGAAGGTCAACGAGTTTCATACCTCTCAGTTTCTTTAGCCTAATTCCCTTGATGATTTCACCTGTCAGATCAACTTCCTTTTCACCAACTACTTTAATCATGCCTACCTCCTGTAATATAATCTAAGTGGATCGGTTCTCGGTCGGTGCAGCACAATTGCTGCACTTTTTCATAGAATCCACGGTTTACCATAAGGCTTTACACCCACATCAATAACCATGTAGTCTAAGGCCATATACCAGTACAAGTTTCCGTCGTTCCACAGTTTTATACCTTCTTGATTTGTTACTAGAAAATCAACCTTGCCTTCTTCATAAGCGTTACGTAGCTTCTCTTCTAGTTTCTCCATAGGTATAGGATTTTTCAGTTTCACTTAACACCTCCTCTCATAAAACCCTCATGTACTCAGCGTCCCTGTCGTAAGGACGCGGTGAGTCTGTGAGCCATACCTCCTCGTAGTCCGCATCTCCGTAGAGAGCGAAATACGCAGTGACCTTCGGAACGTCTCCGAAGATCTCTTTGACAATATCCAGATCACAGAGATACAAAACCTCGTCAACATCATCTCCGTAATCGTACTTCGTGGAGAACTCGTAAGCTCTCCTGATTGTTTCCTCTTCTTTCACGTTCTCTAACACCCTCTTGAAGAGAGCGTGCAGAGAACTGTAGTCAGTACTATAAACCGCATCTCGTGTTACGAACCTCCTGCCTTCCAACGTGCGGTCTTTAGCCTGTTCTAATTCCTCATGCGTGGCTCTCACCACGGAGAGTTTCCACATAGTCCACCTCCCAAAAGAAACGGAGGCACTCGGCCTCCGTCTTGTTTCTTATCTCACTGCTTGCATTTACCAACGAGCTGCCAGAAGTTATCTGACAGATGCCTCTCCTCCTCCCTGTAGGCTACGAAGCCCTCGGAGAAGTTGCTGAGGCGCAACTCCCAGCCGTTGACGGTGTACATGACACCGTCCTCATCGGGACATAGGACTATGACAGGCCTCCCTGCATAGTCCTTTAGAGACGAGAGGCCAGCCTCGCTAGACCAGCCGATGTACTCGCCGTCTATGGAGACGACGTGGTACACCCTGTTCTCGTCTCTAGCTATTGACTCCTCTATCATTTGTACCTCTTCAGGTTCGAGGTACGGAGGAGGAGTGATACCCACAAAGAGTATAGCCTCCCTCTCGGCCTCTGCTAACGAGGCCATCTCTTTAATACTCACTTCATCGCCTATCGTGGTGAGGACGACTTTATCCTCGCCACTTATAAGAGCAAGTCTATCTCCGTTCTCAAAAACCTTTTTCATATACCACCTCCCTGAAAGCTCTCGGGAGGAAACCTTACGATTTCCTCCGAAGAATTTTCACTCGAGGACAACGTCTGAAAGCTCGACCTTCTCCTCGTGGAAGGTATAGGAATGAGGATACCTCGCTCCCCTTCCATGAACCTCATACTCCTGAGTGACGAGGTACAAAACCCCGTCTTGAGATATGAGTGTTTTCGTCGTTTCAATGTACTCACAATCTTCGTTAATTCCGTAATGATAAAGATTGTGGTACACTTCCAGTGGAGTCATATCCGACTGTATGATGACAGTCTCGAACCCATCTAAATCATTTCCTCTTGTTGCTTTCAAAGAGAACTTCCTTTCCACTGCTTTTTCCATACAACACCTCCTTTAAGACTCAAGGATAGGGAGCAGAACTCCCCACCCTTCAGGCTAAAGCCACCCTTCTGATACGTAAGAGGACAGAGCCTCTTCCAACAGGCTCTCAACCTCCTGCTTCCGAGAGGGCACTCCTCTGAGAAACAGGTAGGGTTAAAGTAACCCTACCAGCCTCTTGGCAAGGAGTAACCCTCCCTGCCGTTTCAAAAGATGGAAGGTGTCATACTTTACACCCTCCACTATTACTTCAATATGATCTTGGAAGACTCGGAACGAGCCGAGTCTCCCTCTCCTCTCAACTATCGGTGATCTCATTGGTTCTCACCACCTCAGTGAAGAACTTCTGTGCTAAACCGTCCCAGAAGCACCCCCACTGATACCAACTTTCTAAGGCCTTCCAGTACGAAGAGTGCGACTCTGCATAAACCACAGCGCCGCGTTCTTCAATTACCACTTGGAAAAATGCACCGCAAGTTTTGTCGTACTCTGCTATATTGAGACTCACTTTACGAGCCTCATGTGTGTCCTCGAACTCGTCTCCTGTTACTAACAGGAGACCTTCATTGCGCATTGCCGCACTTAACATCATTAACTGCCCCACACATGGAGAGAAGTAAATCTCGCCGCTGTGCTTATCAATAAGTACCTTCTTCATTGCATCACCTCCCATTTAGGTTACTCTCGGAGGCACACCGTGATGATGTGCCTCGAAGAATAAACTAATAGTTGCACCTCCGTCTTTGAAAACTCCAAGGAGGCTTTCGCCTCACTTTAGATCAGGCAGTGCGCGGATAAGTCCGTCCACTGTCTTTGGTAAACGGGAGTATATACTCCCACTCGACCAGTCGGGATTGATGTTCAATCCCAAGTGATCGGAGTCCTTCTCACAATCGAGGGTAACAACGTACCCTCCTGATGTATCTCTGCCGTACACTTTGATGTGTGCGGTTTCAACCTCTTCTGAAAGCACCTCAGTGCTTCCGAAGACCTTACCTATAAACTCTAAACACTTTTCTAAACCAACTACACTCTTCGGGAAGTAGATACTCTTCCCGAAAATCTTCGCCACAATTGTCTTGCTCCTTGCATTCACGCTCCAGAACAAACTTTCAATGTTCAGATCACTTATCATTGCATCACCTCCATTAGGTTACTCTCGGGAGGGCACTTGTATGCCCTCCGAACAGTAACTAATAGTTACACCTAATCCACCAAGTGTCGCCATCGAGTGCACCCATCTCGGTGTGCACCTCGACTTCCATTCCTCCTCCAATCTTGTAAGGAGAACTTACCCAGTAGGGTCTCCCGTACCCTATTCTGGAGAAGAGAACAACCTTCTCCACTTTGCCTCTCGCTTCAAATGCCTGAAGCACCGAAACAAGCGGAGCGTTGCCTTCATATACGTTCTCAACAACGAAGGTAAATCCTTCCTCGATCTCGTTCCACTGCTTTCTGTAGAACGATCTGAGAACACTTCTCGTCCCCTCCTGCCTAAGACCGTACTTCTCCATTAGAGAAGTAACGGCCTGTTCTCTCCTTGCCTCGAAGGCCTCCCTTTCGGCCTTACCTTCCTTGACTCGTACTGCTACCCTGCTCTGTGCTTGTGGATCTGGGTACACCATAAAATTCACCTCCTAAAAGTCGCTCTCGAAGGGACACTCACAAGGAATGTCCCTTGAAGAACAACCTCCCTTTGTGGTATAATTACTGTAGGAATGTGA
>ERZ795048.1865-NODE-1865-length-18024-cov-8.262396_pt1 | contig 18024 bp, 19 predicted proteins | sample MGYA00375132_ERZ795048 | MGnify/ENA primary metagenome ERZ795048 (study PRJEB30177, sample SAMN05720225) | activated sludge metagenome | isolation source: Anaerobic digester | place: Hong Kong | collected 2014-12-17 ...
AATCAGGCCGGTTTTATTTAAAGTAATGATATGATAATATAGATCTTTGTCAAGAATTTTATCCGTAGTAAATAATGAATTTATACATGAGACATAATAGATAATACTTTTTGACCCGTCTCCCGAACTGTTTATGAGGCCCTTTCCCGGGGTTATATACCATTTGTGTGATAATAGTTACCCTAAAATTTGTTGCATTTCCAGATTATTATTTTCTCCTGCCTGCATGGATGCATTAATAAAAAAAGAAACACGCCTGATTCAGGCAATTACAGAAAATGGCTTCAGCAAAAACATTGCGGCCCGCTTCCGGTCCCTGATATATTCGTATTACAATAAAGAAAAACGCCCCCTCCCATGGCGGGACACACGGGACCCATATCATATCCTCGTGTCGGAAATAATGCTGCAGCAGACACAGGTGAGCCGTGTTATCGGAAAATATACATCATTCATTGATAGCTTTCCCGATATAACAGCCCTTGCGTCAGCCTCCGGTAACGATGTTCTGCGTGCATGGCAGGGACTGGGTTACAACCGGCGGGCGCTGGCCCTCCACAACTGCGCAAAAACTATTTGCAGGGAACACAGCGGGGTGGTTCCGGATTCCCCTGAAATACTCATGACCCTCCCCGGTATCGGGAAAGCAACTGCCGCCTCAATTGCAGTGTACGCATATAACATTCCTGCCGCGTTTATCGAAACAAACATTCGTACAGTGTTTATTCACTTTTTTTTCAGCAAAGAAGATATTGTTCACGACAAAACCCTTTTACCTCTGGTCGAAAAAGCCATCGACCGGGAAAATCCCTCACGATGGTTCAATGCCCTGATGGACTATGGAGTAATGCTGAAAAAACGTGAGGGCAACATCTCAAGAAGAAGCACACAATATCGTCCCCAGAGCGCATTTTCCGGCTCCCGTCGGGAACTCCGCGGGAAAATCATCAAAATTCTTATTGATATGCCGATGCAGTCAGTGGAAGAACTTTCAGGGGGGGCCGGGTTCCCTCGGGGGGATATATCTTCCGTGCTTGAAGAATTACAGCAGGAAGGCTTTATTGTGAAAGACCCGGGGGGGCGATACAGCATCACGAAATAGGAAAAGTATCGTGGTTGAGAACGGAATACAAGGGAAACATATTCTGAAACAGGCTTCGATATCACCCCGTGACCCGTGTCCATATTTCTCCCTGTTTCGCAGCCACAGTATGCCCGGGCGGCTGTTTTTTATTAAAAATGAATTGATTGTTCCGGCGCCCCTTTGATAGAATGATGCGTATCAGTGTGCAGTGTTACTGCATTTTCAATCCCCGGTGGGACAGGTTACCGAGCATGAAGGTTCAAGCATTCCTGTTGTTCACACTATTCGTATTATTTATCGTGATCGCTCCTGTACAATCGGGTGCATGGACACTCTTTGCGCTTCTTGACAGTGACGGCACACAGGGGGCGGACGAAGAAACGTTCACAGTCAACAATGAGCACCACATACAATATCTCCCCCCCCTCGAAAACAAAAATATTTTTGAAGCAATTATTGACATGTCAATATGCAGGCATAAAGAAGTAAGAAAATTCATTTATGATTACAGGACATCCGGGAAGGAGTTTGTGATTCGCGGAATTAAACGGTCACACCTGTACATGGACATCATTGATGATGTATTCAGCAGATATGAAGACATTCCCGCCGAGCTCAGGCTTTTACCGCTTCTTGAAAGCGGCTTCAGCCCGAATGCTGTGTCACGAAGCAGCGCTGTGGGCCTCTGGCAGTTCATGTACAGAACATCACAGGCCCTTGGAATCCGTGTTGACAACTGGATAGACGAACGCAGGACAATACACAGGTCAACCGAGGCGGCCCTGCAGCACCTCCGGTATCTCTACCGGACATTCGGCTCCTGGGAGCTGGCACTTGCGGCATATAACGGAGGCGCCCGCCATGTTCAGGAGGCAATCAGAAAAACAGGCTCCAGGGACTTCTGGGAACTGATGCGTGCCGGGGCATTGAGAAAAGAGACCAGCGAATATGTGCCGCGATATGCCGCTCTTGCGGTCATTTATATGAACCAGGACCTCTTCGAGCTGTGTGATGAAATTGAGCCGGTGAGGACATTCGAAACCGAACTGATGGAATTCCGCTATCCTGTTGACATCCGCAGGGTGGCCCATATATCAGGTACCCCCCTGAAAATACTGCGGTTATACAATCCGGGGATTAAACGGAATTATACGCCACCGGACTCCGCACCGTACCAGCTGCGGGTACCTGCAGAGGCGAAGGGAACACTGGAAGAAAACGCCGACAAGCTCTATACGCTCCGGTTTAAACATGTAAAAAAATACATTGTGCGAAGAGGCGACACCCTGAGCAGAATAGCCCGGCGCTACCATATTCCGACTTCAAACATAGTTCTCTTCAACGACCTGCGCAACCCGAACCGCCTCAGGTGCGGACAGGTTCTATATCTTCCGATTTAAATTGAGTTAACGTCAATTCGTTCATTGAGGCGCGCCTCCGCCTGTCCGACGACCTGCGCCGCTGCATAGCTGGCAATCTTTCCGGCACGTTCCATCGGGATATCATGTGCTATGCCGTACAGAATACCCGCCGCATACATATCTCCGGCCCCGTTGGTATTCACTACCTTTATCTTTACAGGTTCAATGGTATGCACACGGTCACCCTGCTTGATCAGGCTTCCCCCGGCTCCAAGCTTCACAACAGCAACTTCGCAGAAGAGATGTATAAAATCAAGCGCCTCGTGGCCGGTTTTCTGTGTAAAAGCTTCCGCTTCGTCCTCATTGACAAACACTATATCAGCATAATTCCGGACAATACCTTTAAACTCGCCAAGGTTCCGTGCAATCAGCGACGGGTCAGCAAGATCGACAGATATTTTCACATTGTGCTTTTTTGCAAGCTCCATCGCGTGAACACTGGCGTCTTTAAGGTCCCCTTCAAGGAGGTATCCTTCAACGTGAAGAATCGAACTTTTACTGATTGCCTCTTCTGATACATCATCCGGGCGCAGAGACAGTGCAGCACCAAGGTTTGTGGCAAACGTCCGTTCAGAATCAGGGGTGATAAACGTTATCGCATGGCCTGTCATTGCATTCGTGGAGTTGATATGAGCCTTTACCCCGAATTTTTCCGTTTCAGCGATATAGATTTTCCCGTTAATATCGTTCCCGACTTTCCCGATAAATGCTCCGTTTCCCCCGAGTACAGCTATTCCCGCCATCGTGTTTGCGGCGCTTCCTCCGGGACTCACCTTTACAGGATATTCCTTCATTTTCTGAAGTATTTTTTCACTTCCTGATTCTGTTATAAGGCTCATGGTGCCTTTTTTCAGTCCAAGGTCTTTTAATATAACATCATCCACTTCATAGGTAAAATCCAGTAAAGCGGAACCGATTCCAATTACCTCACTCACGATACTCCTCCGTACATTTGTTTTTAATCCGGCAAGGATTTTCTATATTCTGCAATAAAGCAAGAATATTTTTATCTTCAGTTATGTTATCATTATAAATTACGCTTGAAACGGCCGTACGCCGGATATATCCTCCGGGAGGAGACACCGATACAGGAGGGGTATAATGATTCAGCGCATTGACCATGTTTCACTCGCCGTGAAAGACTACGACAGGGCCTACCGGTTTTTTACAGATGTTCTTGGTGCGGTACCGGGAGCATCGGCACAGGACGATTCAATGAAATACCTATGGCAAATTTTCTCTTTAGGAGACCTCACAAGACTGGAGCTATTAACACCTACGGGTTCCGGGAGTTTTCTGGACAATTTCCTCGCATCAAAGGAAGGGGGGGTCCACCATATTACATTTCAGACAACAGATATACGAAACACAAAATCATTTCTCGAGAAAAAAGGCATCCCCTATTTCGGATTTATCGAGTATGGCGACATGTGGAAAGAGCTTTTTATTCATCCCCGTGACGCCTTCGGGGTCCTTATACAAATAGCAGAATTCCGCCCTGATGACTGGCTCCCTGAAACATCCAGGTTTGCCGGCACACGCCCATGGAACCTTACAAAAAAAGGGGAGGATACAGTTCTTACTTTTGCACATCCCGGAGGAGGAACAGTGTCCCTTTCACTAAGCAGAAAAGAGGCACAGGAGCTTGCCGCAGAACTCAACGCAGAATAAAGGGAAACAGCAGTCAGATATTATCTGCCGGCTTTCCCCTTGAACTGGTTCAGCATTTCAACCATCATGGTAATATGTTCCGCAAGCATTTCAACGGCAAGCTTCGGATCATTTAATTTTTCAAGTGACACATAGAGGTCGGCAATTGCCTTTCTCAGAACCTGGTCCCTGTCGATAATGTGCTTCATGACACCGGGGCCGGCATCTTTAGTACTCTTGTTTTTGAGAAGGTCATTTACCATTCTATTATGCACCCTGTTAAGAAGATCGGAGTTATCCATTTTCCAGTTTCACCTTTTGATAAAAGGAACAGGTAATTATTTCTGCTGTTCCTTCTTTTTTGACTGTCCTTCCTGCGCCGCGCCGGAACCGGAATCCAGCGTCCGGTTATCTGCAGGTTCACCGTTTCTGTTGATGTCCCCGACAACCTTCACATCACCTGCAATAATGTCAAGCATGGATTTTTTTTGCGGTGTTATTAACGCAGATCCCTCCCCCGCCTTTGCTTCCTGCTCCCCATACGATTTATACAGCCGTCCGTAATTATCATAATGGTGCGGAATATACGAATTATAATTCGTGGAATCCTGCTGCCCTTTGCTGCCGAGGACCTTTAACGTTGCAAGAATCAGTTTAAAGTTAAAGTCCTTTACATATTCCCGTATTACCTCCTCTGCCCGCTCATATTCCGCATGGAGGAGAAATTTCGCGGTAACCCGCTCCTTTCTGAATCGGACCCGTTTTTCAACATTCAATTCATCAGTACCGTCTCCCGCTGCCTGTTGAGCCTGCTGTGGTGATTCCTGCTGTGCTTTTTCCCTGGATTCAGAGGCTTTTTTCGATGCAGTTTCATACTCCTCGTATGTCAAATTCAGCTCTTTATAAAAATCCTGTTCTGATTTGTTCAGAAACCTCCGGTAGAATTTATTCCCCGCATCATTTTCAGCTTTAAACAGATTATCGAATATTTCCTTTTTAGTATTTTTGTCCCTGCTTTCATATAATGCCAGAAACCCGTAACGCTTTGCACGCCTCGCAAGCTTTATGCCTTCAATATACCTGAATATTTTATAGGAATAAAGTTTAGGGTTGGAAGCATCTGCAACAATTTCATAATTTCTTCCCACTGCCCGGTCACGGTAACCCAGAGTGAGATATAAACGGGACCTGGCATTTTTTGATCGTATGATTGCCGGTGCAAGCTTATCAAGAATAACTTTTGCATCTTCCAGATACACCTGTTTGAGAACATCGCTGGTCATGTCAATCTGCTGCTTCTGTGAACGCCGGATATTATAATATGAGTTCTTGTATTCTGACTGAAGATACGCAACCTGCGCATTAAAATGGGCCTGATAAATTTTTTTAAATTTAGTTTCAATATCTGCAATCTTTTCTTTACCGAAATTTGTCACACACACATCGATAAAATTAATGAAACCTTTATTCTCCCGTAATATTCTTTCTGTAGTTGTTTGATCCGAAAATGAATACAACGGACCACTCCCAATAAGCATAACAGCGAGAAGACAAATTAAATAACGCACAGAAAGCCCCCTGTAATCACTATGATTCTCACCAGTCCCGGAATCCCGTACATACTTTTTCACTGGTATCATATATATCGACCCCATTGCTGATTATTATCACACCCTTCATTCGTTGATACAACATCATCAGCAAAAAAATGCCATTTCCAATAAAAATTATGCGTTATTTACAAATAAAAGTCAACTATTTCATATATCATGACCAAAAAAATACTGTATCCCATACGATTCAGCCATACGATCATTACACATATCCGGTACAAATAGTATACAGTACATTCCTCTCCGGCCCGTCAGACACACCACAAAAGACCGCTGGTCCGGGTAAAATATGTTTATTTAATGCACAATTTGTTATTGCAAATACTATTGAAAAATATTAATCTTGACATTATAAGTTTTTTTTGTTTACAAATTCTGAATAGGTAAGTAGCGTTCTGTAAGTCTTTCCGGAATATTAAATGCGTGAATAGAATTTGAAAAAAAAAGAGCATTGAGGACCCTCCTGTGGACAAAAGCATCATAATCTTGAAAACCCGGTTTAAATCAAACTCTCTGAGTCTTTATGGTATACTTGTAGTAATTTTTAACAGCAATCAGGAAATTGATTCTTTTAATACCGTTGTTTCAACGTATTCCAGTATTTATGATTTAGAACCCCATGTGGGATGGGAACGCTACGAAGAGAGTATTCTTGAGCTCAAATGGAAAGGTAATTTCAACAACAGCATGACAACCTCACTTATGGACCAGATAAACTCCATATCAAATGATCAGAATTTAAAATCTCAATTTTATGATTACTTAAACAACTACGACTATGACAATGTCGAAGTGTTCATGTTCGACGCGATCAATAGAATAATTCACGATAAAAATCTTATCGTGGAAGTTGGGATTCAGGAGACAACGACTGAAGAGTTTCAGGAGACTAAAAAAAACAGGAACAAGTCATCTGAAAAAACAAATGAACCCGCAATTGAAGACGGCTCCGCGATTCTGCCGATTGAACCGATCCTCTCCCCGGTGAAGGGAAAACCCATTTATGAACTGAAAATCGGCGATAAAATAATGGGCAGAATAACCCCTAACTCCGACAGAGCAAATTACTTTATCGACCTCATGGACCTGCGTCAGGAAAATGTGATAAAACCGATTCCCTGTGAAGTTATTGACATTAAATCTTCCGGCAAAAGCGGCCCCATTGAAATTCTCACTCAAATCGGCCCCGGTATTTACGGGAAATGCATGGAAGATGAAAAACAGGTTAAGCTGAAAATATATGACCCTATTGCAGATGGTCCTCCGGCAAAAGCCAGACCCAAACAAAAGGTCCAATCGAACACCTCTCTGGACGAAAAATCAGATGGAGCAGTTGGTTTTTCGAAATCAACCTATGTAATAATCGGCCTTTTTGTATTGATACTGGTAATTTTTGTCCTCCTGATATACTTGAGTTTTTCATAATTCATTGCCGATACCATTATTTTTACTATCATTTCTGCCGATATAATAACCATCATTGCTTTAAGGAGGACTGCCATGTTTTATCTCCTTTTACGGTTATTGTATGAAGAAATGACATCCGGAAGAATAAGCAGAAGCGAATATTATAATGCTGTCGAAAAAGCAGCTAATTTACATGGTATAAAACGAAACGGAATACGATAAATGCAAGAAGATAAAGAATTTGTACTGAAGCTTGCCCACAGCAACAAGGTGAAATTTGTACGCCTGTGGTTTACTGACATTCTTGGATTTCTTAAAAGCTACGCCATAACAATTGATGAATTTGAAGACGCCCTTGAAGAAGGGGTCCGTTTTGACGGCGCCACTACTATGGGTTTTATCCGCCCCAGCGAACGGGAAATGATCGCAATGCCTGATGTTTCCACATTTAAAATTCTTCCATGGAGACCGAAGGAGGATTCCGTTGCCCGGATTTTCTGCGATATCTATACGACAGAAATGAAACCATTTGAGGGCGACTCCCGGTACGTTCTTAAAAAAACACTCCGGAAAGCCGCGGAAAAGAATTTTACGTTTTACACCGGCCCGGAAATTGAATTCTTTTTTTTCAGGAACTCCGGATCAACGGAAATACTGGACAGAGGGGGATATTTTGACCTTACCCCCCTTGATGTGGCCAGTGACTACAGGCGGCAGATTGTACTGACCCTTGAAGATATGGGTATCGGGGTGATATCGTCCCATCATGAAGCGGCAAACAGTCAGCATGAAATAGACCTGCGCCACGATAACGCCCTCACTACCGCAGACCATATTATGACATTTAAGCTCATTGCCAAGGAGATCGGGCACCTTAATAATATCTACACTTCATTTATGCCGAAACCCCTTGCGAACCAGAATGGTTCCGGGATGCATATACATCAGTCCCTCTTTGAAGGTGAAACAAATGTTTTTTTTGATGATAAAAGTCCACTCTCCCTTTCAAAAACCGGGCGCCATTATGTAGCAGGCATCCTTAAGCATTGTAAGGATTTTTTCGCAATTACAAACCAGTGGGTGAACTCCTACAAGCGGCTGCAGTTCGGCTTTGAATCGCCGGTCTACATCTCTTGGGGCACGGGAGGCCATAATGATCTCATCCGGATTCCCCAGTGCAGGCCCGATAAACCTGAGTCATTCCGGATAGAGCTGAAAAATCCGGATTCAGCATGCAATCCCTACCTGACATTTGCGGCAATTCTCGCAAGCGGACTCAAGGGTATTGAAGAACAATACGAACTTCCGGAACCGGCCGATATCGAACGGGAGATAACCAATCGCCGTGACATGCAGAAACTGGGACTTGACCCGGTCCCGACACAGCTCAATGAAGCCATTGTCCATTTTGAGAAAAGCGAGCTAATGCGTGAGACATTCGGTGATTTCGTTATTGAAAAATTTATCGAAAACAAGATGCTTGAAATCGATAAATATAACTCCTATATCACTGATTATGAAATCAGTGAATATCTTCCTATTCTTTGATCACTCCAGGCGTTTCCATGTTCTGTCTGCGCAGATGCGGGTATTCGACCCCGATAATACCTGTGTACCCTGTGAGTGAAAACAGATATCGCCATGAAAGGGATTAATACAGCGCTAATAGGATGCGGCAGGATCGGTTTCATGCTTGAATCCGACCCTCTCCGTTATAAACCATGTACTCATTTCGGCGGCGCACAAAGCGCAGGTATTTCAATTAATGCAGCATGTGACATCAATACCGCACGGCTCCGTACATTTCAGCACCTTGCAGGGATCCCGGAACAACACCTATACACGGATTACAATGACCTCATTACCGCGCTGCATCCGGAAATTGTCATTATTGCGACATGGACCGACAGCCATGTGCCCATTGGAATAGCAGCAGCAGAGTCAGGAGCAAAGGTCATTGTATGCGAAAAACCAATAGCGCCGGACCTGAAAGAAGCGCAGAGACTTATTGACGCATGTGAAAGGAACCGTACTGAACTTATTATAAACCATGAACGCCGATTTGATCATCGATACCGTACAATACGTAATTTTATTGTTTCCGGTAAAATCGGAGAAATTAAAACTGTCCATGCTTCAATTCTCACCTCCGGGTACCGCGGTAAATCGGACATTCGTGAAGGGGGCGGTCCACTTCTGCAGGACGGGACACATCTTATTGATATTATCCGGTTCCTCTTCGGGGATATTACGTCTGTATCAGGTTCCTTTGCGCGAAGCGGCAGGAAAAGCGGTTTTGAGGACAGGGCAGCAGGCTGGCTCAAAGCAGGAAATAATATCGACATATTTCTTGAAGCCGGCGGGAACAGACATTATTTTCATTTTGAACTTGATATATACGGAACAGAGGGCCGAATAGTTATCGGCAACGGTTATGAAAAGCTCTTTGTAAGCAAAAAATCAACCTTATACAAAAACTTCAGGGACCTGAAGGAGAAACCGGTAAATCTGAAAAAAGGGGTAAACTGCTTCACCAGGGAATATCGGGAAGTGAAACGGTTCATGCAGCGCGGAGAAAGAAGTTATACTTCCACGGGACAGGACGGCTACAAGGCCCTTGAGGCAGTACATGCATTGTATCTTTCAGGTTTTTCCGGAAAAAAGATTGATTTACCCGTTAAACAAGATAGTATTGATCTAAGGAAGATATTCACTCTATAATAGTAAATAACGGAACAGCAAAATGCAGATTACGACAAAACATCCCTCAGAGGATACTGTAATAATTACACTTGACGGACGATTTGACATTGAAGAAGTCATTACCTTTGAATCTTCCTGCAGCGAATTTCTCAAATCTGGTTTCAAGAATATATGTCTTGATCTTAGTGAATTAAAATATATAGATTCATCGGGGATCGGTTCTCTTATAAAAACAATGAACATAACAAAAAACGAAAATGCAGGCCTTTTCCTTCTCGATGTTCAGCCGGACATCATGAAAATTTTTAAACTGGCGTATCTCGATAAATTTTTTACTATAACCACGAAGAAGGAATTTTTAAAAAAGGACTGATGATTTACATAAATCCCTCCTCCATAAGTTTCGCTTTGAGCTTTGCGTCATCAGGGGATTGACGGTTATCCTTTCCCTCGAGCAGCCGTTCCACATATTTTGCAAGAATATCAGTCTCAATATTCACTGTATCCCCGGCCTTTTTTCTCTTCAGTGTGGTATTTTCAATTGTTTCAGGAATAAGATACAGGCCAAACCCCCGGGAATCCACTGACACCACAGTAAGGGAAATACCGTCTACCGCAACTGATCCTTTCGGCACCACATACCTCATCGATCCTTCATCAAGGGAAACGGTAATATCTATTCCCTTTTCACCTTTTCTGATATATTCAATTGTCCCCACAGAGTCAACATGCCCCTGCACAATATGGCCCCCCATCCGGGCTCCCAGAGCCAGTGCCCGTTCAAGGTTCACCACATCTCCCTGTTTCATGCTGCCCACCGTCGTCAGGTCACAGGTGATCTTCGAAGCAAACACAGAAAACCATTCATCCGATAAACCGGTAACGGTAAGGCAGGCACCATTCACCGCAATTGAATCTCCGCGGGAAGTGTTGTCCAGGACCCGGGACGCGGTAACGGTAATTTCAACGCCGTCCCCTGATTTTATTATACTTTTTATTATTCCTGTCTCTTCAATCAGTCCGGTAAACATCTGCGCCTCACATCATTTCAAAATTATATGGTTCCCTGTATCCTGAATACAGCAGGTCCTGCATTATCATTACCGTCGAGACGTCCCTGAGCCCGACAGAATCCTGCATTGCGAAAACGCCATCACCATCAATTGCGGGAGTGCCGTGCCCTATGATCTTCGGAGCAATAAAATACAGGTATTGATCTATTTCCCCTGCATCGAAAAAACTTCCTGAAATAACGCTTCCCCCCTCAAGGAGGGCCATCATGACGCCGCGCCTGGACAGTTCGTCCTGGATAGCATGGACCTGTTCTATTCTGCTCCCGCCTCCGATAAACACAATTTTATTCTGTGCCTCCATTTCCCGGAGTATCCCGTAATCTTCACGCCGTTCCATTGCGGCCTGTGTATGCTCATCCACAAAAAAGATGTAGTCATCACTTTTATAAAAATTTGCTCCGGGATCAATTTTATCAGGGAGCCCGATCACAATACGAAGGGGCATATCCTTTTCCATTGTAATATCCCCGCTGAACAGCATCTTCAGAAAATAGTTATCATATCCGGCTATGGCTGCAGTGGTATCCCTGAAATAATCACGTACATGTCCGGAAAATTCCTCAAGACGGACATTCAGAGAGGGATTATCGGCCATAAGTGTATTCTTTCCAATAATAACAGCGTCCGCTATTGCCCGGAGACGGTGTACAAGGTACCGGGAATAATCTGAGGAGATCCACCGTGAGTCACCTGTTTTTGTTGCTGTTCTTCCATCAAGGGTCACCGCAAGTTTCTGTATAACAAATGGTCTTTTACGCAGAATATATTTCCGGAAAGGACGGATCAGGTCAACCGCCTTAGAGGAAAATTCCTTCATCATCACCACATCGACCCCGGCTTCTTTAAGCGCAAGGACGCCTTTCCCCGCGACCATCGGATTCGGATCAAGCATCGGGATATATACTTTTTTTATCCCGGCCCTTATAATTGCGTCGGTGCAGGGAGGGGTCTTCCCGTAATGGCAGCACGGCTCGAGGGACACAAACATTTCCGCACCCTCGAGGGGTGCAGAGGCCTTTTTTATTGCTGTGACTTCCGCATGGTCTCCGCCGCAGGAAGCGGTTTTTCCGGTTGCAGCAATAGTACCGTTTTGTACAATTACCGCCCCTACCGCTGGATTTGGAGATGTACATCCCATCGCTGCGAAGGCCTGCTCAAGGGCACAGCTCATAAACGAATTTTTTTCTTCCAAATGGTTCACCCGGTCTCAAGAAATACAGTATATGTTTTTACAGGGCGATATCGACCCGAAGAAACAATACCTTCACCGCCACAGGTACTCTCTTTACCCGCAGGCTACAATCACTTTTCACTGAGGGAAAGGCCGTACTCATTGTTCAGCCGGTCCCAGTCTTCTGCAAAACCTGCGTCCCCGCAGAGAGAGTCCCTGAGGTTTTCACGAATAATCCTGTTATTGCGTTTTGCCTCAAGATATCCCCCCGCGATGCTCCCTGAATAGAAAAAAGCCGCCACCGCGCCGAAACATACTCCGAGGGGCTCATTGTCAGTTTTAAAGGAGGCAACAGTGAGCGCCGAAAGAACAGACACCATGACAAACGCCACAATACCCGTCGGGCGGTTGCCGGCACAGGCATATCCCAATCCGGGAACAGCACCTGCCCAGAGTGCCTTCCATGGGGCAACGGTCCGGGACAATTTACCCTCTGAATACGACAACATGTCCCGATACAACTGCTTCTTCTGCAGAATATCAGGGGGCAGGTTATTTGTTTCCAGTAATGCAGAAGCCTCCTCCGGCCTGTTGCCGAGGAGCGATGCCACATAACGGCGCTTCCAGAAATACGCGCCGAAAGTACTATCACACTGCATCCCTGGGTTTACAAGAAGCGCCGCAGAATCCTGATAGCTGGAAGCATAGAGCATCGCGTCAGACCTGAGAAGGGTCCGGACACATGCAGCGGGCCCTCCGGAATCGATGTTTCCTGATGCAGCAACCTGCCGGTATTGATGCCCCTTCATGAGAAGAAACATGTGTGAAACAGAGTACTGTTCAATGCTTATGGTTGAAGGGTAGAAAACCGCAAGGCGTTCGAGTTCCACGGAAGCCCGGTAATATTCCCCGTTACGAACCAGGTGTCTGGTAAAACCGAGAATAGTATCTCTGCTGTATTCATGATAAAGGCCCGGCGTCTCTCCCATGAGAACACCGGGCCCCGTAATTACATAATACAATACTACAACAGCAAGAATCCGCAAAGCAGTGCGGAATAATTTCATTGATGCATTATTTCCCTTTAATACGGTTCCATTCATACACAAGAGGTGACGCAACAAAAATTGTGGAAAAAACACCGACCGAAAAACCAAAAAGGAGAATCAGGGCAAAATCATTTATCACATCTTCACCAATCATATAAAGACAGAATACTGCGATGAGGGACGTTATCGTGGTGAGAATAGTCCTGCTCAGGGTCTGTGTTACCGACCGGTTGATGATTTCCATGAATGACTGTTTCGCCATATTTGTAAGGTTTTCCCTGATACGGTCATACACAACGATCGTATCATTTACGGAATACCCGAATATTGTCAATATCCCCGCAATGATTGGAATGTTAATTTCGATACTGAACATGCCGCAGAAAAGGAATGTCAGCGCCACATCATGGACAATCGCGGCCAGGGCACCCACGGAAAAACGGAACTCAAACCGGAATGCCAGATACACCATCATAAGAGCAACACACCAGAAAAACAGGTATATCGCGGATTTCTTCAGATAATCCCCGATAGCAGGCCCCACTTCGTCAATACCAACGATTTGCACGTTGGTGAAATTATTTTTCAGCAACGCCTGAATCCGTTCAGCGCCTGTGTTCGTAACCGCAAGAGTGGATCCCGTTGCGGCAGCCGCCATTTCCGCGGCCCTCTCCTGTGCACCTTCATACACATTTGCGTATGCGGCCCGCTCCGGTAACCTTGTGGAGATTACATATTCATTTACCTCGTCTCCGCCGTACTTCTGTACATCGGCATTGATATTCCCCGCCCGGAGAACCTCCCGTATTTTCGGGGCAGTGACACTCTGGTCAAATTTCGCGATTATTTTTATTCCGCCGACAAAATCTATCCCCCAGTTAAAACCGCCATTCATCACTGTGCCGGTAATAAACACAATAAAGAGAACAACTGTGACGACGTATCCAATAAATCTGTACTGTATAAATTTTAAATATTTATCCAAGACCGTTCTCCCTATATACTGAGTTTCTGGATATCTTTCTTCATGGTTATGAGTTCAAAGATGAACTTGGTTATATACAGTGCAACAAACATACTGGTAATAACACCAATAGAGAGTGTTACCGCAAAACCTTTAATCGGGCCTGTTCCGAACTGTGAAAGAATAAAAGCCGCAATAAGCGTCGTGACATTTGCATCGAAAATAGTCCAGAATGCCCTGTCAAAGCCTGAAGATACCGCAAGGCGTACTGACTTGCCGTTCGCCAGCTCCTCTTTAATCCTTTCATAAATAATAACATTCGCATCAACCGCAAAACCTATTGTAAGGACAAAACCCGCAATACCGGGAAGGGTCAGGGTAAAGTTGAGCCATGAAAGTATCGAAACCATAAACACAAGATTAAGCACAAGACCCAGGGCCGATATAATTCCGCTGAGCTTATAATAAATCACCATGAAAATCATAACAGCAATCAGGGCCGCCGTAAGGGCCTTGATACCGGAGTTAATGGAACCCACACCCATTGACGGGCCGACACTCCGTTCCTCTATTTTCTCCAGGTCAACAGGGAGGGCACCCTCTTTGATTATACTGATAAGAGTATCAACCTCCTCCTGCGTGAAATCCCCCTGAATAATGGCATTCCCCGTGGATATCTGCACATTCATTGACGGCGCGCTTCTCACTTTGCTGTCAATTGAAATTGCCAGCCGCTTGCCGTGATTTTTCTTGGACGTTGCTTCGGCAAATTTTGCCGCCCCTTCAGTTGTAGTAGCGAAATGGACTGCAAGCCTTCCATAGTCATCAAAACCGCGATATGCTTTTTTTATGTCATCCCCCGCGAGAGAGAGTTTCTTTTCAAGGACCATCGGCGTTGTGGGGACAATCCGTTTGGTGTTTTTCACGCGGCTGTAGAAAAACATTATTTCCAGGTTATCCGGAAGCGTTATATCTTCTGAAATTTTCTTTGAGAGCTCAAATAATTCCTTTTTACCGGTGGGGAGCCCCTTCTCTTTATAATCAGGTTTATCCTTAAACCATTCCTCAGCGGCCTTTGTATACGCTTCATTAACAATCCGGTACTCCACACGTCCCGTTGTACCAATAAGGCGCTTTACTCCTTCCGGGTCACGGACGCCGGGAAGCTGTATCTCAATTGCACCTGATTCCCTCTTCCGCAGAGATGGCTCAGATACCCCGAACTGGTCAATACGGCCCCGCAACAGCTCCAGGGCCTGTTGTGCTGATCCGGTTTTTTCTTCATTCGTAAGCTTTCTGCCAAGTCGCCGCTCAATTGACGCGAAATTCGGCATAAGCACCAGCTGCATGCCTCCCTGAAGGTCAAGGCCGAGGTTTATCCTTTTGGCTGATATCGGCTTACGCTCCGCCCAGTGCTGGACAAATTTCACATCCTTCACGCCGGGGAAGGTACGTATTTCATTCATTACGGCATCATTCAGACCATACCCTTTCACAAGAAACGAATCAGCGCTCCTGCCTATCTGATAATTATCTGAAGGAAATCTGCTGTTCAGAGCTGCGATCTGCTCACTGGACACATCCTCTTTAAGGATGATGTTCATCTCACGCTCGCCGACAGTGGGAAGGATGAGGACAACGGCAAATGCAATAAGAAATACGATAAATATAGTCTTGTATATCATTCCTCGATTCATCAGGGTCCTCTTCTATTCTCGTATTATGAAAAACTTCTCATTACGTGGTAGTTTTTTTATCGTTTTACAGGGGGAGACTCAGGGAAACCGTCTCAAAACCTTATTGTCCCGTGACCCGGAACGCATTCGGTACATTATAAATATTAATATAATAACAAACACAAGAACACCTTTTGCGATATAACCGGTTGCATCCGGCCCGAACCCGAAAAGCCCTCTTCTTTCTCCGGGGGATTCAGCAAATTCACCATTCGCTCCCTGGTCAGGGGCAATATAATTATCCGCAGTAACAGCGGGTATTACCTTTTCCGGAATTCTCGAATATCTGAATGTTCCCTCTTCCATATCGAGTACACCGCCGCTGTGTGCAAGGGCCTGATACTGCTGATTCTGCGCCGGCTCTGCTGCTTCCGCCGGCTGTTCCTTTGCTCTGACCGGTTCAGCTGGGCGCGGAGGGGTTTCTCTGCGGCGCACCGCTTTCTCCGCTGCTGCCGGTACTTTGGGAGCTGTTACTTTCCGGTCATTATCCTGCGGCGCCGGTTCTCTTTTTTCTTCAACGGCTGATACGGCGGGTGTCTCCTGCCGGCTCTCTTCCGTAGGCACAGCAACCTGTTCCTCTCCTGTATCCTGGCCGTTTCCTGAACGTGCCGCAAATACCAGGACAGCAACAAATAATATCAGCACAACTATCTTTCTATTACACAGGTTCATTACATGCTTCAGGAAATCTTTGATTGTATTGCGCTCTTCGCGAAATCAACTTTCGTACCATCCCCGATTTTCAGTACAATAATGCCTTCCTCGGGCTTCACATTTACCACAGTGCCGTATATTCCGCCTACAGTGATGACCTTATCACCTTTCTGAACGGCTTCAAGCATTTTCTTGCGGTCCTTTTCCTTCTTCTGGGAGGGACGTATCAGGAGAAAGTAAAATATAACAATCATTGCAACAATAGGAATAAAACTTGTCCACATCGATCCACCCGGCTGTGCCTGCTGAGCGGCGGAAGCGGCTGGAGCGGCCTGTTGGACCTGAGCAAATGCAACTGTCACCAGATTTAACACGCAAAACCTCCGAAATCTTTGGATAATATTTTCAGGCGAGAACCCGTCGAATTCATCAATTACTCATCACAACTCAAGATACACCACCACACTTTCATATACTCGGCAATTATGTCAACATTTAAATCTATTCAGGTAAAATAATTACCGGCGTACCCAGCTGTATGTACTGTTCAAGTTCAACAATATCATTATTATACATACGTACACATCCGCTTGTTGCGAGATGCCCGATTGAATGCATATCGCAGTTTCCGTGTATGGCAATTCCATGACCTATGGGACGCGGAGCACCGTTCTCAACCGGAACCCGCCCCTCACGAACAGCGTTCCTGTAGCGTGTCCTGTCATGAGGCCCGGGGTAATCCAGAAGGAAAAACCGCGGACCATAGGCATTATCTCCAAGGTCTTCATTTCTTTTTCCATACTTATAATGACCATGGCGGGCCCTGAAAAACACGCTGTTCATTCCTGAAAGCTTTTTATAGCAGCCGGTTGACGGGTCCGCATCCATGCTCAGTATTTCTGTTACAGAATACATTCCCTCCGGAGTTCTGTTGTCACCGGAATAGAGTTTCGGTTTTCTGTCAGGATTCAGGCCGTACGCAATCATGAATTCTTTCACAACACCAGCGCCCCTCTCATAGACATAAAGCATGAAATCTTTCTTTATGACAAGGATGACATATTTTCCGCTGAAATTACTGAATGCCTTTTCAACAACAGCATTCCTTTTATCACTGCATGACGCAAGAAACATCATCGCTGCGGCGACCAGAAGAACACAGCGGATTTTCCTCCCGGGGCGGGTATATCTTTTATCGTGACTGGGGTTCATTACGTTTTTTCACCTTCCGCAGTTCCTGTAATACCTGTTCGGTAACATCAAAATCCTTCCGCGAATATACAAGGCCTTCACCGATATTGAACACATAATCAATTCGCATACGAACGGCAACCTCATCAATGGCACGGTTCATGTTCAGAAGGAATTTCCGTTTATAATATTCCTCCCGCACACGCAGCGCACGCATCTGCTCACCATAATCCTTGCGTTTCACCGCAAGAGACTTTCTCTTCTGCATATCAGGTTCGGTCATAAGTGACCTTTCTATAGTATCCAGT
>ERZ795048.1867-NODE-1867-length-18007-cov-6.552863_pt1 | contig 18007 bp, 18 predicted proteins | sample MGYA00375132_ERZ795048 | MGnify/ENA primary metagenome ERZ795048 (study PRJEB30177, sample SAMN05720225) | activated sludge metagenome | isolation source: Anaerobic digester | place: Hong Kong | collected 2014-12-17 ...
CTTTGTTTTCGATACAGTCGATTTTGGTTTTGCTTGCCTGGGTTACGAATGTGATGTCGCCACAGATCGTTTTATAATCGCAGTACGAACAATCCCCTTTATCGTTGGTTGGGGCAAAGCTTCCAGACTCGATGACCTTGCAAAGTGTCTCAAGCGTTCCGGCTCCTGCAAGAAGGATGTCTGATGGATACGTTTTCTTTTCGCCATCGGCTTTCTTGCTGGGGAAAAAATAAGTGAAACCGTCTATTTCAAACTCAGACTCCGATTTCGATTTCTCTTTAAGACAGGACGCAACGAGAATGATGTACAGGAGATGTTGAACGATACGCCCGCCATTGAACGGGTCGTCGTTCCTGTATTTGTAGGTGCTTCCCGTTTTGTAATCCAGAACGTGGTATCGCTTGTCGTTTTTCTTGTCCCGGTCGATACGGTCGATACGGCCTCTTGTTCGAATCTTTGCTCCGGAAGGCAACTCAATTGTAACCGGGTCCGGTGTATCAAATGGTGTCTTCTCCTCTTCAGAAACCGGCAGCCCGATTGACGCCTCCATATATGCGGGAAAAAAGTCGGATTCGCTTTCAACTTCCTGTGTGAGAAATATATGTGCCATGGCTCGCAGGTCTTCGTACTGACGATTGAAAACGATTTCAGACGGAGGCGGCTGCTCTTTAAGCACTTCTTTGATCTGCTCATCCAGAATTTCGAATAGCCTTTTCTCGTCCGTCATGCTTGGAGAGCGCTTGTCTTTGACCAGTTCTTTGTAAAAAAGTTCAAAAACCGTATGCATCATGCTTCCAACCGAAAGCTGATCCAGCCAGACATAAGGGTCGATATCCAGAGTATCGGGCGGTTCAATGTTCAGAATATATGCGTAAAAGAAAGCCAGCGGGCACGCCCCGGCTTTTTCAAGCCTGCTTGCAGACATGATTGGCCCATTTTTTATATCAAAAGGATTTTTATCTTTTCCAGCTTCGGGGACATAGCCATCATAGGGGGTAAACTTATCGCTTGACCTCTGTTTTATCGCTTCCTCGCCATCAGTCAGATGCGGATAAAAGTCATTCAGGATAGTCGCGGAGTTTTTCACCTTGGTTTTGCTTAGAAGATTTGAAAGAAGCCATTCTATTCCATCGGTGCTGAGTGTTTGTTCCCGTGTGACATAAGAGACTGGCAGGCCGATCCATTCTGTAAAATCCTCATAGTTCCCTTCGCGGTGCTCTGTGATGATACGAAAAATATCAACCAGAATCGGTGCGGGGAACATATCTCTATCTTCAAGCAGGTCGTGACTTGGAAAACTCAAGGTCAGATTGCCGTTGATACGAGATAACAACTCGGCGAATGATTTCAGCTTATTCTTTATTCTGTCGATTGAAAGCTGCAGATCGGGAGAAAGTGCCTTTCTTTCCTCATCGAGAATCAGCGGGTCCTGCAATATGGTTCCTGGAAACAGAGTGTCGTCCATTCCAACAATGAATGTGTATGGACGCCCCGTGTTTCCTCCAGAATGTATATTGTCGATATGCAAATGACCGGGGAGCGGTCTTGTTCCCATGATCGATGTTTCAAGGGGAAGCGCTTTCAACCATCCCCACACGTCCATGCTGATTGTTTCGGAAATATCATCGATGCAATTCTTTAGATTCTGGATATCCGATGCGAGACGAGTTCTCGCGAAGTTGTCGATCTCGTTACTGCCACGGGTGGCGTTTTTAACGAATTCCAGAGCGCAGGAGAGAATATCGGAACTATCCTGATTGGGGCTCGGAGATATTTTTATCAATGATTTGATGAAGGAATCAAGCAGTTCATATCCGCGCAGCTTTCTTTCTTTAGAAGCTCGCCATATTTCAATATCGTCTACATCACGCTGCAAATCTTTATCGGCTAAATCGGCTTTTATTCCGTTTATCTTGTCTTGAAATGTTTTTTCATACCTGTCTTTCCTTAAACCGATAGGAACAGACCTCAGCAATCGTGCGAGCATACCGTAACTGTAATCGCCTTTTTCTCTATCCTTGATCTCCAACAACCCGTCCTGGATCATTCGCACGAGCAGTTTCTGGGGATAATCCAATTCGATCCACTGAAGCCATGCCATCAATGCTCTGCCGGGTCTTGAATAACTTACCGGTATCCCTTCTGCGAATGTGGCAAGCAGTTTTGTCTCACCATTTGAAGCGTTTGTTTTTTCGATGGTTTCAAAAATCAAAGGGATATAGTGGTCCGCGTTCGTGTGCAAAAGTTCAACTTGATCGAAGCTAATGCCTTTTGAAAGACATCTTCTAATTACTTCACGGACTTCGTTCATTCGCCCAACGGAATGAAAGACCTCTACGCTCTGATCATCAAACGGCTCGGGAGCATCAGCTGGAGACTTCAGGTGCCGGAGAAGATCGAGATTGGTTTCGGGCGGACACGCAGCGTAATCTTTTTCATTGAGAATGAACCCCGGCAGTTCGATGACATTCGGAAGTATTTTGATGAGCTGTTTTTCCAATCCATGAAGATCGCGATCTTTTTGCATAAGGATAACGATGTCCTTAAAAACCTCTTTCGCATCCTTTTGAACAATCTCGATGGCTGTTCTGAGAACATCCGAATAATCGATCCTGTTATTCTTTTTCAGCGATTTCAGATACTCATCCAGGACTGAAGAAAGTTCTTGTCCTTTTGCTTTGTTTTCGAATTTACCCGGCAGCACCTCTTTTGTCGATAAACCGGCAAGACGCATGGAATTGATGCTTTTATAAATCGCACGGGATAAATCCATATCGTGTTTGAGTTTTGAAAGATAACCGTTCGAAAATGTCGTTTTTAGATTTCCCCAGATTCTGTCAATTTCCACTTCTGCTTCGATGGGGGATATCAGCGAGACACCCATCTGGGTCATTTTCAGAGCAGCGATATCGAGGGCCATGCTCTTAATGGTTTTTACGTTTATATTGATCGCAGACTGGCCGTTGCGTGTAATGGTTTCAAGCCATTGGTTTCCGGAACGCTTATCCGGTGCAATAAGCCACTTCTCTTCAAACATGTGCTTTCGGCATTCTTCCGAGAGCGTTTCAAGAAAAAGATTCATATTAATGCACTCCTCAAACGGGGAATTGCTTCAGCAATTCTACCGCATTTCACCCGATAATTATACTTGAGACCTGTGACAAAAATTGTCATGTCATACAGAAAAGGGCTGTGGGAAACCCCAAAAAGCCTTTTGGTTAAAAGAAAATTGCGAGAAAGACGATAAAAATGAAGATAATGGTGATTAATGCTATACAGCCTGAAAACACAGTGCCGGGATTCTCTTTTTGGGTATCTACAGAGCAGCATTCTCTTTCTTTTTTCTCCATCATGTCAGCCAGGAGGTAGATACCACCCAGCACCATAAACTCTTCAAACCCGAAACCGTCATCGTCAAACATGGCAGCTATCCATTATATCTACGGGGTGTGACACTTATTCAGCCTCTTCTCTATGGCTCGGTTTCCTTGTCTTTTCATAAAACTCGGAAATGTCCGTACAGTCATATCGATCCCTCATTGTGATCCATCCCCCGAACCGATACCGCCGCCAGCATTTTATGCCGTCGATAAAGATAGGATTGTCGCCGTGATCATCAGGCATAACGGCAACAAACTCTTCTCCGGTTTTTTCCGCTTCTTCACGCCTTTTCCTGTTGATTTCTGCAAATTCAGGATATTGACTCATGTGCTTTGCCGGTTCCCCTTTGTCGTTAAGAGCTCTGGCATCACATTTTTTACAAACGCTGTGGGGATAGCCTCTTGAGAAGTCATTCATTTTGCATCCACAAATGTCACAGGTCGTTGAATAAATGGATTCTTCATTTTCCATAATCTCTATTATATCAAACTGGTATGACAAAAACTGACATACCAGAAAAATCGTAATTCAAATACGGCAACCCGGCACTGCTTTTACGGCAACCAGCGCGGTTTTTATAGCAACCCCATCTTTTTTTATAGCAACCTAACGCAAAAATACGGCAGCCACTTCGGTTTTTACGGCAACCACCTCATCTTCATAGAAAAAGCTCAAAGATTTATTCGGACAGCGTGTGCTGGAAAAAATTTTATGAAAAATAAATATCCCTGAATTTATAGGCGTTTTTAGTGTGCCTACTCCCCCAATTTTTCATCGGTCAGAGGCATTGGTATGTCTGTTGCCTTTATAGACCGGCATGGGACGACGAACAAAAAATCCAAAAATCGAAGTGGTACCGATACCGACCAAGTTTGACCCGGAAGACGAAAAGGTCATCATCAACATCCTCGCTGATTGGATTCTCCAAGACATCGAAGAAGAACTGTTATCCGAATCCCAACAAGAAAGTGAAGGAAAACAAGATGGTTGAATTCGACATCGAAACCGTATCAAACGAGGATGCCCGTTCTCGCAGCGAATACTTTGACTCTGAAAACACGACCATGATGCGGCTGGATGTGAACCGCGTTGTAAAAACCCTTTCTCCGAAAGATCAGCGAATTTGTGTGTTGCTCTCCGAAGGCCGCACACGAACATTCATTGCCCAGAAACTGGGAAAGAGCAGAACCGCAGTCAGTAACGATATCGCCAGAATCAGAGAAGTCTTCAAACGGCATAAATTGCAAATTTACATCAAAGACTGAATGGAAAGGAGGGAAAGATGACGGAACAGAACGACCGTGAAATACTCACCTACTCAAGCATCAAAACATTCCGGAACTGTCGGCGCATGTACGACTTGCGTTACAACAGGCACCTGGTCCCTGTCACAGATGACTCGGATGCGAAAGCGCTCGGAACAATTTTCCACGGCTGCATGGAACGCTGGTACAGCCGAAACGAGAATACTCCACTGAGTGAAGTAGTAACCGAAATTCAGAATTATGTGGATCGAAGCTGCCCGGATCGCATTCATGACGAGAGGCAATTGAGAATCTGGCATCTGGCGAATGCAATGTTCGCGGCCTATATCAATATGTATCCGACTGAGGATTACCAGGTATTTGCCGTTGAAAAAGAGTTCCTTTGTCCCATCGTGAACCCGGAGACCGATTGTTCGAGCCGTACCTTTGTGATGAGCGGTAAAGTGGACGCCATCATTAAGAAGGACGATAAGTACTTCATTCTCGAGCACAAAACGGCTTCCAGCATAGATGGTGGCTACATTGACCGGCTTCCAATGGATTTTCAGATAACGCTGTATTCCGATTACATAGAGCGTTTCCTGAATATCCGCATCTCAGGGATTGTCTACAACGTAGTAGGCAAAGCATTGCTGAAACAGGGCAAGGGAGAGACAGAAGAGGAATTCCAGCAGCGCCGCGCGGCCCTGATTGCTAAGTCGAAAACCGGAAAATCATCGGCCAAAAGAAAGATGCCGGAGGCTGACGAAGACTTTCAGGGTCGGCTTGCGGAGAAGTACGAAGACCCTGGCATGTTTCATCGGGAGCTGCTGTATATCTCTCGAGAGCAGTTTCATGTACTGCATTCTGAAGTCTGGGAACTGACCCAGCAGCTTTTGATGGCTCGACGCACAGGAAGATGGTACATGAACACCGATTACTGTTTTCACTACAACCGCCCTTGTGCTTATTTCCCTATCTGCCGGTCAAACGAAAACCCCAATATCATTGAGAACTTCTATCGCGTCGCACCGCCGCATCCCGAACTTAATGGCCTCAATAAAAGCGAAGAAGAACCTGTTTTTTAGGCCTATGTGGCCGGAAAGGAGTTGTATCGAATGTTGCCAACAGTAAAAACACCGCCAAAAACAACACTCAGCGATCTGACAGTGCTGATCTGGGGCGGACAGAAAATCGGGAAATCCACCTTCTGTTCTCATGCAGACAGCGCGGTATTTCTCGCAACGGAAGCCGGGCTCAATTCCCTGGAGGTTTTCCAGGCACCGATTTCTTCATGGGACGACCTGCTTCTGGCCTGTGCCGAGATATCCGAGGGAAAACACTCGTTCAAAACCATTGTCCTCGATACCGTGGATAACGCCTATCGTTTTTGCGCTCAGTACATCTGCGCGAAACACAATATCGAACACGAATCCGATCTCGGTTACGGCAAGGGCTGGGCGCTGATAAACAGTGAGTTCTACCGGGTGCTCAACAAGCTTGCCATGCTCCCATACGGATTATTCATGATATCTCACGCGCAGGAAAAAGAAATCGAAACCCGGACAGGCAAGTATACGCGGATGGTTCCGACGTTGCCTGATAAAGCGCGCAAGATCGTCCTGGGCATGGTGGACATGATCCTCTACTGCGATCTCGATGTTACCAAAAACCCGGACGGCACATCGACCCAACAGCGTGTGATTCGCACAAAGCCATCACTGTATTACGAGGCGGGGGACCGCACTGGCCGCCTGCCTGAAATATTCGGACTCGACTACAAAGAGTTCATCGATGTATTCGGCGGGAAGAAGACCGAGACGCCGGAAATGAAAAACAAAGAAAAGAAGGAGGCGAAATCATGAAAGACGAATACAACGGACAAGCTCTGGATAACGGAGATTTCGATGAATTCGATCTCGAACAATGGGATGAGGAATATGCAAACGCTCCCGTGGAAGATCGCGATTTCGAATCTGTGCCCGACGGCAAATACCAGGTCGTCGTGGATGAAGTGGAACTGACCAAGTCGAAGACATCGGGTAATCCCATGCTCAAATGGAAGCTCAAGATCATTGCTCCCGCACACGTTGGCGGCATCATCTGGCGGAATAACGTGATCGCCAGCAAAAGTAATGTGCGATGGCTTAAGAACGACCTGCATGTGTGCGGACTCGCTCTTGAGAAGTTATCCGATTTGCCTGCGAAACTGGAGAGTCTGCTCGACGTAGCGCTTGAGGTAACCAAGAAGACCAAGGGCGAAAACGAAAACGTTTACATTAACCGACGTCTCTCCGACGGTGGACCTGCAAGCGGCAACATTGACGAGCAGCTCGAACAGGAAGCGGCAAAAGTTTTCTAATCCTCTTTGCAAAGGGATGGGGGCCCGTCCTCCGGGTACCCCATCCCTTTCTTTTTCTAAAAAGGTGATCAATTTGAGAAAAACCGATATCGACAAGATTATTGACCTTGCAGGCAAGGGGCTGGGAAGACGCGCCATTTCAAAGCAGCTTCAAATCAGCGAATGGCGAGTTCGGAAGATTCTTGAAGAAAACAAAACGTCCGATGAGTGCTCTGCAACGGAAAGAATGAGACACCAGCTTGACCTTGCCGAATTCAGAAAGTTGAAGAAGCAGAAAACTCTTTTTGAGATCGTTGGCGAGGATATCATCCGCGCGGTTCAATCCATACCACCACCCCGAAAGCCTTCAGTCGATAAACTGCATTTCAGAAAAAAGCATGAACCCGAAGAGATGACACTGCTATGGTCGGACAGCCAGATCGGTCAGTTTGTTGATCAAAAAGAATCCGGGGGCCTTGGCAGCTACAGCGTGGACATATTCCTCGAACGACTCGAGTTCCTAAAAACATCGCTGAAAAAGATATTTGAAATCCACCTGGACAATACGCCTTATCCCGTATTCAACATTTTCTTCCTCGGAGACATCATCGAGGGGTCAACGATATTTCCTGGGCAGGAAAGACAGACCGATCTTCATGCGGCGAAGCAGGTGATATTGGCGGTTGATCAAATCGCTGAATTTATCGCCTGGGTAGCTGCGCTTTATCCGTGGAAAGTGAAATGCTATTGCGTTGTCGGGAATCATGGACGCATTGGGAAGAAGGGTGAGCAGTCGCCACTGAACAACCTCGATTTCCTTGTATATCACTACTGCCGTGAAAAACTTATTCACTTTTCAAACGTCGAGTTTCATATCAGTGAAAGCTGGTACATGGTCGTCGAAAAAATGAACTGGCGTTTCCTCCTCGTTCATGGAGACGACATCCGGGCCTGGATGGGCATCCCTTATTACGGCCTCGAGCGATCAGAGTCCAGGTATCAACGTATGTTGGCCGATTCCCAGATCGGCTTCCACTATTTCTGCTGTGGGCATCACCATCAGGAAGCTACCATAAAATCACGAATCTTCATGAACGGCAACTGGGTTGGCGGGAGTGAACTTTCCATGAAAATCATGCAGGTTTCAAATACCCCGACACAACTTCTGTTTTCGATGCATCCATTGTTTGGGGTGACATGGGAACGGAACATCCAGCTGCAAAACCCGGGGAAGCCCAAGAAGATCAAAGTTTTTAAATAGCGAGGAGAAGAATATGAGCGACATCAATATTGAAAACATAGTCAGTGAAATCCAAGCCGAAGCCGTGGATTCATCTAAACGGCATGTTTCGTTTCGCAGCGAACATGAAGGACTTGGTGTCATCCGTGAGAAGTACAAAGGACTTGAGGCTGAAATATTCAGCAGCGACCGGTTCGGTGCATTTACTCGCATGCGCGATGATGCTGTTCAACTCGCAGTAAACGCTATTCGGCTTATATCGTTCATCGACACAACACCGAGAAAAGAAAGAAAAGGAAGGTTGCTTTTCAATCAGGATGACTCGGCTGCGGAGACGTCTTCATGATCATTCTCATTGATACCCGTGAAAAGGATGAATACACGTTCGACGGGATCACTACTTTGCGCTCAAAACTCGATGCTGGTGACTATTCAGTCTCCGGTATGGAAAACCGCATCTCTGTCGAGAGAAAGAATCTGGATGATTTTGTATCCACCGTGATCTATCAGAAAGAACGCTTTCACAGGGAGCTTTGCGCTCTTGCTGGCATGGAATATTCGGCAATAGTGGTAGAGGCATCGCTCCCGGATATTCTCGAACATCGATACAAAAGCGCTGTAAATCCGTTGTCGGTCATCGGGGCGGCTGTCGCTATTATGGTTGAATACCGCATTCCTGTCGTGTTCTGCGGAAATCGTCAGATCGCCTGTCATATTACGAAAACCATCCTCTCACGCTTCGCTGAAAGAGAAAAAGGGTTATTCAATGCCGGTAAAAACGAAAAAGAAGAATGAAACCACTCTGCGAGGAACCGTATCGCATCTCTATTATGCATCCGATAGATTCACAGCCGGTCGTGTAAAAACAAATGATAAGGATGAAGTCTCATTTACCGGTAAATTCGGAGGTATACGTGAGAACGATGCTGTAATCTTGCGGGGGTGTTTCATCGTCCATGATAAATATGGCGAGCAGTTTTCGGCTTCGGGATTTGAATATGATACGGACTTCAGCATCGAAGGAATCGCCAACTACATCGCATCCAATCCGGAAATAAAGGGTATTGGAATAGCTCGGGCCGTGAAGATCGCCGAGTTCTGCGGTGATGACTTTGACATCATTGTATCCAATGAACCGGAACGGCTGACATCCCTGCCAGGTATAACTCAAGAAATCGCCGCGAGCCTTCATTCAGAATGGTGTAAACACAAAGAACTGAATAAATGCATGACCGGGTTGGCCGTATTTGATCTGACTCACAAACAGATACTTTCTCTGATGAAAAAATACGGGAATAATGCGGTGAGAGTTATCAAGGAGAATCCTTACCGCCTCATAGAAGACATTCGTGGATATGGTTTCAAGAAAGCGGACATAATAGCCCGCAAGGCAGGGACGTCGAAAACATCTCCCTATCGAATTCGCTCCTGTCTGATATTTATTCTTGAAAATGCCCTCCAGGACGGAGACTGCTATTTGGAATACCGCGACCTTGTGACCCGCGCCAACAAGGTTCTGGTTTTGGATTCATTAGATAGTCGCCAGATAATTGAGTCACAGCTTGATGCATTGATCCAGACTTCGGAAAGGGTAATAAACATCCCGTATGAAAATCAGCTTTTCGTTTCCATTAGAGCAATTTACGAGATGGAGCACTATATCGGCAAGGTTCTCGCAGAACACAATCTCGAAAACAATAAACTGGATGCTTCACACGCACTTGAAAGCATCACAGGCTCTTTAAATGAAGATCAGAAAGAAGCGGTTTTGATAGCCATAAACAATGCGTTCTGTTTGATCTCGGGTGGCGCGGGAACAGGAAAAACCTACACCGTTTCCTGCATCGTTGATCTCTATTTGGCTGCCGATCTGTCCATAACGCTATGTGCGCCCACAGGTAAAGCGGCAAAACGTATGGAACAAGCCACGGGTTTTGAGGCGTCGACCATTCACAGACTTCTGGGATATGACGGTACCGGTTTCAGCCGAGGGCCGGAAGACCCTATCGAAACCGATGTTTTGATTATCGACGAGGTTTCCATGTTGGATGTTCCGTTGTGCTGGCATCTTTTCCGGGCATTGGACTTTAAGAAAACAAATCTTGTACTGGTGGGAGATCATAACCAGCTTCCACCGGTGGGTCCGGGAAACATCCTCCGCGACATTATTCAACAAAAGATAATTCCGATGACGATTTTAAACAAAGTGGTCAGACAGGCAGGCATTCTCAAAGAGAACAGCCTCGCGGTTTTATCAGGCAGAGTACCCCCGAATGCAGACCGCTCAGACTTGGTTAAAGAATGGTACGTTGTGGACAAGTTCAAAGACCCAGAGGATGTACTGAGATTTATTCTTTACCTTTACGAAAATGTTCTTCAAGAAAAACTCGGGCTTGACCTCGTAAGAGATATCCAGCTCCTTGCACCGATGAAAAAAGGCGTTCTGGGCGTTGATGCAGTAAATATTCATCTGCAAAGGCTGATTCAAAACAAGTGCTTCAGAAATGATATTCCTCCCGTGCAGAAGAACAGACGCCCAAAACTGCATGTGAACGACAAAATTATTCAGAACAGGAATGACTATGGCCTGGATGTGATGAACGGCTCCGTTGGTTATATCAAAAGATATCTTCCGGACGATGGTGGAACATACCATATTGAATTCGATGACGGAGTACGTGTTGTTGAAGTTGAAGCAATGAAGAATATTTCGCTGGCTTATGCCTCGACCGTCCACAAAATGCAGGGCTCTGAATGCGAATGTGTCATTGTCGTCATGCACAAGTCTCAGTCGTTCATGCATCATCGTAATCTTTTTTACACGGCGGTAACAAGGGCAAAAAAGGCAGCAATCATCATCGGTGACCGCTGGGGAATACGAAATTGCGCAGAAAAAGAATTCACTGAAAAAAGAAAGACTTTCTTGAGTCTCGACAACTTCCTGGAAACAGATTCGTATGGATAATCCGAAAGAATATTATTCAATAGTCACAAATGTTGATATCGCCGAAATCACAAAAGAGATTTTATCGGACAGAATTACAGAAGAAACCGGCGATGTCATATACATAAACTGTCCCCGCCACGACAGCCAATCCAAGCGATCATTCACTGTGGATAAAAACAAACAGTGCTGGTATTGCTTTGGGTGTGGTGAAGGCGGCGATGTTCTTCATCTCGTCGAATTCGTTCAATCGGGGAATGTGACAAAGAATGTTTCTGGATGTATGCCGGACAGTCATCGAGCTGCAAGGGATTATCTGGCAAAGAAAGCCGGTGTTACTCCATTATCTCACTGGAACCTTTCACCTGAACAAATAGCAGATATTGAAAGCCGTCGGTCAGAGGAAGACCTTGTTTTCGGCATCCTTACGGATATCGCCTACTTCTATCATGAAAAGCTTGTGGGTGATAAGAAAGCGCTCGAAGCCCTTCAGGGTCAATATGGAATATCTACAGAAACCATACAGACTCTGAAAATCGGCTATGCGGATAATGAGGGGCTTGTAAAACATCTCAAACAGACACTCAAGCATGAACCGGCTGATATCGCAAAAACGGGATGCTTCAACTTCGATTACCATGAGAATATGCACCCTGTTTTTAAGAACAGATTCATATTTCCGTACTGGAAACGTGGAAAAGTTGTTTATCTGATCGGCAGACGAACACAGTGGACAGAAAACACTCGGTTTGAGAACCCGAAATATAAAAAGCTGCCATTACAGAACGATCAGCGAAAATACGTTTCACCCTGTATATCGAACAGGTATTTCTACAATGAAGATTCTGTTTTCTCATCATCCGACTTCATAATCATTACCGAGGGTGTTACCGACTGCATATCTTTGATGGAGAACGGATTTGCTTGCCTTTCACCTGTAACCACGAAGTTCAGCGATGCAGATAAAGAAAAATTGTTCCGGCTCACAAACCGATTTAGCCGCATATACGTTTGCCAGGACAATGAGCCCAGCGAGGCAGGGTTCAAGGGCGCGATGAGCACGGCCCATTTTCTTGATTCACGTGGTGCCAGAGTATTCGTGATCAGTCTGCCTCTTGGAGAAAAGCAAAATGCGGCCAGAAAACAACTGGAAGAAAATCCAAATAGCGATCAAAAAACCATTGATCAACTTAAAGCTGCCTCAAAGATTGATGTAAATGAATATTTCAAAACTCACACAACAGATGATTTCACGAGGCTTCTTGAAACTGCGCAATCTCCCATAGAGTACGCAATCCATGCGGTTCCGGCAGATTCACCAGTAAAGGAAAGGAACATTGCTCTCGAGCCGGTCTTGAAAAAGATCGCACAGAAGTCATCGCTCGAGCAAGATGCGTATCTTGATGAAATACGAAATCACTTCACTACAAAGATATCAAAGACATCTTTGCGGGAGACTATCAAGAAATACAAATCAGCCGGTGTATTCGACGGAGAAGATCAGACTCCAACACTTCGAGAACTCGCGGACGATATTATAGAACACGCCGGTCCTTTCTGTTTCGCTTCAAATACCGGATGGTTTCAGTACAGGGACGGAGTCTGGAACCATGTTCCCACAGACCACATAAACCATATCGTCGACCAGCGCCTTGACGACAAATTCAAGAATGACAATACAACAAAGAAACTCCGCGATGAGGTTAGGGAAAAGGTCGCCATTCATTCAAAGGTATTGTTGCCGGTTGAAGTCGTCCTCAATGGATATCGAAACCTTCTGAATCTCAAAAACGGAATGTACGACGTCGTTTCGGGAAAATTGTCGGAGCATGATGCGAAGTACCTGTCGACGATTCAACTACCATACGAATATAACAGTAAATCGAAATGTCCAAGATGGAATCAATTTCTGGAAGAGATATTCCCTGATGATCCGGATTCAAAAAACATCCTCCAGGAATGGTACGGGTATTGCCTTATCCCGGAGACGAAATATGAGAAGGCGCTTTTCTGTGTCGGGGAAGGATGTAATGGCAAGACGGTTGCCCTGACGGTACTTGAGAACCTCATCGGAAAAGCAAACTGCTCACACATTTCTCTGGATAAGCTGGATGCGGATTTTCATACTGTCGGTCTATTCAATAAGCTGTTGAATTTATGCAAAGAGACGGAAGCCAGGGAGATCGCAAATTCCGCAGCATTCAAATCCGTTGTTTCCGGCGAGACTCAGGAAGACGCATACAAGTTTCGTGACAGGTTCAGCTTTCCTGTTTTCGCTCGGCTTTGCTTCGCCACCAACAACTTTCCGAAATTCAACGATACGTCACAGGGCATTTATCGCAGGTTACTGGTTCTCTATTTCAAGGAATCGTTTGAAGGCAAGGAGGACACAGACCTTTTAGAAAAACTTCTTATGGAGCTTCCTGGAATATTCCAGTGGGCGCTTGATGGATATCGACGACTCGAAGCGCGTGGCAGGTTTGAGATTCCATTAGAAATGCTGCAGGCAATCGAGGACCTCAAACGACACAGTAGTTCTGTTGCATCATTCGTATCTGAATGCTGTGAATGGGACCCTGAATCTGAGGATGAACAATTCATTACGAACAGAGAGGTCTACGGTGAATATAAGGATTTTTGTCGAGAAAACGGGTTCAAGGCATACGCTTCAAATACCTTTTCTAAAGAATTGAGAAGATTGCTGCCGGAATGTAAATCTGAAAAACGATGGTGGAATGGAGGAACGGTCAAAGGATTTCTGGGTTTGAAGCTCAAATGACGAGAATCCTGACGGTTCCTGACGATTGGTGGAAACAACCGTCATGTTAAAAACGCCTTTAGATAAGCTATTATTCAAAATTCCTGACGGCCTGACGGTTGTTCTGGTATTTACGTCTCGCGCGAGAAAAAATAAAAAAACAAAAACTTTTTTTCACAGGTAAAGAAGTAATTAGAAATCAGCCGTCAGGCCGTCAGGATTTGATCCGAGGAGGTATCATGAAACCGATTATCTATGCAGCCACCGATGCGACTTTTATTTCTGTTGACTCAAGAAAATTCTGGTCACCCCCAGAAACGTTCACACAGGCAGGGAAATCATATCGTCGCCTCACGCCCGAATACTGGGCCTGGTTCAATCACAAATATGGTGTCATGGAAAAGGCTCTTATTAATGGAAAGATATCAGAAAACACTTTCGAGGAAATATTGGATAGAATTGCCGCCGTTTATTACCAGGCTCATTTTATCTATGGACGAGATGCCCTCAAAGCCGCAGAAAAAGCATTTGATTTAGAGAAATGGGAGCGCAAGACCGGGAAAGGGCGCACAGACAATCAGAATGTCAATTCATACAGGAGAAAAAGAACCGGGTCTGGTATCGTTGTATCCCGTTCGCGAGGAATAAGATGAAGTACAAGAACGCGCCCGATATATTGCCGACAGAGCTTATTGCTGAAATACAGAAACATTTCAGTGGTGGGCTTCTGTGGATACCGATGCCCGATGACCACATTCCGGAGCGACACATTTATTTAAAAGAGCGGAATGAATTGATTGTTGAATTGCACAGAAAAGGCATATCCATGAAAGAGATATCCGGCATCGCAAAAATCACTGAAGAGCGCGTCAGACAGGTTATCAAGCAGCAAAACAACCCAAATTTGGACTTAATTTGAAATTTGGGTTTCGTTTTTGCCCAAAATCGCCCCTATATATATAGGGGGCAAATTTTTTTCGCGCAGTCTGTCTTCTTTCAAAACATCAAAATTTTTATCTTCTGCGGTCTTCCGGAATTTTCCGGTACCACATCATCTAATGACAAATATAAATAAAAAAGGCCTCGCGCCAACAGAATGGAACCCGAATATCCGTCAGTGCACCGCCACGTCGAAACGAACAGGCGAACGGTGCAAGAATCCGGCGGTCACCGGTTATGACGTGTGCCGGGTCCACGGGGCGCATAAAAAGAAACCGAAAAGCCAGGCACGTAAAACGACCAACGCGCTGAAATCAAATGTAATCAAAAAATATAAGAACAGGATAAACAAGGCCGCGAAGGAACTCGGCGTGGAACTCCCGGATACACTGAAACACGGATTCCTGGCGTTTGAAATATTGAACGAGACGGAACGGCAGGATTTTCTGGGTGTGGTCAACCAGATGCACGCCGACTTCCAGATAAACAAATCATCGGATTTTTACGCGGTGGAGATGGTGGCCACGAACCTGATCCTCTTCCGGCGCGCCGCGAAGAACGGCGACGTGAAAGCAGCAGAGGCTTACGACCGGATGGTTCGAATGCACCTCGGCGATCTGAAAGCCACAAAGAACGCTCGTGAGGGTGAAACCTTGAACATCAAAACCACTCCAGCGGAATGGGCCGCGTCTATTCTGAAACGTGTAAACGAGGAAAATAAAAGGAATCACGAGGGTGTCCCGCCCGAAAACGATACAGAACGAGAAAAAAGCGTCGCATTTGATGGCGATGAAGCGGCGAAAAACTCCGATAAAACCAAGACTTTGAACTCGTGAAGCGTCGCATTTTATCTCAAATGAGACGGCTTCCATATCCGTCCCCCGGCAGCCGACGCGCTCCGGCGGACACTGAACCTTGAAAACAAAGATATCGTGCCCCACAGGTTTGCGACGAGGCGCGCCAGGTTTCGCACCTGTCGCGTTTTTATCCGGCTCTCGATAATGCGTCCGGAAAAAATCCGCAATTTCAAAGCTCGACACCCCCCTGAAAGGCAATCCGGGCGGGGTGTTTTTCCCGGGGCCGGTGTTCCCCATTTTCGGCCCACAGAAAGAAGAGACCGGCGAAGCGGTCTCAGTAATTCGGGCAATAGGACATTCCGGCATCCGGCTACCCCGGCTCGAGTTTGAAATCTTCCAGGTCTCTGGCGCTCATTATCTCGCCCTGGACCTCGCGGAAGATGTCATTCAGTTTGAATGCTGCGTTCGCTTCCTTCCCGTCCACCTTTGCTACCAGCACAAAGTCCGTGGCGTAGGATTTCCCGTCCATCAGACCACCGATGCAGACCGATTCCTTCCGGCAGCCCATCCCCATGTGAGATTTCTTCAGGCTCTCGAACGAATCGCCGCGCTCGATGTAGGGATAAAGGAACCGCTTCGCGAGCGCACGGGCCGCCTGTTCGATTTCATACCTTTCGTGTGAATCCATGCGGCTCTCCTTTCAAAGGGTTTCCATCGCGTTCTGGAGTTCCTCGGATGGGACATGGGTGTAGATGGTGGTCGTCGAGATGTGCCGGTGTCCCAGACTCTGCTGAACCAGGGCGAGGTTCCCGGTCCGTTCGAGCAGGTTCGAGGCGAACGTGTGTCGAAGCCCGTGGACTGTGATCTTCTTCTCGATTCCGGCGCGAGCCAGCCATTCACCCAACGACCGCTGTATCTGCCGTGCGGAAATGCGGCGGCCCTGATTGCTGACGAACAGAGCATTTGTCTCGACCGGCATCTTCCGTCGCTTCTTTAAGTAGGAGTCCAGGATTCTACGGACGCGGGCGTTGAGAAACCTGGTGTCGGTGTATCCGCCCTTTACCCGGATGGTGGTCTTCTTCTCCGGCAGGTTCACATCGGCGATGTCGAGGTTGACCAGTTCGGAGATTCTGATACCCGTGTTGAGGAAAAGGCTGAAAATGGCAAAGTCCCGGAAGGCTTTCTTCCCCCTCGTACTCGAAATGGCCTTGAGCAGTTTCTTTTTCTCGATATCGGTCAGGATGTCAGGCGCTGGACGGCTGATGTGGCGAACGCGAATCCCCTCGGCTGGATTGGGCCGGAGGTGTCCGGAATCGGAAAGCCACCCGAAAAAGGATTTCAATGAGGTTTTTACCTTGTTGACCGTTCCCTCTGACTTGGCCGAACTGGCCGATCCGTCCGGCTTGGTGGTTACCGCTGAAGACGTGAGAAATTCGTGTAGCATCTCCGGGGTAAAAAAATAAACCTCCGGGCGTTGGAGGTCTTTCGTGAAATATCTTTCCATCCGCCCGAGGTCTCTGATGTAGGAGGCGACCGTATGTGGTGACCGCCCGTCGGCTTTGAGCTTGTTCTCGAAGAGCTCTATCGCTTTACTCAGCGTCATCGTTTCCGTTGCCGGTGTCATCCTTCTTTTTATCTCCCTTCAGTTCGGTTTTCGGAAGCGGGATGTCGGCGATGTGTTTCTGCTCGACGGCCCATGTCAGCATCATCCGGTACACGCGTTTGTTCTGCTTGACCGTAATTTCCGATTTGACGACGCCGTTCGGTTTCTTGAGCAGAGCGTCGGATTTGAAGAACTGTCCGGAGAGCGCCGGGGTGATCTTGCCGAGAGCCTTGTCTTTGCCGAAGAATGTCACGACGTTCTCAAGGCACCGTCCGTAAACAGCGACCGTGCGTTCGTTCTTTCCGTCTTCCTTGAGGTGTTCCAGAAATGCGGGTACTGCTTTCTCCAGTGTGATGTCTTTCTTTTTCGCCATGTTTATGGCCTCCTTTTTTTTAAATGAAATTTGTACCTGCTGAAGCTACCCTCCTTTCCTTTAATTTAGGTTTCAGTCTTCGAGGACGAGATCGCAGAAAAGCGGATCGCAGGTGATCCAGGAAACGCGACCGTCAGGGTGTATGGGCCGGACTTCGACCCGGTCCGTCGGGGCAACGCCACCGGCCTCTTCGATATCTTTGTCCTTGTTCAGATACAGGTGCTCGTCTGGATTGTCCGAGCCGCGGGAGATCATCGCGGCCACGATGACCACCTTGTCCAGGTTCTGTTCGTTCCCGGTGTATCTGGCTTTCCTTCCGATGATCTTCTTCATGTTTTCGCCTCCGTTTCCGTTCAATTGCAGGTCACATTAAGCAGTGCGGTTCCG
>ERZ795048.1868-NODE-1868-length-18007-cov-5.656473_pt1 | contig 18007 bp, 18 predicted proteins | sample MGYA00375132_ERZ795048 | MGnify/ENA primary metagenome ERZ795048 (study PRJEB30177, sample SAMN05720225) | activated sludge metagenome | isolation source: Anaerobic digester | place: Hong Kong | collected 2014-12-17 ...
CGATCTACATGGAATTTGGTACAGGCTGCCTGAAAATTACTCCGGCACACGATGTAAACGACTACGAAATTGGCCTGCGACATAACCTTGAAATAATCGACACATTTAACGACGATGGCACTTTGAGCGAAGCTGCTCAGTTGTTTGTAGGCGAAGATCGTTTCGATGTACGCAAAAAAATTGTTCCAGAACTTGAAAAAGCCGGAAACTTGGTTAAAGTTGAAAACTATACCAATAAAGTAGGTTTCTCGGAACGTACCGGTGTTGCCATCGAACCTAAAATTTCAGCACAATGGTTTTTGAAAATGACCGAACTGGCCAAGCCGGCACTTGATGCTGTTGAAAACGATGATGTAGAATTTCATCCAAAGAAGTTTAAAAACCTTTACCGTCACTGGATGGAAAACGTGAAGGACTGGTGCATTTCGAGGCAATTGTGGTGGGGGCATCGCATCCCGGTTTACTACCTCGAAGATGGAAGTTATGTGGTTGCTACATCGGCCGAAGAAGCTTTAAAGCTGGCACAGCAGAAAACCGGAAATACAAGTTTAACCAGTGCCGACTTAAGGCAGGAAGAGGATGTGCTTGACACTTGGGCATCGAGCTGGCTATGGCCAATTTCAGTATTCGATGGCTTTAACCCCGAAAATAACGAAATTGATTATTATTACCCTACCAACGATTTGGTTACTGGACACGATATAATCTTCTTTTGGGTGGCACGCATGATTATTGCAGGTTACGAGTTCAGGGGTACTTTCCCCTTCAAAAACGTATATTTTACAGGCATGGTGCGCGACAAGCAAGGCCGCAAAATGTCGAAACAACTGGGTAACTCACCCGATCCGCTCGATCTGATTGCCAAATACGGTGCCGATGGCGTACGTGTTGGCATGTTGTTTTGCTCACCTGCCGGTGGCGATTTGTTGTTCGACGAGGCGCTACCCGAACAAGGCCGTAACTTTACCGCAAAAATTTGGAACGCTTTCCGACTGATTAAAAGCTGGGAGGTGAACACCGATATTGAACAGCCTGAACATTCAAAACTGGCTATCGAATGGTTTGCTTCGAAATTGAACAAAACCATTGTCGAAATGGACGACCATTTCAGTAAATTCCGCATTTCGGATGCGCTGATGCTCATTTACACAACTATTCGCGATGAGTTCTCATCGTGGTTGCTCGAAGTGGTTAAGCCTGCCTACCAACAACCTGTCGATGGTAAAACTTACACTCAGCTCATCGAGCTTTTTGACAAAGTAATGCGTTTGTTGCATCCGTTTATGCCGTTTATTACCGAAGAAATTTGGCAGCAGTTGGCTCCACGTCAGCAAGGCGAAAGCATTATGGTTTCACTTCTCCCGCAATCCGAAGAAATTGACGAAGCACTGCTCGTAAAGATGGACGATGCCAAAGAAATTATTTCGGGTATCCGCAATGTTCGCAACGAAGCTGGTCTGGCCATGAAAGAACAGCTTGAACTGCAAGTAAACCAGGGAACAAAAGGTTTCGATGCACAACTTACTCCGGTAATTGTAAAAATGGGTAACCTGTCGGGGCTTAACTTGGTCGATGCCGATGTGAAAGGAGCCGTTTCTTTCAGGGTTAGAACTTCGGGTTTCTTTATTTCGTTGGGCGATAAAATTGATGTAGAAGAAGAACTGAAAAAACTTACCGAAGAGCTACAATACACCAAAGGCTTTTTGAATTCGGTAATGAAAAAACTGAGCAACGAACGTTTTGTTGCAGGAGCGCCTGCTCAAGTGGTTGATGTAGAACGCAAAAAACAGGCCGATGCCGAAGAAAAAATCAAAGCTTTGGAAGCCCGTATTGAGGGGCTAAAAGCTTAAGAAATTCAAAATATTTCTACGTTAAATAAAGACCGAGGCCATAAGGCTTTCGGTCTTTTTTTTTGCTGTTGACAAATATTGTTTCCAAGCGTCGAACTTTTCAATAACCCAATTTGTCTATTTCAAAAAAGCTTATGGAAACAATTATTTTTCTTTTGATATTAATAGGAAACAATATGCAAAACGATTCAATAAAATACAATGTACTCACCGATTTTGAACGCTATGTAATTGAGCAGAAAGGTACCGAACGACCGTTTACCGGCGAATATACCGATCATTTTGAGCCCGGAACCTATGTATGCCGTAAATGCGAAGCACCGCTTTACCGTTCAGCCGATAAATTTCATAGCGGTTGTGGTTGGCCGGCTTTCGATGATGAAATACCTGGTGCGGTTAAACATATGCTCGATGCCGATGGTCGACGAACCGAAATTACTTGTGCCAATTGCAGTGGGCATTTAGGGCATGTGTTTATTGGCGAGCGCTTTACCAAAAAGAATACCCGGCATTGTGTAAATTCTGTATCGCTTAAATTTGTGCCTGATAAAAAATGAGCCATTCTTTTTTTAATTTATTCTAAATATGTATTGCATGAAAATGCTTAGTGTTTTTCAACTTTATTTTTGGTGTGCTGTTTACATATCACCGACGAAATGATTATCTTCGGGTAGTATTATGTATAACCAAAAATCAATAACATCATGGCATTCGAATTACCAAAACTCAAGTATGCGCCAACTGCGCTAGAACCATACATCAGTAAACAAACCATCGATTTTCACTATGGCAAACACCATCAAGCCTATGTGAATAATCTGAACAACCTCATTGCAGGTACCGAGTTCGAAAATGCAACACTCGAAGAGATTATAATGAAATCGAGTGGAGGTATTTTCAATAATGGTGCACAGGTTTGGAACCATACCTTTTATTTCGATCAGTTTAGTGCCGATGGTTGCAAAGAACCTAAAGATGCGTTAAAAGCAGCAATTGAAGCAGCATTTGGTTCGTTCGATGCTTTTAAGGACCAATTCAGTAAAGCAGCAGCAACATTATTTGGCAGTGGCTGGGCTTGGTTGGTAAAGAACAAAGCTGGAAAACTCGAAATTGTGCAAACATCGAACGCTGCGAACCCAATGACAGATGGACTTACACCACTCATGACCTGCGACGTGTGGGAACACGCTTACTATCTCGACAAGCAAAACCTGCGTCCAAAGTATGTCGAAGACTTCTGGAAAATACTCGACTGGAAAGTTATCGCAGAGCGGTTTTAGTTATTTCACTGTATAATGACTATTGACTTTATGACCATTGACTATCTGTTTTAATGACTATTGACTAATGACTTAAAATATGAGCAAAGAAAAAGTAATGGAAGCCCTGCAAAAGGCAGGCAAGCCCCTTAAAGCCGGCGAAATAGCCGAAGCTTCAGGTTTGGACAAAAAAGAGGTCGACAAAGCTATGAAAGAGCTCAAAACCGATGGCGCAATTGTATCGCCCGTTAGGTGTTATTGGGCTCCCAAATAGTTTGGTCTTTAACCTTGCTTTAACACAACAGGAACTTGAAATCAACAGGTTCCTGTTGTTTTTTTTCTAAATTTGCAGCAAAACCACGGCAATGATTAAGCTAACAATTAATTCCAAATCGATAGAGGTAGATGCAGGCACAACCATTCTTGAGGCTGCCGAAATGTTGGGCTTCGAAATTCCTACCATGTGCCATCACAAAGAGGTCGAGAACCACACCTCGTGCATGATTTGTCTGGTTAAGAACATCAATAACGGCAAACTGTTGCCTTCGTGCTCCATTCCAGTTGAAGAGGGGATGAACATTGTAACCATCGATGAAGAGATTCACGAGGCACGCCAAACCGGGCTCGAGTTACTGCTGTCCGATCATGTGGGCGATTGTGAAGCTCCCTGCACCATTGCATGTCCGGCCCACATGGATATTCCAACCATGAACCGCCTTTTAGCTGCCGGTAAATTCGATGAGGCACTAAAGGTTGTGAAGCAGAATATTGCACTGCCATCGGTGTTAGGGTACATTTGTCCTGCCCCTTGTGAGGGGGCATGTAGGCGCAAACCCATCGACGGCGCTGTTTCGATTTGCCTACTGAAACGTTTTGCTGGCAACGAAGGTATTTACAATGAAAAGCCAGCAACACTAACCGGGAAAAAAGTAGCGGTTATTGGCAGTGGTGCTGCCGGGCTTTCGGCTGCTTATTACTTGCAGATGCGTGGCATACAGGTACATGTTTACGATAAAGCAACAACGGCTGGTGGGCAAATGCGCACCGAAATTGGCGAAGACAGGCTGCCTGAAGCAGTGCTCAATCGCGAAATTTCAGTTATCGAAAATTTGGGTGTTAAGTTTAATATGAATACCCAAATCGCCAAAGCCGAATTTGAGCAGTTGCGTGAAAAGTATGATGCGGTGATTCTTGCTTCGGGCTTGATTACCGACGAACAAAAAACATGGGGCATAAGTATTGCTGCCAAAGGGTTCGATGCCGACAACAATAATTACTTGACCAATTTGCCCGGCGTTTATGCAGTTGGGAATACACTGCGACCTTCAAAATTGGCCATTCGATCGTTGGCCCAAGGTAAGGAGGCCGCTGCTGCTGTTTGGCAAATGCTGAACAACAAACCCATTGTGGGGCAGCCCATGAAATTCAATTCAAAATTTGGAAAACTCGTTATTCCCGAATATGCGCAATACATAAAGGAGTCGATTGATGGTGATCGTTTCGAACCCGCCAATGGCATGTTGGCCGGTTATTCCAAACAAGAAGTGATGATCGAAGCCGCTCGTTGTCTGCATTGCGATTGCCGCAAAATAGACAATTGCAAGCTCCGCGATTATTCCAATCAATATGGAGCGGTTCAACAACGTTTTTATTACAACGAGCGCAAACCGGTTCGAAAGGTTTTTCACGAAACCATTGTTTACGAACCCGAAAAGTGTATCAAATGTGGTATTTGCGTTCGATTGACAGAAAAATATGGCGAACCATTTGGTTTCACTTATATTGGTCGTGGCTTCGATGTTGAAATTGGCGTACCATTTAACGAAAGCATTAACGACGGACTAAAACTAATTGCCGAAAAAGTGGCCGATGAATGTCCCACAGGTGCTTTGGCTCGCAAATAATTTTTTAAGTATTATTTAACATCGTATATTTTGAAAATTGTTCAAAAAGAAACAATTTTGTCTTTTATTGTTTAAATGAGGAATATCTATCGAAATACGATTGTTTTGGCCCTTTTGTCGTTGATACTGTTTTCGGGCATAGGGTTTAACATCATCACCACTTTTTGTGGCGGATGCGATGATGAACATGTCGAAGTAGCGGTATTTTCAGTTAACGACGAAAAAGAATGTTCATGCTGTTCTTCTATGGCTAACGAGGCTTCTTGCTGTAGTTCGCCCAATCATGAACACGATGAGAATCAACATCATTCATCTTCTAAATTTGCTAAAATCGACTACGAAGTTACAGAATCAAAAGCAGGTAAGTTAACGGTGATCGTGCCTGTTTTGGATCTTCCTTATTTAATAACTGTTTTCAGTATAGTTTCAACACCAACTACATCTTTTGATGTCGAATGTGTTCAATTTACTCCTTTGGAATGGGGCAAGTCCCTTCTAAATCATATCTGCGTGCTTCGTTTATGAAAATTGGCTTTTGTTTTTTAAGTAAATCAATTGTTTAATTTTCAATTTATTCATTATGAAGTCAATACTTGTTATTGCGCTTCTGCTGTTTTCAAACTTTGTTTTTGGATCAAACGATTCGGTAAAAGGCCTTGTAAAAGACAAGGATTTACCCGGCGATGTTATAGCAGGAGCAAATATTTACTGGGCAGGAACCAATCATGGCACTACATCGAATGCCAACGGCGAATTCGAAATCTCTTTACATATAGGTGAAAATGTTCCCTTAGTTGTTTCGTTTGTAGGATACTTGTCCGATACCATTTACACTATCGATGGCGAAAAGCCATTGCAAATTTTGCTCGAAAAAAATACCGAGCTGGATGAAGTGGTGGTAAACAAACGACGCCAAGGACAGTACCATTCAACCATGAGTGCCATTCAAACTACAAAGGTAACTACAGCCGAGCTGCACAAAGCTGCTTGTTGCAATTTGTCCGAAAGTTTCGAAACCAATGCTTCGGTCGATGTGAATTTTACCGATGCCGTAACCGGGGCAAAGCAAATTAAAATGCTCGGCCTTTCGGGTATTTATGTGCAAACCATTACCGAAAATATGCCTTCCATAAGGGGCATGTCGGCTACTTATGGTTTAGGCCATGTGCCCGGCCCTTGGATGGAATCGATACAAATATCAAAAGGCACTTCGTCGGTGGTGAATGGTTACGAAGCCATTGCTGGGCAAATCAATGTTGAATACAAAAAACCGCATGGCACCGAAGTGCTACATCTGAACCTTTATGGAAACATTGCCCTTAAAACCGAGGCCAATTTCAATTATGCATATCAGTTGAACGACGAGGTTTCTACCATGATTCTTTTGCACGGCGAAAACCAAAGCAAAGCCATCGACGATAACGGCGATTCGTTTCTTGATATGCCCAATACCCAACAAATCAATTTTATAAACCGTTGGAATTTTATGCCAAAAAATGGTGGCCACCGCGAAATTGGTATTAAGGTGCTTGATGAACACCTACAAACCGGACAAGTAGGTGCATTCAGCAACTTGCCCAATAACTTGTATGCTATCGATATCAAAACACGCCGCTACGAAGTGTTTGGAAAAAACGGGATTATTTTCGACAAACCCGGAACCAGTTTGGGTATTCAGGCATCGGGAAGTTATCACAGTCAGCAATCGGTTTATGGAGCTGCCACTTACGAAGGTTCTCAAACAAATGCCTATTTGAATGTTATTTACATGGGTAATTTTGGTTCCGACCTGCACAGTTACAAAACAGGTGCATCGTTTTTGGGTGACTTTTTTACCGAAACGCTCAATAATAACAATAGGGAACACGATGAGGTGGTGCCAGGTGCATTTTTTGAATACAATTATAATTTGCACCATAAGTTAAATGTTTTGGCAGGTTTCAGGGCCGATTACAGTAATAGGTATGGATTGTTTTTTACGCCCCGTATTCATGCCCGTTGGAATATCAGCGAGAACCTATTGTGGCGTTTGTCGGCCGGAAAAGGTTTTCGTACCCCTGTTCCTTTGGCCGAAAACAGTTACCTTCTGGCCAGTTCGAGAGATATTGTTATTGATGAAAATTTGAAACAGGAAGAAGCAAGCAATTTGGGAACAAGTTTTACAGTAAAATTTCCAATAAACGCGCGCGACTTAACATTTATGGTCGATTTCTATCACACAAATTTCATCAATCAGCTCGTACGCGATGTTGATAGCGATGTGCACACGGTTCATTTTATCAATCTCGATGGACGTTCGTATTCCAATGCTTTTCAGGCCGAAATGTTTTACGAGCTCTTCAGAGGTTTTACCCTGAATGCAGCTTACCGAATAAATGATGTGAAACAAACCATTGACGGCGAATTGCGCGAAATGCCGTTAACAAGTCGCTATAAAGGTTTGTTGAGCCTGAGCTATGCAACCAGGTTGAACAAATGGCAGTTCGACTTTACAAGCCAGTTCAACGGTGGAGGGCGCATGCCCGACCCGTCAACCACCAATCCACTATGGGACGAAAGCTTCGATCCGTTTACTGTATTCAATGCACAAATAACTAAAAATTTCAAACGTTGGAGTTTTTATTTGGGCTCCGAAAACTTGGGCAGTTTCAAAATGCATCAGCCCATAATTTCATCAAGCGATCCGTGGAGTGAAAACTTCGATGGCTCAATGGTATGGGGGCCGGTGCATGGCCGAAAAGTATATTTCGGATTGCGTTACACAATAAACAATTACTAATCAATAAAATATAGATATTATGGCACAAGTAGTAAAATCAATGTTAATACTTTTTTTGGTGAGCATTTCGTTTGCAGGGTTTGTTTCGGCAAATAATGATGATAATGCCGATAAAAAGAAGAAAAAAAAGAACGAAGAAACTGTTGTTCTTCAGGTGAATATGGATTGCCACAGCTGTGTGCAGAAAATCGAAGGCAATATTCCCTTCGAAAAAGGCGTTAAAGATTTGAAGGTTTCGCTCGAAAAACTGGAGTGCGAAGTAACTTTCAGGGAAGATAAAACATCAGTTGATAAGTTGATTGAGGCTTTTGATAAGTTAGGCTATAAGGCTGAAATTAAAACAGATGGCGAACCGAAAAAGACTGAGGAAAAAGAAGAACATCATGGACACACGCATTAATAAACATTGAGTTTTTTTCGTAAGGTAATTATGCATTAAAGGCTTCCGAAAGGAAGCCTTTTTTGTTATAAAACGTATTTTAACTTTCTAAATGGCTTTTGTCAATATTACAGCTAATTTTTTCAGTGCCGGTTTTTCAGTGCTAATCGTGAGTCCGGCTTTAAGTGCTTTAGCTACCGATACTTCAAATTCGCTAGTTTTAACGTGTCCGGGGGGTTCGGCAAACAATACTTTGCCGCCGGGTTTTAGCATGGTGTAAATCTCGTTAAGAAGTTTTTGTTGGTCAGGTACTTCATGTACTACAGCAAAAAGTAATGCAAAGTCAATCTGTTCTTTCAGTTTTTCTGGTTCATAGTTTTCTCCAACGAGCATGCTCGAAACAATATTTGAATATCCGGCTTTGCGTGCCCTGCGTTCGAGGTTTGTCAACATTTTTCTTTGAATATCCACGCAATGTACTTTCCCTTCGGTTTCAACCATTCGGGCCATGTGGAGGCTGAAATAGCCCATGGCACAGCCATAGTCGAGTACTTGCATGCCGGGTTTTATGTGTGGGGACAAAATTTTATCGGGGTTATGCTGGTATTTTCGCAGTGGGTTAATAAAGGTGTATCCCAGCCACCAAGGACATACGTGTTGTTGTGTTTCCATAAAAATGTGATTTTTAGTTTGGTGCAAATGAACTGATGATTGGCAAATTGCAGTATCGCTTATCGGTAAACAGGAGTTATTTTTCTGGTAAAAACTGTATCATGTCGGCAAGTTGTAAAAAGTAATCCGTGCTCCAAATTTCTAATTCGTTTGTATTCTTAATAAAAGGTATTACATCTGCTTTTACCTGATTGATGTCGGTGTTCTGTATTTTGGTTTTGAGTTGTTGCATGAAGTGTTCGGTGGTAATCGTCATTTTGTCACTGTTTTCGCTTTGAGCAATTCTCTCTCTTAAATGATTAAAATCGAGTGCTGCGTTATTTTTCGCATACCACTCAAAATCGAACCAGTCGCGGCCTTTAACGCGTCCACGCCACTTTCGGTAAACAAGCACATGCATTTTCCCGGCATAAAGGCATGGGAGTGTATAACAGCGAGTCATAAATGAAAAAGGGTGTAACAGGAGTTTGTTTTCGCTATTGAACTGAAGTGGAGGGTCTTTATCTACTTCGATTTTTATTTTAACAGTTTTCTCAGTTTGAAACTTTAAATTATAAATATCAGTATTGTCTTTTAAAAAGGCAGATTCAATATGGCTTTCCGTTTTTTTCTCTTTCTTATCGATATTGATTTCGCGACCAAGTGATTTGAATTCGGAATAAACTGCATCAAAATAATTTTCGAGATTGAATGAGTCGTCTTTCTTAAGCAACGAAAAATCCATATCCTCGGAGAAGCGTGGTAGTTTATGAAAAATACGTAGGCAAGCCCCTCCATAAAAGGCTGCATGATTAAAGAAACCTCCACGAAAAAGACCTGCCAGAGTAATTTGTTGCATCACCTCATGGGTGGCATTTAGCTTTTCGTCTTTGGTGCGAATCTCGTACCTCGACAACATTTGGTCAAACATGTTACTCATTTTGTAAAACGTTTAGTAAATACCTTAATTCTCTTCTTTTGCGGCCATGTTCAATACACTGTTCAATAATGCTTGTGTTGATGTGTTCAAGGTCGTCAAAATCCATGCGCATGTCTTCGAAAAGGTATTCGCGCATGGCTCGTTCCGATTGAATGCGTAAGCCCGAGGTGCATATAATCAAGTCGCAAATGGCTTTCTCGGGTGTGGCCATTAAAAATGAATAGTTTTCTTTTTCGTAAAGCATTTGTGTAATGCCAATAGGATAGTAGCTTTCGGGTACAGTTGTGTATTGAAATACGCCCAGTGGGGTTTCAACTTGCCGCGAACGCCTGAATGTGGCCGAGCGAACCATGTGCACTCTTTCGGGAATGATGCCATGGAAACTCAAGGCACTTTCGAACGAAACATACGACGTGCCGTACAGGTGGTTAGCAATGAGTTCGCGCGAAAGGGTTTGCCCGCTTAGCTCCGGCGCAACCACAAAAAGCCCGCGCTGCAACCTGATAAGGTCGCCTTGCCTTGCCAAACGGCTAATGCGGTCGGCCGGCGAACGATATTCGCCAATTGCATCAGCCACTATATCGGTGCTTATCGGTATAATTCCATATTCCCTTATCGAACTCATTTTTCAATTGTTTCCACAAAGGTAGTAAAAATTGTATAGAAAATCGATAATAAGTCGAATAAGTATTCAAAAATAGCTATTTTAATACATGAACCCGAACATCCACAAAAGTTATTTTCACAAAAACGTCAAGTCAAATCAACAAAAAACACATAAAACGTAAAATGTAATCAACAAAAAATAAAAATAATATTTCTTAAAAAATAAACTTACGAATACTTGTAAAAAAGAATAAAAACGTATATTTGTACACATAATGTATAAAACACAAATAAATGTCTAAGATAAATAAAAAGTACAACGATATACTTGAAGCAGCTCAAAAGCTTTTCTGGAAGTTTGGTTTCAAAAAAGTAACCATTGAAGAAATTTGCGTTGAAGGAAATGTGAGTAAAATGACTTTTTATAAGCATTTCGATAACAAAACCGAATTGGCTAAAAAAGTACTTGATAGTGTAGTGGCCAAAGCAATCGACGATTTTACCGATCTCAAAAACAAAGCAGGTTCATCTGTTGAATTGATAGAGGGCATGTTGAAAATGAAAAAAGATGGAATTAACGAGATAAGCAAAGAATTCCTGTCCGATTTTTATACCGATACCGATTTGGGGCTGTCTGAATACCTGCATGCAAAAACTGGTCAGGTTATGGTTTCCATGTTGGCCGATTTTAAGGAACTGCAAGATCGTGGCCTTATTCGCAGCGATCTGAACATACAATTCTATCTGTATATGGCCAATAAGCTTAGCACTTTTATGGACGATCCCTATCTGTTGTCGCTCTATGCTAACCCCGAGGACCTGATTATGGAATTTACCAACCTGTTTGCATACGGCATGTCGCCACATAATAATACCAAATGAATTCAACAAAGGTCATATTGCTTTTGCTTCTTGTCGTTGTATCACCGCAATTAACGGCACAAAAACTGCAATACAAAGGGCAGTTTTCTGCATGGGGCAACTACAATCCGGCCAACGATCTTGATTTATGGGGTGGTGCGCGTTACCTTCCTTAGCTGAATTATCAGGTTAACCCGCAAAGCAAAAACCTGATTGATTTTGAAGCATCGGCCAATCTGAATGGAACACTGGGCTCACTGCCTTTCGATACTATATATCATACTGGAAAAATTAAACCCTACCGCTTATGGGCGCGCTATTCCGGCAATCAGTTTGAAATCAGGGCAGGTTTGCAGAAAATCAACTTTGGTTCGGCCTCAATGATTCGCCCATTGATGTGGTTCGATAAGCTCGACCCGCGCGATCCATTGCAACTCACCGATGGCGTATGGGGCATACTGGGGCGCTATTATTTTCTGAACAATGCCAACTTATGGCTATGGGCATTGTATGGTAACAAAGAAGCGAAAACATGGGAGATTGGCAACACCAGTCTGCAGCGGCCAGAATTTGGTGGGCGCTTGCAGTTGCCTGTGCCAAAAGGTGAAGTGGCTTTTTCGTACCATAACCGAGAAGTGGATAAAAGCGGTATGGGTGAAATTCCGGCTATTGTTGAAATTGTAAACGAAAACCGCTTTGGCCTCGACGGGAAATGGGACCTGGGAGTTGGCTTGTGGTTCGAAGCCGCTTGGATGCACAAAAGTAAAAACATGGGCATATTTACCAACCAGTTTTCGGCTTGTGTAGGCATCGATTATACATTTGGAGTTGGTAATGGTTTGAACCTAATTTTCGAACAGCTGCTTTTTGCCTACGACGAAAAGCCTTTTGCTTTTGAAAACCCATTTGCGTTTTCGACCCTTTCGCTCAATTATCCGCTTGCAATGAACGACCAATTGAGTACCATATTTTATTACGATTGGAAAAACAACGATATATACAACTTGGTGACATGGAACCACCAATTCAGTCGCTTTACGTTTTATGCAATGGGGTACAGCAACCCTAAAAATTACAACATCCCGCTCACGGCCAACGATGTGAATTTGTTTGCCGGAACGGGAATACAAATAATGTTAGTTATTAGTCATTGAGTCATTGGTCATTAGTGGGTTTTAAACTTGCTGATGACTAATTACCAATGACTACTGACTATTGACCAATGACTTATAATTATGGAAAGAATCATCACAACTGAAAAGCTCATCAAACGCTTCCCCATGGGGAAAAGTGAGTTTACTGCCCTAAAGGGCATCGACCTTGAGTTTGGAACTGGCGAATTTGCCGGGCTGATAGGGCCCAGCGGTTCGGGTAAAACAACTTTGCTCAATATTTTGGGTTCGCTCGATTCGCCAACCGAAGGCGAGGCCATTGTGCTTGGGCAGTCGGTGAGTAAGCTTAGTGCCAAAGGTGCTGCGCGCTTACGGAAGGAAAGTCTCGGCTTTATCTTTCAAAGTTATAACCTCTTGCAGGTGCACACCGTGTTCGAGAATGTTGAATTCCCGTTGCTGTTACTGAACTACACTGCTGCCGAGCGCAAAAAAATGGTGATGGATGCCCTCGAGTGGGTGGGGCTTACCGACAAAGTAAAATCTAAACCACCCAAACTTTCGGGAGGCGAATGCCAACGGGTGGCCATTGCCCGTGCCATGGTAAAACGTCCGTCGTTGGTACTGGCCGATGAGCCTACTGCCAACCTCGATGCGGCCAACTCGCACAACATCCTTAAAACCATGGAAACACTCAACCGAGAGCTCAAAACCACTTTTCTTTTTGCCACACACGACGAAAAGGTAATTGGGTACCTGAAACGTAAAATATTCATGAAAGATGGTTTGGTCGATCACGAAGAATTGGTAAACAATTAAAACGAAGCATTATGTGGTTAGCAATAAAACTTGCATATCGTAACCTGATTGGTGCGGGGCTTCGTACCTGGCTCAATGTTATTGTATTGTCGTTTTCGTTCGTTGTTATTATATGGATGAAAGGCATTGTGGTGGGTTGGGATCATCAGGCTAAAACCGATATGGCCAAATGGCAAATTGGTGCCGGGCAGTTCTGGCACGAGAATTACGACCCCTTTGACCCGTTTACACTGGATGAAAGTTATGCCAATATTCCTAAGGACTTTCAGAAATCTATTTCAGAAGGAACAATCACCCCAATGCTCATTGTTCAGGGAACAGTTTATCCGCAAGGGCGCATGCAATCGGTGATGATAAAAGGCATTGAAGTTGGGCAAGATGTATTGGAGATTCCTTCGCAAAAGCTCGATACAATTGTTGATGCTGTTCCAGCTGTAATTGGTCAGTTAATGGCCCGCGATATGAAATTAGGGATTGGCGACCGGGTAACCCTGCGTTGGCGCGATGTGAAGGGAACATTCGATGCAACAGATATTCAAATAGTAGCAATTTTCTCATCAAATGTACCGGCCATCGAGTCTGGCCAGGTTTATATTTCTTTACAGAAACTACAAGAAATGACTCTGCTTGTTGATAAGGCCACCATTTTTACGTTCAACAAATCGTTTGCAGAAGTAGAGAAATTTACAACTATCGACAAATTTGTATTAAAAGAGAAGGGTGAACTGACTAAGTCGATCGATGAAATGATTGAAACAAAAACTGTGGGGCAGTCGGTCTTCTATTTTATACTCATTTTACTCGCAATGCTGGCAATTTTCGATACTCAGGTGCTTTCAATTTTTAGGCGCCAGAAAGAAATTGGAACTTACATAGCACTAGGTTATACGCGCCAACAAGTGGTTGGTTTATTTACTGTTGAGGGTGCTATGCATTCGATTTTAGCAGCTTTGTTTGCAGCAGTTTATGGCTTGCCCTTTCTTGCCTGGCAGGCTAAAGCGGGCTGGACCATGCCAATTGATGTAAGTGAGTTTGGGATGGCCATTGCACAAACCTTATACCCTGTTTATAGTGTGGGTTTGGTGCTTTCAACAACACTTATAATTGTTGTTGTAACCACCATTGTGAGCTACTGGCCTTCGCGAAAAATTGCAAAAATGAATCCAACTGAAGCTTTAAGGGGGAAGATACAATGATACGATTTCTAATTAAAGGACTTTTGAGAGATAAAAGTCGTAGCCGGCTACCAATAATTGTAGTGGCAATAGGTGTGATGCTTACTGTTTTTATGCATGCATACATCACCGGTTTTATGGGTGATACAATTGAAATGAATGCACGTTTTACTCATGGGCATTTGAAGGTCATGACAAAAGCCTATGCCGAAAATATGAACCAAAATCCCAACGATCTGGCTTTGCTTAATGTTGATGAATTATTGGAGGATTTGAGTAGCAAGTACAGCAACTTAACCTGGGTGCCGCGTATTCAGTTCGGTGGTCTAATTGACTCGCCCGACAAGAACGGCGAAACCCGTGAGCAGGGACCGGCTTTTGGTTTGGCCCTTGATTTTTTATCGAAGGGAAGTGTTGAGGTAGAACGTCTGAATATTGAAAAGTCGTTGGTGAAAGGTAGTTCAATAAATGAGCCTGGAGAGGTTTTGCTAAGTGAATTGTTTGCTCAAAAATTGGGCGTTGGTGTTGGCGATGAGGTGACTTTTATCGGCTCAACAATGTACGGAAGCATGGCATTCTACAATTTTATAGTGGCCGGAACAGTTACCTTTGGTGTTGAACAACTCGACCGTGGTGCTGTAATAGTCGATATTGAAGATGCACGTTTTGCGTTGGATATGGAAAATGCAGCAGGCGAAATAGTGGGTTTTTTTAACGATGGGTTCTACAATAATGATGAGGCCATTGAACTAGCAAAAAGTTTTAATGCCGAATACACATCAACCGACGATGAATATGCACCTGTGATGAAAACATTGTCGCAGCAAGGGGGTATGGGGCAGTATGTGATGTTGGCCGAAGTGTGGACTGTTTACATATCGATGATTTTTGTATTTGCTATGGCTTTGGTGCTCTGGAATGCCGGATTGCTTGGTGGTTTGCGTCGTTATGGCGAGTTTGGTATTCGCTTGGCTATGGGAGAAGAGAAAAGGCATGTGTACAATACCTTAATTTATGAGTCGATAGCGGTTGGTGTAATCGGTACTTTTGTTGGTACAGGCTTTGGTTTACTTTTTTCCTGGTTGTTGCAAACTTATGGAATCGATATCTCTGGGATGATGGAAGGCGCATCTATGATGATGCCATCGGTAATCAAAGCCCGAATTACTTCAGCTACATATTATGTTGGATTTATCCCCGGACTGCTCTCGACCGTAATTGGTGCAGCTTTAGCAGGGGTAGGTATTTTTAAACGCAAAACCTCGCAGTTGTTTAAAGAGCTTGAGGCTTAGTCTCCCCCCCAGCCCCCTAAAGGGGGAGCAAAAACCCCGAAATCTCCTTCCGCCTTTTGTGGTTTTATATTCCGGGAGGGTTTAATTGACTGCTAAAAGATGCTGAATTTGTTTAGATTAACTAACTTTTTTGCAAATTGTAAATGAGACTTTCAAAATGCAATCATTGATTAATAAAAAATATGTCGATGTGGTTGAGTTAGAGAGAATAGAGTTATCTGTAACTAAAATTGAATTATAGTTGTAATTTGAAAAATAAAACAAAATGAGATTTCTAACAATATCAATAGCCTTATTTTTGGCATTCACTGGCTTTGCGGCTCCCGATGCCAACGAGATTCTAAAAAAGGTTGACCAAAACCTTTCATCGAAAAACCGTGTGATGGAATCGACCATTACCATTCATGGGAAACGCAATTCGCGAACCATGACCTCGCGTAGCTATGCCGTTGGTACCGAAAAAGCTTTTACCGAGTACCTATCGCCGGCGCGCGATGCAGGAACCAAAATGTTGAAACTCGAAAATCAATTGTGGATATATTCGCCTTCGACCGACCGCACTATTCAAATATCGGGGCACATGCTTCGGCAAAGTGTGATGGGCAGCGACCTTTCGTACGAGGACATGATGGACGACCGCAAACTAACCGATACTTACACCGCTACCTTAGAAGGCACCGAGACGGTTGATGGGCGAGAGGTGTACCTCATCAGCCTCGAAGCTAAAGTGGAGGATGTTGCTTACCATAGCCAAAAAATGTGGGTCGATACCGAACGCTTTGTGCCGCTGAAACAGGAAATGTATGCCAAAAGCGGGCAGTTGCTCAAGCGCCTGGAGATGCGCGATGTTGAAAAAATTGCCGGACGCTGGTTCCCAAAAACAATGGTTTATAAAGACATGCTCAAGCAGGGTGAAGGCACCGAATATACCGTAAGCAAAATCGAATTCGATGTGGAAATTCCCGAGTATATTTTCAGCAAAGCAGCGTTGAAGCAGTGATTTACGAAATAAAAACCATTTAAATGAAACCAATTATTGATCACATTCAAATTACCGTAAAAGATTTGCAAGCCGCGGAACGCTTTTACGATCAATTTCTGCCCATTGTGGGTTTCGATATTCGACGGAAAGTTTCAGCAACCATTGAATCGCACGATTTTCAAGTGATTGAATATACGCATGAATTGTTGGCATTTGCAATCACCTCGCCACGCGAAGCCTTTAAAGATGAGCTGATCAATAGGCGAAAGCCCGGTTCATTGCATCATATGGCTTTCAAGGCCGAAACCCGTGCCGAGGTTGATTTGGCCTATCAGAAGCTGTTGGGAATTGGGGCAGTAATTGTTGCCGCACCCCGTTTGTATCCCGAGTATCACGCTAACTATTACGCAGTATTTTTCAAGGATTTGGACAATATCAAATTCGAAATTGTTTGTCAATCAGAGTAAATAGGGTTTGGTAGCATATCGTACCAGTTTAAAGCAAAAGCCACATAGCGGCAATATTTGTTAGTTTGTTGCATCTATACAAATAAAGAGCTGCATAGCGGCAACATCATGGTGCCCAATGACATACAGAATAAACCTTTAGCTGCATCGCGGCGATATTATGGTTGGAATAATTTAGATAAATGTTTGTTTATCAGTTGTCATTCATTGAATAGTCAGAAAATTTAACGGCCAAAACTATGGCAAATACCTATGTTCAATAATACTCTAACCTGGCTTAATTTATCAACGATTTGATTTATTTGTAAAATGCAATATTTGCCCGTCGAGTTCTCCCTTTTTTATGCCTTCCGATGAAATCAACAGGTCGCCTGAAGCGGTAAAGTCAATGCCTTCAGGTTTGTAAAAAATCTCAGATGGTAATGGGTAAATATCTTTCAACTGGCTATCGTGGTAAATGGCCAACATGCGGTTGTCTGCCGATAAAACATATTGCTCGCCTGTTATCGGGTGTGTGGCTATTGCCGATGGATTAAAAAACACTTTATTTCGGGTCAACCCAACGTACTTTTTTTCTATAAAATCATTGATTTCATTTAAGTTGATGGTTATGGCTATTTCGCTTTTAATTTTTTCACCCAACGAAAAATTGTAAATTAGCCTTTTGTTCCCTTTGGCATTTACCGGCTCGTCTTTGCAGGCCATTAAAATGGTTTTGCTTTGTTGATCATAAAACAGTCCTTCGATGTTCATGCAATTTGATGGAACCATTACTTGTTCAACTTTACCGTTGTATTGCTTGTGGTTGAAGTAGAAAAGTGTGCCGTCGCTACGTAATATATAAACAAAATCACCCACAATTGCAAGGTCTTCAAAGTCACCTTTATCAGTAAAACGGTGAATTCCTTCAATTTCTTCATTCTGTAAATTGTAT
>ERZ795048.1871-NODE-1871-length-17983-cov-5.059293_pt1 | contig 17983 bp, 15 predicted proteins | sample MGYA00375132_ERZ795048 | MGnify/ENA primary metagenome ERZ795048 (study PRJEB30177, sample SAMN05720225) | activated sludge metagenome | isolation source: Anaerobic digester | place: Hong Kong | collected 2014-12-17 ...
GCGATTAAAATTGCGCTGAATGGCAAGCAAATGACGGTTTCGGCGAGCAGCGCTGAATCCGGCAGTGCGACCGAAGAGGTTGAGGTCAATGGTGAGACGGATATTGAGATTGGTTTTAACGCGAAATATCTGCTGGATATTACCTCGCAGATTGAAGGCGAGGGGTGCCGGTTGACGCTGGCCGATCCGGCCAGCCCGACGATTATTCAGGATAATTCCGATCCATCGGCGCTCTATGTTTTGATGCCGCTACGGGTTTAGCAATCTTCGTCTTTTGGTCTGCAAATAAAGATTTTCTCCGCTTTCCGGTGCTCGCGTATATTTAATACGCTGTGCGCCGGTTCTCGAAAATCTTCATTTTCGACTCAAAATACTTTGATTGCCGTTTTGGCTTGATGTCATCTGTTCATTCTATCAGGAGAGTTTCATGAAAGCGGTGTTTCTGGATTTTGATACCTATTATCCGCGGGGTCTTGATGTTTCCGGGCTTGAGGTGGCAGTCGATGATTTTGTTTTTCACGGATTTAGCGCGCCGGAGGATGTTGTGGAGCGTATTGCTGGCGCGGAGATTGTTTTGACGAACAAGGTTGTGTTGTCTGCTGAAATTATTGCGCAGGCGCCGGATTTGAAGCTGATCGTGGCCGGGGCGACGGGGTATAACAATATTGATGTGGCGGCGGCGCGCGGGGCGGGCGTGAGTGTGTGCAATGTGCGCGGGTATTCGACCCCGGCGGTGAGCCAGCATGTTTTTATGCTTATTCTTGCTTTGCGTTCGCAGATTATGGCCTATCACGCCGATGTCAAAGCCGGGCGCTGGCAGGAAAGCCGCGATTTTTGTTTTCTGGATTATCCCATCCATGAGCTGGCCGGTCAGACGCTGGGTATTGTTGGTTACGGTAATCTGGGGCGCAGCGTTGAGGCGCTTGCCAAGACGTTCGGCATGGAGGTCTTGCTTGCCGATCATAAGGGCCTGCGCGAAGTGCGGGGTGGGCGCACTCCATTTGATGAGGTGATTGCGCGCGCCGATGTGCTTACTTTGCATTGCCCGCTTACGCCGGAAACGATAGATTTGATTGGAGCGCAGGAGCTTAAGGCGATGAAGAATTCAGCATTGCTGATCAATACGGCGCGCGGCGGTGTTGTCAATGAAGAGGCGCTGGCGAGCGCTTTGAAAGATGGTGAGATCGCCGGGGCGGGGGTCGATGTGCTTTCGCAAGAGCCGCCGAGCGATGGGAATTCATTGCTTGATCCTGACATTCTGAATTTAATTGTGACACCGCATGTCGCTTGGGCGAGCCGTCAGGCCTGTCAGCGTTTGTTCGATCAGGTGGTTGAGGTTCTAGAGGCCTATAAATCCGGTGCGCTGATGAATGTCGTCAATTGATTAGGAGCAGTTTGGCGTTCCATCGCGTTTGACCGGCTTGGTGCAGTGGATTTTTTTGAGTAATCTTTCCCCGTTATAGCAGTGGCCTTCGGTTGAATTGATCGCGGCGGCCTGGGCTGTGAACATTTCGCATTCTTCTAATGAATTCACTCGTACGAACAGCAGGTTTTGATAGTTTTGAACCCACATATGGGTGGCAGGCGTATAGTTTTTTTTCTGTGCTTGAGCGGGTGAAAAATTATAGATAAGCGCACATAAGAGGATAAAAGCCCCTATAATGATTTTTAACTGCATGACGAATCCCGTTTTCAAATCTGAGTTGTTGATGACTATATGACATTTATCCGGAACCTCAAACTTCACAATTTTCGTTGTTATGAAAGGGCTGAATTTTCGGCGTTGCATGCTGGGCTAATCGTTTTGCATGGGGCGAATGGTGCGGGCAAGACTAATGTTTTGGAGGCGGTGTCTTTGTTGTCGCCGGGGCGGGGTTTGCGCGGGGCGAAAATGGCGGAGATTCAATCCCAAGATACGCCGAAGGGTGCAGGAACCCCGTGGGCGGTGGCGGCGCAGGTGCAGACGGAATACGGCCTGGTGCAGGTTGGGACGGGGCTGGAGCCATCCGGGGATAAGCGGCTGATCCGGGTGAATGGTGAAAATGTGCGCGGGCAAGCGGCGCTGGCGGAATATGTGGCTTGCGTTTGGCTGACGCCGCAGATGGACCGGCTGTTTATCGATTCGGCGTCGCATCGGCGCAGGTTTCTGGACCGGCTGGTGTTCGGGTTTGATCCGGGGCATTCGGGGCGCGTGAGCCGCTATGAAAATGCGATGCGTCAGCGCTCGAAGTTATTGCAAGAAGGCGGGGCGGATGCGAGTTGGCTGGATTCTCTGGAGGCGCAGATGGCGGAAACGGGGACGGCTATTGCGGCGGCGAGGCTGGATTTTGCCCAGCGTTTACAGAGCGCGTGCTTGGCAGCGGAGAATGCACATTTCCCCACAGCACATTTAGCGGTGCATGGAACGCTTGAGGGGGTGTTGGCCTCAGCAACAGCGTTGGAGGTTGAGGAGATGTTTACCTATGCCCTCAAGGATTCACGGGTGCGGGATGCGCTGACCGGTGGGGCGGCTACGGGGCCGCATAAGTCGGATTTGCTGGTGCACTATATTGCGAAAGATATGGCGGCGGATCAGTGTTCGACTGGGGAGCAGAAGGCTTTGCTGATCGGGATTACGCTGGCGCATGCGCGGTTGATTGCTGGAGAGCGTGGTTTTGCGCCGGTTTTATTGCTTGATGAGGTAGCCGCGCATCTCGATGAAGAGCGCCGGGCTGGGTTGTATGCATTGCTCGAAGAACTGAGCGGGCAGGTTTGGCTGACGGGTACGGACGGGGCGCTGTTTAGCGCCATTGAGGGCAGCGCACAGTTTTTTGAAGTGCAGGATGGAGCGGTTAAAAACCTTACTCAAAATCGTTCAGCAGCTTAAGGACCACATCATTCTGCTCCGGGGTGCCGATGGAGATGCGGATGCAGTTTTCGGTGCCGGGTTTGGTTGAAAAATCACGAATGATCACGTTGTTCTCGGCGGCGAATTTTACAAATTCTTCGGCTTTATTCATTTTCACAAGCAGGAAATTGGCATCGGAGGGGTATGTATATTTTACATAATGCGATTTCTGTAGAAGAGGGAGGATGCGGTTTCTTTCTTCGATAAGCTTAGCGACGTTGGCTTTGGCCAGCGGGCGGATGTCATCGGACAGGACATGCAGGGCAGCCTCGACGCTGGCGCGGGGCAGTGGGTAGGCATCGAGGGCTTTGGCTTTGACCAGAGCGATGAAGTCGGTATCGGCGCTGAGGAATGTGCCCATCCGCATGCCGGCCATCGCGTAGCTTTTCGACAAGGTGCGCAGGATGATCAGGTTCGGGTGATCAGCGAGCGATGAAGTCATTGAGCCTTGCGAAGAAAATTCGGCGTAGGTTTCATCGAGGATGACGGCGGCCTGGCCCTCGGTTTCGCGGCAAATTTCGGCGATTTGATCATGGGGGAAACTCGTGCCGGTCGGGTTGTTGGGTGAGCAGATATAGATCAGTTTGATGTTTTGGCCCGGAGTGAAGGTGGCGTTCACAATGGCTTTTTGATCGAGCGTGAACGTGCCGTCGGTTTTGCGGAGCGGCACTTCGAGCACATCGGCGGGCATGGCTTTGGCATCAACGCCGTACATGCCAAAGGTCGGCGGGCAGGTGAGGACGGCGTCTTTGTGCGGTTCGCAGAATAGTTTGGTAAGAATAACGATGGCTTCATCGGCGCCGCGGGTCATGACGATCTGGTCAGGTTTAACCCCATAGGCGTTTGCATAGGCGGCGGCAAGGGACTTGGGCTGGGGCTCCGGATAGCGGTTAAAGCCTTCCAGACCCGGCAATTCATACGGGTTTTCATTGGCGTTGAGGAAGATTTTTTCAGCCGATTTATCACTTTCCATCCCGGCGGAAACATAGCCTTGCAGGTCTATGTAATGCGGGCGGAGAAGGTTTTTGAGTGCTGGGTTCATGATCTTTGCTTATAAGCATTTGATTTAAAAGGCAATAGTAAATGTTCTTCAGTTTGTTTTTCATTTTTGGAGGGGGTGGGGGTGTTTTTGATTTTGCGGCGGATTTTGGGCGCAAGGGTGGCGCGATGCTGCAGAGAATTTATAGGAAATAATTCCTTTGGTCAAGCCTAAATTAAGTGCGAATTTTTACAGGAAGACGGAAAGGCAGGGAGGGTGAGAAGAGGGGCTAAAAAACTGCCTTTAAAAAATCAATTATTTCAATATCTTAAAGTGTAAAAAAAGGCGTAAAAAAACGTGTTTTGGCCTGTCTTTCTACCAGAGCGTATGCTATACCATATACTTGCCTGAAACCAAGAGTAAACAAGGCTTTTAAAAGAATTTTAAGGACGAACGAAAATCATGAGTGAAGCAGCAGAAAATCTGGTCCCCAAGCGTGGCGATAATGACGACTATGGCGCGGATTCGATTAAGGTTTTGCGCGGGCTGGATGCCGTGCGCAAACGTCCGGGGATGTATATCGGGGACACCGATGACGGGACCGGACTGCATCACATGGTTTATGAGGTGGTTGATAACGCGATTGATGAAAGCCTTGCCGGGTATTGCGACCGGATTGATGTGATTTTGAATGCTGACGGGTCGGTGACCGTGAAGGATAACGGGCGCGGGATTCCTGTGGGAGAGCACAAGGAAGAGAAGGTTTCGGCAGCACAGGTGATTATGACTCAGCTACATGCCGGGGGAAAATTCGATCAAAATTCCTATAAAGTGTCCGGCGGTTTGCACGGGGTTGGTGTGTCGGTGGTTAACGCTTTGTCTGAATATCTCGATTTGAATATCAAGCGCGAGGGCAAAGAATGGTATATGCGCTTTAAAATGGGTGAGGCGGGAGAAGATTTGAAGCCGATTCGGGATCTTGACGATGGTGAGCGGACCGGCACACAGGTGACATTCCTGCCTTCGCCTAAGACGTTTACGCAGACGGAATATGATTTTAAAACGTTGGAAAACCGCTTGCGGGAGCTGGCATTCTTAAATTCGGGCGTGAATATTTATTTGAGCGACAATCGCCCGGAAAATGAAGAAGAGCGCGTGCAAACGCATTTGCATTATGAAGGCGGAATTCAGAGCTTTGTTGAATATCTCGACCGGACGAAGAAATCGATGCTGGAAGCGCCGATCTCGATCGTGACCGAGGATGAAGAAAGCGGTGTGACGGTTGAGGCAGCGCTGGAATGGACGGATGCGTATCACGAAACGATGTTGTGTTTTACCAATAATATTCCTCAGCGCGATGGCGGGACTCACCTGGCGGGTTTCCGTGGCGCTCTGACGCGGGTGGTCGGGAAATATGCCGAAGAAAAGGGTCTAACCAAGAAAGACAAGATCAAGCTGACCGGTGAGGATATGCGCGAGGGGTTGACTTGCGTGCTCTCTGTGAAAGTACCAGATCCGAAATTTAGCTCGCAGACGAAGGACAAGCTGGTGTCATCAGAAGTGCGTCCGGTCGTGGAAAATGTGATTGGGGAGAAACTGGCGGAATGGCTGGAGGAAAATCCGGCTGAGGCTAAGGTGATTGTTGGCAAGATTGCCGAAGCGGCTCAAGCGCGCGAGGCGGCGCGGAAGGCACGTGAAATGACACGGCGTAAGGGTGTGATGGATGTGTCCAACCTGCCCGGTAAGCTTGCGGATTGCCAGAGCAAAGACCCGGCGGTATCCGAGATTTTCATCGTTGAGGGAGACTCGGCGGGTGGATCTGCGAAACAGGCGCGTGATCGTCATAATCAGGCGATTTTGCCGCTGCGTGGGAAGATTTTGAATACCGAGCGGGCGCGTTTTGATAAGATGCTCGGCTCCGAACAGGTTGGAACGCTGATCACGGCGCTGGGGACTTCGATCGGGGACGAGTTTAATATCGAGAAGGCGCGGTATCACAAAATTATCATCATGACCGATGCGGACGTTGACGGTTCGCACATTCGTACGTTGCTGTTGACGTTCTTTTTCCGTTACATGCCGCAGGTAATTGAGAACGGGTATTTGTATATCGCTCAGCCGCCCTTGTTTAAGGTGAAGCGCGGGAATTCGGCGGAAGTGTATTTGAAGGATGAGCGTGAGCTTGATGATTATCTGATTCAGTCGGCGTTGAATGATTTGGTGATTGTTGATGGCAACGGCCAAACGCGTAGCGGTGAAGATTTGCGGGACCTGCTGTTGCAATCGCGTAAGCTGCGAAATTCGATCAATGCGCTGACACAGCGGGCCGGTAATCGGCGGGTCATTGAACAGGCGGCGATTGCCGGGGCGTTTGATGAAAAGGTCCAGGGTGATGAAAAGGCTGGCGCGGCGGCGGCGGCGAAAGTGGCCGAGCGGCTCAATGCGCGCGCGGCGAAAAATGCCAAGACCTGGGAAGGGTTTTATACGCTGGATAAGGGTTACACGTTTAAACGCGTACAGCGCGGCGTGACCGAAAGTGTACGTATTTCTGCCGATCGTGTGCGCAGTGCCGATGCAGTGCGGTTGCAGGCGGCCGCCGAGTGGCTTGCTGAGGTGTTTGAAAACCCGGTTGAAATTCGGCAAGGGGATAAAGTGCTGACCACGGTCAACGGGCCGGCGGCGTTGTATGACCGGGTGATGGAAGCCGGGCGTAAAGGCATGGCGATTTCGCGCTATAAGGGTTTGGGGGAAATGAACCCTGAGCAGCTGTGGGAGACAACGCTGGACCCGAATGTGCGTACGCTGTTGCAGGTGAATGTTGCCGATGCGGTGAAGGCGGATGAGATTTTCTCGACCCTGATGGGTGATGTCGTTGAGCCGAGACGTGAGTTTATTCAGGATAATGCGCTGAAGGCCGAGGTGGACGCCTGATCTGTCATCCCGAGCGCAGTCGAGGGATCTGATTATTTAACCACTAAGGCCACTAAGCTTTTAGTGTCATGCCCGCTTCTTTATGTGGGCATCTGGGATTTTAACTGAAGAGACGCAGAGTTTTATGGTTCCAAAAGTAGTGATTTTTATGGTTGTAAAAGCAATGAAAACCGGCCTTGATATTTTTGATAATGTTTCTGGAAAACATCAGAGGTGGAAAGAAAGAAAAGTTTTAGCAATCGTTGCAGACGCTATCTTAAATCATGGTTGTTACACACCGCGTCTTGTTTCTGATCGTACAGAAATTGATGACTTTAAGGTTGTGAATGTATTGCGTGATTTTCAAGATCGGGGTGCTATTTGTATTCTTGCAGGTGGCAGTTTGGAAATTGTTCAATTTGAGGTTACGGATGAATCTTATTTAAGAACATTAATATCATGAATAGCAAATCTCTGTGACTCTGTGACTCTGTGGTTTGAAATATTATCAAAGGAGAAAGATGATGCGTGGATTGGTGTTGGCTGTGGTGATGGTTTTGGTTTCGGCCCCGATTTTTGCAGGCGTGGCGCGGGCAGAGATGACCTTGAGCAGTTCGGCCATTGCCGAAGGGACGAGTATTGAGAATGCGCAAGTGTTTAACGGTTTTGGGTGCACGGGCGAGAATATTTCCCCGACATTGTCTTGGGATGGCGTGCCGGAAGTGGCCAAGAGCTTGGCGCTGACTGTGTATGACCCGGATGCGCCGACGGGGTCGGGCTGGTGGCATTGGGTGGTGTTTAACCTGCCGATTGAAACGCGCGCTTTGCCAGCCGGGGCGAGCAAAAGCGAGGCGATGCCCGAAGGCGCGGTTGAAAGCATGACGGATTTTGGCGCGCCCGGTTATGGCGGGCCGTGTCCGCCGGTTGGCGATGCGCCGCATCATTATATCTTCACGTTGCATGCGCTGGATGTTGAAACGCTGGATCTGGGAGAAAGCACCCCGGCGGCGCAGGTGGGGTATTTCCTTAATGCGCATAGCGTTGGTAAGGCCAGCTTTACCGGGATGTATAGTCGTTAGTTTTAATGCGCTCAGTGCTTAAAAAACTTTCAGCCCTCGTTAATGTCGCGCATCAGCGCGATCAGTTGATCAAGTTCGGTCTGTTGTTGGGCGTGCTGGCGGCGTATTTCGGGTATCTGTCATGGGAATATGATCTGGCGACGGGCGGGACGTTGGCGCTGCTGAGCTGGAGCTTTTTTGTGTTGTGTACGCCGGTGGCCGATGCCGGTTTTTTGCTGGATTTTCCGGTGCGCCTGATTACCGGGGTCAAAATGCTTTATACCGAAATCGCCGTATGGGTACTGGCGTTTGGCATCAATATCTGGGCGATGAATTTTGCCGTCGATGCGTATGACAAGACGGCGCTGACGCGGTTGTTCCATGAAATTTTGGTAACGCCGTGGCCGCACTGGGGAATTATTGTATTGTGCGGCATGGGGACGTTTTTGTCGGTGATTTTTGGTGATGAGGTGCTGGATGTGGCTTCGCATAAGGCGCGGGTCCAGCATCACAAGCACGGTTTTGTCTGGCGGGTGCTGGCGGTGGTGACGTTTTTTGGGTTGATTGTCGCGGCCTATTATCACCTTATCGAGTCGTTAGGGATTGAAAAGATCATCAATGGCGGGTAGTTTCCGTTTGTCATTGCTGCCCTTTTAGTCCGCAAAGTGCTTTAAGAAACGGTCTCGGTTGGATCTGGTTGTTCTGTTTTATCGACCCAGTCAAAACGTATGTCATCACAACGCCAGCCATTAAACATATCTGGTTTTGAGCTTTTAATACCAACCAGGACAGCATTTTTTCCAAAGACTTTTGTTAAGTGACTCTGCACTCTTTGCGTGTCAAATCTGCCCTGATTATTAACAACCCCGAGTTCCAGAAATCTTTGGGCCTCTTGCCTATCTTCGTTGAGCTTTTTGTCGCCCGGTGTCATTGGGGTATTTCCAGTGCGAGGAAAATACCAATGCAATGTTAAGCCATCATATTGCTCAGCGTTTTGTTCTAAAGTCCAATCGTAGTAAGACATGTCAAATCTCCTTGAGTTGGCTTATACATATGATTATGTCAACAAAAACAGAGCTGTATTTTCCAAAAGGATTTGTTTACAACACTTGGCATGACTTCACTTGCGGAAAAATTATCGGACATTGTTGGGGCGGCGTTTGAGCGCCAAGGTTTGCCTGTGGAATTGGGCGTGGTGCGGGTGAGTGATCGGCCGGATTTGTGTCAGTTTCAGTGTAACGGGGCGATGGCGGCGGCGAAATTTTTAAAGCCGAACAACGCTGATGGCGTTGCTTCGGGGGCGAAGAAAAACCCGCGGGAAGTGGCGCAGGCGGTCGTTGAGGCGCTGTCTGACGATGAGACTTTTTCAAAAATTGAAATTGCGGGACCGGGGTTTATTAATCTGAATGTTACGGATGAATTTTTGGCTGTGCATTTGGCTGAAGTTAGAGCGGACGAGCGGTTGGGTGTGGCGCAGAACGGCGCCGGGCAGACGGTTATTCTTGATTATGGCGGGCCGAATATCGCCAAGCCGATGCATGTCGGGCATTTGCGCAGTTCGATTATCGGCGATGCGTTGCGCCGGATGATGAAGGCGGCGGGGTATCAGGCGATTGGTGATGTGCATATGGGCGATTGGGGTACGCCGATGGGGATGATTTTGTCCGAGCTTGAGATTATCGGCCATGATGGGCCGGTGAGTATGGAGCAGCTGGCCGAAATTTATCCGAAGGCTTCAGGGGATTGTAAGGCCGATGAAGCGCGGATGGAGTTGGCGCGGGCGGCGACGAAAAGGCTGCAGGACGGTGATGAGACGTACACCCGCAAATGGCGGCAATTTATCGATATTTCGATTGAGGGGATGCGCGGTAATTTTGACGCGCTGGGCGTGCATTTCGATGAATGGAAGGGTGAGAGCGATGCGCACCCGTTCATTGCAGCGATGATTGAGGATTTGAAAGCTGGCGGTTGGGCGGTTGAGAGCGATGGGGCGTGGGTTGTGCCGGTTGAGCGCGAAGATGATAAGAAAGAGATGCCGCCGCTGATTTTGCTTAAAAAGGATGGGGCTGTGCTGTATGGAACGACCGATCTGGCGACGATCATTGACCGGGTGAGAACGCATAATCCGGACAAGATTGTCTATGTGGTGGATCAGCGTCAGAGTTTGCATTTTGAGCAGGTGTTCCGGGCGGCGGAAAAAGGCGGGCTGGTTCAAGATGGTCGGCCAGAACTCAGCTTTGCCGGGTTTGGGACAATGAACGGGGCGGATGGCAAGCCGTTTAAGACCCGTGCCGGTGGGGTGATGCGGCTGGAGGATTTGATCGCGATGGGCGTTGAAAAAGCGCGGGCGCGGTTGGAGGAAGCTAATCTGGCGGTGGATATGGATGAGGCTGAACGTGAGGAAATTGCGCATAAGGTGGCTTTGGCGGCGATTAAATTTGCCGATTTGCAGAACCAGCGTCAGTCGGATTATGTGTTTGATCTGGACCGGATGACCTCGTTTGAAGGCAAGACGGGGCCGTATTTGTTGTACCAAGCCGTGCGGATTCAGTCTTTGCTGCGCAAAGCGGGTGACAGTGAACAGTGGACGGTGGACGGTGGTTTTAAGATACAAAATGAAGATCGGGCGCTGGCGTTATTGCTGGGCGAAATGGCTGATCATTTTGAGCTGGCACTGAAGAATACTACGCCGCATGTGCTGTGTGATTATGCGTACAGGCTGGCGCAGGCGTTTAGTTCTTTCTATGGGAACTGTCATATTTTATCGGAAGAGGATGAAGTACTACGTGCGAGCCGATTGGCGTTGTGTGCGCTCATGCATCGGCAGCTTGTGGCGGTGCTCGGCATGTTGGGGATTACGGTGCCGGAGCGGATGTGATTGACATTTGTTTTAATTGGCTTATAATGGCTAAATGCTTGGTATAAATAAAATAAAAATCGGCTCTGCTCTGCTTCTTCAAGTCACGGATATTGATGAGTTTAAGGGGCTGTGGCGCGGGTTGGATCGGCATACGACGGGGTTGCAGCTCTTGGGCGATGTGGCCGATTATGGCGCGAATTTTAAGCAGGTTCTGGGGCCTCTGGAAGAGCATCTGATTACGGTTGACATGATCCGGGCGGTCAATGCGAGCCAGCTTGGAGAAAAAGGCGTGAGTGATTTGAAAACGATGCCAAATCAATTGCCGCTTTCGCGTGGCGATAAAGTGTACGGGACGCTGGATACGGCGGAGCCAGAGCAGGTGGAGCCGGTTCTTCGTAAATTGTGTGAATGGACGAATGATACGCTGGCGCGGCGTGATTTGCATCCGCTTCTTGTGGCGGCGGTGTTTGCGGCGGTGTTTTTGCAGCTCGCGCCGTTTGATACGGGCAATTTGCGGACCGTGCGGTTTTTGATTTTGTTGATTTTGCTGAAATCCGGTTATACGTACGCGCCGTATGTGTCACTTACTCCGATTATGGAGGGGCGCGCAGAGGCATTATATGGGGCGTTGAAAGCCAGTCAGGAGAGCCTTGAGGCCGGTCAGCCGGATTGGGATGTCTGGCTGGCATTTTTCCTGGGCATGTTGCAGGTGCAAAAAGATACGCTGCACACCCGGCTTTATGCGAAAGAGACGGAGTTGCGGGGTTTATCGGCTTTGTCCTCACGGATTATGGCGCTGTTTAAAGATCACAAACGTTTGCAGATGAAAGAGATTATCAAGCTTACCAACGGGCGGCGTGCTACAATTAAATTGCGGTTGCAAGAGTTGGTTGAGGGTGGGTATCTGGTGCGGCATGGCGCAGGCCGCGGTACTTTTTATGCGCTGGTTTAGTAAGCAATGGCGGCTATGATGTTAGCGGACAAGTATGATGTAATAAAAGTGTAGTGTGCCTGCAACGCTTTCTATTGGAGCGCAAAAGGCGGTTGCTCCTTCAAAGCGCGTGTCTTCATCACCTAAAATATTTGTTGTATTAAATATTCCACCACCGCCGCAGCCTCCAAAGGGCTCTGGTCTTGATGTTGCGGTAGGTTCGACGGTCGTAGAAGTTGTTGTAAAATCAGTGGAAATGCCCATTTTACGGTTAATTTCATTGCAAACGAGAGGGTTTAAACTTGAAATGTTTAAGGCCAGATCCGGTGCAGATGTTCCGATGCCTTGTATACTGATTTGACGGATGGTAATATGTCCGGGTTTCGTCCATGCAGCAGGGTATCCGGAGGGAAGTTGGGCTAGGTTTTCAAATCTGGTGGGGCTGATATTACCGCCATCGGGGTGAAATACCTTGCAAGCATCGGAGGTACAATTAGCGTTATTATTCCAGCAGTTATAGTTGCCGTCTTCCAGGAGATAGATTCCGGTGCCGGAATAATCAGTTTGAAAATCAATATCACTTTCAGAGACGCCATTTCGGCGCAGGCGGTTGACGGCGCGCTCGACTTTTTGGGCGTAGGCGAGGATGTCGCTGGCGGCGAGGGCGGCTTCCTGTTTGCTTAAGTTGTTGGTAGTGTCAGATCGCATCCCCCTTGAAATAGAAAGAGACAGTGCGACGAACAGGACAATGCCGAGCAAGATCAGGACGAAGACGTTGCCGGCTTCGCCACTGCGGTTGTTTTTTCTGTCATTGCGATGAAGGTCGAAGGCCTGACGCGGCAAGCCATTTTTGTCTGGATTGCTTCGCTGCGCTCGCAATGACGTGTGCGGATTGTTACTCTGTCGCATTTCTATCCTCGCTGTTCTTGAATAGGGCTTCACGGGCTTTATCGCCGGCATTTTCAATGATGTCTTGAATTTCCTTGGGTAGGGCAGACTTGGTGTTTTGTGCAGGCTCAGCGGTTGGTGGTAGGACAGATGTGGCTGGCGTTACTGGTGGCTGGGGCTCTTGTGCAGCAGAGGGTGTTTCAGCAGGTTGTGCATTCTCATCGATGAGATCTTGCCAGGATTTTGTATCCTCGGTGCCGGTTTTGGTTGGCGCGGCGGTTGGCGGTTGTTGTTGTTTTGTGGCGGGAGGCGTAGCCGGCGGTGGGGTGGTTCGCGTCGGCGGAGAGGCAGGATTTTCCGCAGATTTGTTTGCGCCGAAAAAGCCCATGGGGTTTCCTGATTGTTCAGCGTTTTCTGCTGGCGGTGGGGTGGTTTGCGTCGCTGGCGGCGTGGCTTGTGGCTTTGCGGCTGGGGGTGTGGAGGCCTCAGGTGTTGGCGTTGTTGGTGGAGGAGCGGTTTGTGGCGCTGTCGTTGCCGCAGCCTGCGAGGGAGTGGTTTCAATTTCGTTATCTATGGCATGAACTTCCACGATTGCTGAAATTGCGCGTTCAACTGGCGTTACATCTTTTTTCCTGGGCTTTTCAAATCCTTTTTTAAGGGCGGCTATTTCCGGCGGCGTTTCTACGGCGACGTCGGCGCGCTGGGCCGTCCAGCTTTTATTGACCATCAAATCACGTAGTTTAGTGATCGAGCCGGCGTGCTTCATTATTTCCTCATCCGGCGGTGGCAGGGCGAGGAAACGGGTAACACGCATGGCTTTGGCAAAGCCGGGGTTGGAGTAGAATACCGCGCAATCGACAACGACATCACCAAAGGTGATGACGGCCTGGCCTTCTTTGAAGCCGCGCAAATCGTCATAGCTGGCGCGTGGGCGCATTTGTACGCCGGCTTGTTGGGTGTCGAAGTACGAGCCCATTTCGGTGCCGCCGGCCATCTGGAAGCCTGAAACTTCGGTGACGATGGCCGTGCCGACGGTTTTTTCAAAAAATTCCTTGGTTTCTGTCGGGTCTTCGAGCTTGCCAAAAATCTTGATGTTACAGTTTGCGGTGATGGATTGAGCTTCTTCGCGGACACGTTTTTTCATCGCGGGCAAGTCTTGCCCTGAGAAGATCAGGCAGAAGCCAAGCGACCGGGCCTGGGCGGCCATGACGGCCATGCCTTGCGCGGTATAGTAGCCGACCTCGTCAAATACGGTCATGAACGGGGTGTTGGAGTGGGTGGGTTTGTTTTCAATCACGGAGGCACTGTCGCCTTCCACGGTGGAGCCCAGAGCCGAACCCATCATACCTTTCATGGTGGAGGCAACGATTTTACCAAGGTTGGCGATTTCATCGCCGGATTTTTCAAGGGCCGGGATCAGCACGATCAGGATGCGGCGGTTGAGCACGACATCGACCATGTCGACGTCGGCGGCTTGCGTGTCAAAGATATAGCCGTAATCGTCACCCAAAGATTGCAGCGAGCGGGTGAACTGCATGGCCAGGTAGCCGTGCTGCTGCGAGGCTGTGTTGGTATCATATTGTGGTGTATCGGGGCCGGGCGGTTTGACTTTCCCTTCATCATCATAGGCATCGCCGACAAAGCCTGGCAGGGTATCGAGATAGCCGTCTATACCTTCTCGCAATTCCTTAGGGACGGCGTTGTCACGTTGAAGTTTTATGACATTATTGAGCGAAAGGTAATCGCGAATGGTACGTACGGAAAGCGGCATATCTTGATGATCACGTTTCCATGTCAGGATCGGCATCATTGCTGAAACGAGCGCGACGGCGCGTTCTTTCCACATCGCATTGTCACCTTCGGATTCCGGCATCAGGGAGACCAGCATGTTGACCAAATAGCTGGCGGAACCTGATGAGAACGGGTTCATGGTGTTGGAGGGGGCCTGTACGTCTGCGTTCCCGGTCATGTAGTTGAGGACCAGCAAATCATCATCGCGGCCAAATCGACGGACCAGTGAGGAAAGCGAGGACCAAAGATCGGTATCGGCTTTACCGTCGACATAGACAAAGCCAGACCCCCAAGCCAGCGCGTTGGAGACCATGGATTTTAGGCCTTCGGTTTTACCTGCGCCAGTAGTTCCCAGATACAGTACGTGTGTACGTGCATCGGAGTTGGTAAACCAGACTTCTTCGTTAGTGTTCTCGACATTACCGAGATATAGAATGCCTTCAGGTTTACCGGGTTTGTTGCCGCGGCCGTTGTTGGGGTCCATGAATTTCGCACCCAGCGGCATTTTAAAGGCCAGTGATTTGTCACGGGATCTGAGCCATAGAAAATACAGCAATAAAAACAGTATGATCAGATCGGCAAAGGCCAGTGCCCAGTCGTTCCAAAGGATGGCACCGCCGGCCATGATGAACACGGCTGTTGAATAAGACGGTGTTGTCAGCGCATCGGCAATACGCGTCCACAGCGGACGCACATCCCGAAGGATGGCGGTGTGTTTATGTTCGTATTTCCTTTGGTCTAAAGCCATTTAATTGTCTTCTAAATCCTTTTCAGTGCGTTACTACGCTCCTAAAGTAGTTTACTATTCGTCGTCGCTTGTGCCTTCTGAGAAGAATTTAGAAGACAATTAAGCAGTGCAATAGTCATTGTTACTGGCCTCCGAGGAATGCGTCTGCGGAAACAGGTACCCCTGAGGATGTTTGCGGGTCAATACTGGCAGATGTCGGGGCGTATGCACCGTTTGAACCTATTTGTTTGGGAATTGTTGCTGACCAAAGTGTGAAGAGGATAAACAGGATTACTAACGCAAGCACTGCTCCCAGCCATTTTTTATGGCGTTCTTTTTTCGTCTGTTTAATTTGCACGTGAGAGTGAGTGGTTATTTGGCCGGTATTTTCCGACGCTGGCGGTCTGATGAGGCCGTGGGCGTTTTCCAGCGCCCCTGACGCAGCCATGAGTCCTGTTACTGCTTGTAGTCGGTCTTTAAAGGCTGCAACTTCTACGGTTTCGCCTTTTGGTGTTTTGAGTTTAAGGACATGGTGGCCGGTATTTTCATCGTGAAGAACTTCCAGAGCTGAGGCTTTGGCCTGCGTGAGGTCCATTTGCCAGACTACGGGGCTTATTGCGTCGGGCAAAGAGAGGATGAGTTTGCCGTCAACGACGCTCGCGCTCGCGTCACTTTCTGATTTTTTGGTTTTTAAATTCAGTATCATGGATTTCAGGCTCCTTGGTTTAAGTCTTTTTTAGATAGCTTTTTTGACACCGCGTTTGTTTGATTTGCTGTAGTCAAGCTGTGGGATCGGGCGGGCGCGCCTGCTCCTCATATATTCGCTGATTGTTTCAACGGCGTGGCTTAGTTTGGGCACCGGGATTGGCCGCTGAGTCATTTTTTCGGCTTTGTAGTGTGACATCGCTCCGATGGCTTCGAGGTGGAAAGACTGGCGTCCCAGATTGTTGAGCGGGTACCATAATGTTCGATCAGCACCGCGCAGCCAGACGAATTGCGCCGGAGCTAGGACGCCGCCTTCATCACGCGCGGTGGCTAGTGCGCGCAGAAGAGCGGTGGTAACAAAGGCATGCTGGTTGCATTTCGATAGTATGCCCCCTGATAAGTCTTTGTTTTTAAGTATTTTACGGGCATCTTTGAGCAGGGATTTATCTTGGCTGAGCTTTAAACCGTTTTTATGGGTCCAGCACAGGGCAAGGCGGCTCAGCATGTCATCACATTCGTTTCGTTTGCGCGAGGCTTTCAGGCAGAATGCCGCCAGAAGAATTTGTTGGTAGGGTTTGAGCGCCATTGCGCCTTTCCAGCGACCATAGAGTTGGTGCATAAAGGCTCTGGCAGCGGCTTCTTCGTCAATCTGCCCATCCGGGGCCGGGATGTTATTGTATGCCAGCCATTCTTCGGGGCCCAGAGCTTCGGCAAAGGCGGGCAGTTCTGCGGGAACCGGAGAGCCGGGCGGGCGTGGCGGTTGTGTGGAGGGGTTAAAATCTACGAAAGGTGCAATGATTGGAAAGTTTTTAGCTTGGCGGTGAATTAATCCTTCAAGGCCCAGTCGGCTGCGGTAATGGGTTTTGGGGCCGCTGAAGATGCACCATAGAGCGCCGATTCCGGCAATTATAATCATTGTGATGCGCATGGGAGCCATAGTTGCGGCCGTGAAAAGTTCGAGGTGGTTTATAGTGAGTGCGGTTTTATTGTAATTGGCCATGCCGAAATACAGGCTACGCTGGGGGCTGCGGATTTCTCCTCTTGCTAATTGATCACGGACGATTTGTTCATTGCCGTTGAAAATATCCCAGAAACTTATTTCCCGCCCATAGATAAAGATCTTGTAGGGGGTGTCGATCAGGCCAACGGTTTCCCCAGCCATGATAAACCATTGCAAAATCCAGGCTTCCGTATAGCGGATCCAGCGTACAATATTGCGTACCTCGTCTGACTGATAATACCAAAAAATCCATACAATAACGGCTAGAACCACCAACATGATGGACCAGCCAATAGCGTTTTCGTGTAGTGTATTTTCAGCTTGTTGTCCGCCAGCCAAAGAAAGATCGCCTCTTTAGAAAAGTTACTCTTGCCAGTGTAGCAAGAAAAAGAGGGTAAAACTACTTTGATGAGGGTAAAATTTGCGCCGTTTTTTAAAATCTGTTTGCAAAGGTTGTTTTTTTTGATAAGACCATGGCCGAGCCTTTGTTGAAAGGGTTTTAAGTCGGTGCGCTGCAGGCTCAGTTGGTTTTATATTGGTTTCTGGTGCGTTTGTAATTATGGGCTCTACTCGTAGAAGCGGTTAAATTTAAAGGGGTTTCGATCTTTCCCCGTTCTGTAGTAGGGATATAATAAGATTGACGATATATTTTAGGTTGGTGAGCCGCAATAGCTCAGCTGGTAGAGCAGTTGATTTGTAATTAAACGGTCGGCAGTGTAGGACGCAAAAGTTTCAAGGGGTTATCATCTTGCCCCTGCCCCTAATAAGGCGATAATAAGGTGAACGGAAATAGTGTACGCCGCAATAGCTCAGTTGGTAGAGCAGTTGATTTGTAATCATCAGGTCCGCGGTTCGAGTCCGTGTTGCGGCACCATTTTCCGCCATTTTTGGGAGGTCTATGTCACCTTATTAGGCCTTATTACATCTCTTGCTGGGGTGTAGCCAAGCGGTAAGGCAGCGGTTTTTGGTATCGCCATGCGCAGGTTCGAATCCTGCCACCCCAGCCATTTGCATAATATTCTAGATTATTCCTGATAATATTTGAGCTGCAAATTGGGCTACAAGGGCCAGGAAAAGCGTATAGTTTCTAGCACTATACAGCCATAATGCACTGTCACTGATGTCATTCATTTCTTCAACAAGCTTTACGATTTTTTCATCGCTTTTATCTTGTTCGCTAAGAATTCTGTTCATAGAGGTGGCCCCAAGAATTCGGACAGTGAGTTAAGCTACGATCTATGACCGAA
>ERZ795048.1875-NODE-1875-length-17970-cov-5.461178_pt1 | contig 17970 bp, 15 predicted proteins | sample MGYA00375132_ERZ795048 | MGnify/ENA primary metagenome ERZ795048 (study PRJEB30177, sample SAMN05720225) | activated sludge metagenome | isolation source: Anaerobic digester | place: Hong Kong | collected 2014-12-17 ...
TTTTCTGTTACTTTAACATCATAGCTTTACTTATCTTACTGCCGCCCGTATCAGAACTCAATCTGAAATAATAGACTCCGGAAGCCATCTGTCTGCCGTTCTTGTCTTTTCCGTTCCATTGAACAGAATGCGAACCGGCTTTTTTGAATCCCTTTTCAAGTACTGACACTATTCTTCCTGCAGTATCGAAAACAATAAGGTTAATATTCATATCCCTGTCCAGATTAAACGATACAGTAGTTTCAGGATTGAACGGGTTGGGATAGTTACCGTACAGCTCAAACCCTTCCGCGATTCCTGAAATATCCTCTTCGATCGAGTTTCCTTCTTTGACATTAATAAGTGCGGTTTTCTCAGGTGAAGTGGTCGCACCGTAAGTAATTGTGTATTTGAACTCTGCAATTCCCTCGAATTCCGCTGCCGGCGTGTAGTCGAAAGCTCCTGTAGCCGCATCTGTCAGAACTGCCGTTCCGGAAACGGGTGGTGACGTTATTTCATAAAGAGCTGAAGGGTCATCGTCACCGAGCAGAAAAGAGCTTATCGCAGTATTTTTCTCCGCGAAAAAATATACGGGTGCTTCTGAAGATATCCAGTAGCTCAGGTCGCCCGAAACGAAAGCTCCGTCATGCAGTTCTGCCATATCCTCAGTATAATCGTAAAAACCTTCAGTAAAAGGCCAGTAAGATACCAGAGACTCGGACGCGACATCAGGTTCCGATCTCATAATGCCTCTGATAGTATCAATAGAAATAGGCTGGTTCCAGAGAACGGTCTCGTCAATGATACCGTCAAGATAAACACCGTTGGAGAAGCCGACTTTAAGTGTGGCCGATTCGTCGTGAAGCATAGGTGAAGATGCGGTGTAACTTGTTTTAATGTTGTCAAGGTCGCCGTTAATATAGATCATAAGATCTTTCCCGTCATATACAAAATCCAGATGATACCAGATGTCAGGCTGAAGAGCAGTAAGGCTGTATATCCTTCTTGTTATACCGTCCTGCGTCTTAACGGAGAATTTGAGAAGGTTGTTGCTTTGGACTATTACGCTCCAGCCGGTATTGCTTGAAGAGGATTTTGAAACCAGGCCATGTTCAACATTATTAGAATTAAGCTTTACCCATGTCGAGAATGAAATGTTCTGCATTGCGTTAAGTGCTGAGGAAGTGCCTGCATCCATGTAGGATACTTTTCCGAAATCGTACGCGTTCCCGAAAGCCGCCATAAGTGATCCGCTTCCGAATTTAAAGTAGAACTCGTCGAAACTGTTATCATTCCTCGTAGTGCAGGTTACTATTATCTTTGAAATACCGTCGGACAGTCTGTTCAAAGTCAAGATACTGTCCGTAATCGAATACTGAAGTCCGTCAATGCTGCTTTTAGGATCAATGGAATAAGTGATCTGATTTCCGGAAAAATGATCGTTCAGGTTGATCTGATAACTATTTTCATTTGTCTGAATGTCGGGTATAGGGTTGACAAATGTTATCTCCGGAGTTTTAGGAACGATATCTTTGACAACAGCCTGGTAATCGTTGAACGTATATCCTCCCGGGTTCAGATTGTCGATCGAATAATATCCGTCGGCAGAACCGCCCCAGCCCCAGTTGAAGTGATAGAAGTCACTGTCCTGATATCCGTCGCAGACGAAAGCGTGGCCGCCGCCGTCGCCCTGTCCTGAATAGTAAACCGGCAATCCGGCATCGAGCTGACCCTGTAGCATTGTTCTCCATCCCTGAGCGGTATAAGATGATCTGTAAACATGTGAAGCTGAGAGGTTATATTTAAAGTAAGTTTCAAGAGCATACGGGACATCTTCTGAATAAGCCCCTGAAGCATCAGAACCGTACATCATTTCTACTGCGACACCGGCATGGTAGGATATCTGAGCGACTTCATGGATCTGTTCGGCTGTGGAACCTCCGCTCAATGCGTTCGGCATTTTATCCCAGTTGTATCTTGAAAGGTAGTAATCAACTTCCAGAAATTGTCCCAGCTCTGTATATGAATGGGAACTTTTACCTACAGCAGGATATTTGTGGTAATACATTATCTGTGACATTGCCGTGGCAACACATCCCACAACGGATAGCGATCCTCCGTCAAGAGGGCAGTAGTTGTTGTAAAGAGGACTCTGATTCCAGGTAGAAGTTAAAAGCGGTGTTACGGCCTTTCCGTTTTTTGGACTTATATCGTTATCGAGTACTTTCTTCCACTGTATCACAGTTTCAGCATTGGAAAGTTTTTCAGATCTTATTTCATTGACGGCTTTAATATACATTCCCAGCCAGAAATCTATGTTAGACCTTTCATGGCCGCTTTCGAATCTGCCGTCTGCTGAATAGCCCAGAACCGGCGTCGAGGCATCATCAGCTGCTATAAGCGCAAAGCCGCCGTATTTGAAATTAAATATGTGCACAGCATCGGATATAACTATATGATCCGAGACCGTCTGATAACTTCCCGCTTTATTAATACCTGAAAGCCAGTTCTTAGCCGCTTTTTCCGCTGTCACTCTGTCAACAGGCGTTCCGTTGAGCGATACGAGAATCATTGCCAGCAGGATAGTAATAATCATTTTCATTTTTTTGCCCCGTTCCTTAAATTAATTAGCCTATCAAATTTAATAAATATTATAAAATAATCAATGAATATAATCATAAACTTAATCGAATAATCCCGAAATAAGACTGAAGTCGTCGGAATTTATGGAATAACACTGTTGTTTTTCTCTGTCGAACGCAATATCCATTTCTCCGAACTTGGCAAAAACAATTTCCTTTGTTACTGATCCGGTACTCACAAATAAAGAGATGTTGTCCGTTAACAATGTTTCATCAGCATCATCCACAAATCCGCCGGCTTTGAACATCGAGAGTTTTCCTGTCAGCTTTCTGATCTTTTCCTCATCGAACTGATGAGCTTTTCCGTTCAATGATCCATCCCACAGTTCATTCTTCTTTTCAATGACCGCAGTATCTTTTCCTCTCATAAGTGAAATTTTTGTCAGACTGCCGGCATTCGAGCTGAAAATAATTTTATCTCTCCATGAATCTATGTCCGCAGAAAGCCTGTAACGGGGGAAAAGCGTTCCAATGAAAACTTCATCTTTCCCCGGAAGTCTGTAGAACGTATGTCTTCTCTCCTGATCGTCTTTACCTATCAGATATGAGAATTCGGAATTGTCCTGCAGTCGGAATTTTATTGTTAGCGCTGAGCTGTCAACTCCGAACTTTGAATGTTTTTCAGGTTTGTCGGAGATTCTGTTCAAAACAGAAACCTCAGAGGCATGTTTGAGAAGCGTATTCACGGCATTCATATCCGCCGGGTAGGCTTTTTCTCCCTCGACGAACCAGTTACCCACGCCTTTTTTAAGCGTAACCGGGTTATTTCCGGATATAAGAGTGACCTGTACTATCTTCAGCGTGTCGGTACTGAGCATTTTACTGTCCGTGTCCTCAACGTTCCCTGTAGGTTTTTTAACAAGATATAACGCGGTCACTGCCAGGACGGCAAGTATAAAAAAATATATTGTTTTCTTCTTCATGAGACAGTATCTCCCTAATTTATTTGAGACTGAAATCCTTTCTTTTCTTTCCGGAATACCATCTGAATATTCCGATCAGCGCAAAAAGAAGCGGGATCATTGTGACATTGAGGGCTTTTATAACTGTTTTCACAGCGCCGCTGAGCTGCTTAAGAGGTCTCTGCGTGATTTCTTTTGACCTGATAGATATAAGCGCTTCATCTGCGTTCAGCCAGTCAGAGAGATTCAGGAACAGGTTTATATTCTCTTCGGATCCTATTTTCCCGTCCGCGAAGAACTCCGCGTCTCCGCAAACCGTAATTCTTGTGTCCGCGCTCTTTACGCCGCTCAGGAAATACGAGCTGAACGATCCTTTAACCAGAGCCAGAACGGGGATGCCAGACCTATCATAAGGATAGTCATTTATATCCCTGTCGGCCATAATATTGTAATTGCCGGACTGAAGAAAGGTTTCCGGTGATGTTCTGGCGACGATCTCTAGTTCAATACTTTTTTCTTCCGCATAAGATGTGTCGAGCGAGCTGGCAAAATACATATTGAAAGCGTCGATCTTCTGCGTGACGGGGTTTTTCCGGTTCAGATTGGTTATCAAAGGCAGGAACGGATATTTGATCTGATTCGCGAAAGAAAAGAATCCCTTCTGCTGTCTCATTGTTATCATCCCGGCCTGTTTGTCTCCGATCAGGTCTGTGTTGACGCTCACGCCGTAGTTCATCATCAGGGAGTCTAAATTGGTTTCGATCTTTTTCACATTCTGCATCTGCAGGTTTACATCTGTCTTGTCAATAAAAAAACCTATCTTTCCCCCTCCGGTAAGATAGTTGTCAATAGCCTGGAGCGCTTCCTGAGTAAAATTTTCCCTCGGGCCGATTATAAGAAGAGAAGAGAGCTTGTCAGGATCGAGCTCTTCTTTTGTCGCGCTTACAGGGCTCACAACATAATTGGATGAAAGTACCTGATATGCCGTCTTTATAGATTCAAGTTCAGTCAGACCGGGGCCGGAGAGGATGCCGACAGAAGGCAGTTTATCTGTAGTGATCTTCTTTATCATGCTCGTAAGCTGATATTCGAGAGCAGGAAGATCGCCTTCCTGAATGAAAGGGATGATCTCTTTTTTATCCTCATATAGCATCACCATGCCCATAAAGACCTTCTTTACTTTGAACTCGTCCTTTTCAAGGAGCTGAACCTGAGCTGACGGAAGCTGATAGGTCATTATCTGTTTGGAGAATTCCTCGTCGGAAGGTTCGATGAACTCATAGTAGAAATTCCCGTTCGAATAAGCTTTATATTCCTCGAGATTGTCTCTTACCATAGCCGGAATGATCTTCATCTGCGGAGGCAGTTCGTCTGAAAAAAAACATTTCACGATAACCTTGTCATCAAGCTCGGCAACGGTTTTTCTGCTGGCTTCGGAAAGTGAATAGATGCCTCCTTCGGTCAGGTCGAAACGGGTGAAGATAAAAAATGAGATCATGTTCAGGAACAGAGCTGTTAAGACAACATAAAATATCCTGTAGAAATTCTGCTTTTTTTCGATCGAGGAAGCAGCCCCGAAAAGAAAAACGGCCGTCACAGAAGCGAAATAGATCACGTCTCTTGAATCGATAACACCTCTGAGCATATTCGAATAATGCGATACCGCTCCGGCATAGTCAAAAAATTCGGGGAAAGGCAGGAACATCAGCAGGTTACTCACCATTACCAGAAAAAACAGAATTACGAAACTTATAATGAAAGCTATGATCTGGTTGTCGGTGACAGATGAAGTGTATATGCCGATGGCAGTGAAAGCTGATCCCATGAGTATAAGTCCGAGGTAGCCTGAAAAAAGAACTCCCCAGTCAGGTTCGCCTAAGATCGCTATCGTAAGAATGTTGGGCATTGTGAGAAGTATTGCCAGAACAAGAATACTCAGCGAACCCATGAATTTGCCGGTTACGATCTGAGCTTCGGTTACAGGAAGTGTCGTTAGCAGCTCTATAGTTCCGCTCTTCTTTTCTTCGGCTATCATCTTCATTGTAAGCGCAGGAACAAAGAAAAGAAGAAGAAAAGGTATTATGTTGAAATTCGATCTGAGTTCAGCCTGACCGCCGTCGATGAAGAGAGTGTTGGTGAAGAACCATCCAGTCAGTGCGAGGAACAGTATTATGATTATGTAGGCGGCCGGTGAAGAAAAATATGATCTGAATTCTTTTTTCGCTATTTTAAATGTGCCGATCATTCTCAAGGTCCTCCTAGAAAGTTAATTCTCTGAATACTTTTTCGAGCGAGTCTTTTTCAAGCCTCATTTCGATTATCTTCGCTCCGCTGTCAACGCAGATGTCGAAAACTCTGTCCCTGACGTCGGAATCCTTATCGGTAAAAATACTGTACGAGAATTCGCCCGGCGCAGACGCGGGGGCGGTTCTTACGTCCTTCACCGAATAAACGGATCTTAAGCCTGCGCCGATATCCGCTGATGATCTGACTGTAAGGATTATCTCTCTGTGGTTGGCGATGCTGTCGCTCATAGAATCCGGAGAGCCGTCGGCAACTATTTCACCGCGATTGATGATAATTGCCCTGTCGCAGACGGCCTGAACCTCCTGCAGTATGTGGCTGGAGAAAAGCATCGTTTTCTCTTTGCCCAGCCTCATGATCAGATCCCTGATCTCGAGTATCTGGTTTGGATCGAGACCCGATGTGGGCTCGTCGAGGATCAGGATCTCGGGGTCGTGTATCAGGGCCTGCGCCAAACCGACCCTCTGCCTGTAGCCCTTGGAAAGGGCGTCTATTCTTTTGTACGCTACCGATCTGATGTCGCAGAGGTCGGAGACGGCTTTTATCCTGTCCGTTACCGACTTTTTCGGTATGTTCCTGATTTCGGCTACGAATTTCAGGTAATCGAGAACGGTAAGATCGGAATACAGAGGCGCGTTCTCAGGAAGATAGCCTATCATCTCTCTGATCTTAAGGCTGTTGGACCAGATGTCGTATTCGTCGACGGTAACATTTCCGTCAGTCGGATACATGTAGCAAGTGATGATCTTGAGCAGAGTTGTTTTGCCCGCGCCGTTAGGACCCAGAATACCGGTGATCTCTCCCTTGTTGATCACGGCGGAAAAATTCTTCAGGGCGTTTATCTGCCCGTAGTTCTTGGAAACGTTTCTGATTGAGATCATTTTGTTTTCCCGCATTTAGTTAAACATTTCTGCTTTGCAAGCGATACAAATTTAATTCATACCATCGGTAATCGAAAGTATTTTTTTGCGGATTTTACCGAACAAAAACGCGTTTTGTTCCGTTTAACGAATTGATTTGACAATTTAGAAAAAAAAACATAATTTTCGCACCTTGAAATTAAACGGAAGATCACTACTATGGAAGAGAAAAAAAACACACCTGATCTAAAGAAGGTATTAAGATCCGCCGCCTACCTTGTAATAACACTTTTCCTTATAATGTCGTTCGTTATCTCGGCTTACAGGATACCTACGGGATCAATGGAAAGAACGCTCAGGATAGGAGATATGCTGCTCGTTAATAAATTTTATTACGGATTCAGATCACCCGACTGGTTCGGAATTCCTTTTACCGAGTTCGGTTTCGACATACCATGGTTCAAAACACCGCTTTTCAACAGCGTAAAGCAGGGTGATGTCGTGGTTTTTAAACATTTTGACGAACAGATGAACCAGTGGCTCTATTATGTTAAAAGATGCGTTGCTCTTCCCGGTCAGACGGTCGAGATAGTCAATAAGGATCTTTATGTCGACGGTAAACTCTTCAGTGAATTTTACGATACTGTAGAAGTCGATGAAGCTAATATAGATCTGAAAGCTAAAGCGAGGTTCGAAGACCCTCTCAGGACTTTTCCTCAGAACGATGAAAACTTCAAGAACAGCCTTATAAAAGATTTGATCGCGGCGGAATTGTATAATCCGAAAGACAGTGTGCTGTTTCTGGATCCAGAGAAACTGAACAAAGTAATCCGCTACGGTAAAATGTTTAATTATTTTGAACAGAAATATTCGCTTTGCCTGCCTAACGCAAGAGTCGCAAGCAATAGCAATAATGCGATTTTTAAAGATAAATTCGTCGAAGTTACTGGTGACAATATACTGGATAATTTGAATTTCAGGGATAATTTCAGGAAATTCACAGTGCCGGAGGGCTCTTATTTTATGATGGGCGACAACAGGGATAACAGCTACGACAGCAGGTACTGGGGTTTCGTGAACAATGATCTGATTGTAGGTAAGCCTATAATGGTTTATTTTTCATTCGATTACAACGATCAGTTCAATATTTATGAGTTTTGGAAAAATGATTTTGAAGTCAGATGGGAAAGGATCGGATATTACATTCAGTAACAGATCGATAAAATTCAATAAAAATATTTAATAAATCATTTGCATTTCATCACTCCCGGAATTATATTTGGTTTCGCGTGTGAAAACGGTTGGTTGTCAGGCACAAAACAAGGTCAACTATGATATTCACGCGGTTCTTTTTTGCGCATTTGATGCAAAAAGAGAATGACAGTGACGAAAAGAAATTTAAATAGACGAAAACAGGAGAAACAATGAAAACAATAAGCGCAAAACACAGCGACATCGACAGGAAATGGTATATTGTCGACGCTGAGGGTAAAACTCTCGGGCGAATAGCTACCGAGATCACTCACAGGCTTATGGGAAAGCACAAGCCGCTTTTTACGCCCCATATTGACCTTGGCGATTTCATCGTCGTAATAAATGCCGAGAAGGTCGTTCTTACGGGATCAAAAGAAAAAGCCAAAACTTATTTTTCTTACACCGGATATCCGGGCGGCGACAAGTTCACTAGCGTTGAAAAAATGAGAGAAAAACATCCTGACAGGATAATCAGCAACGCGGTGAGCGGAATGCTTCCAAAGAACAAGATGAGGGCGAGAAGGCTTACAAGACTGAAAGTCTATGCAGGACCGGAGCATCCGCATCAGGCACAGCAGCCCGAAGTACTGAACGTATAATAAAATTAAAGGATATGATATAAATGAAAGCTAATGCACACGGATTCAACACAGCGGTAGGAAGAAGGAAATCTGCTACTGCAAGAGTAAGGATCAAAGCCGGAAGCGGCAAAATATTAGTAAACAATACAGACAGTCTCGAATATTTCAAGAAAAAGATCCTTCAGATGGATCTTGAGCAGCCGCTGGACATCACAGGCAATACAGGCAAATACGATATTTTCGTAAATGTCAGAGGCGGCGGCCTTTCAGGTCAGGCCGGGGCTACAAGACTCGGGATCGCGAGAGCTCTCGTGACCGTTGATGAAAATCTCAAGAGGTCTTTAAGGGCAGCCGGAATGCTTACAAGGGATTCCAGACAGAAGGAAAGAAAGAAATACGGACTTGCTAAAGCAAGAAAAAGATACCAGTTCTCTAAGAGGTAATCCCCTTACAGAACAAATAAGCATCCTGCGATCCGGATGTTGGGGTGCGGCTTGAAAGCCGTTTCAACAACGGAGATGAACACGGTGCGGATAATCCGGGATAGTCCCGGATGCGCCTGAGAAAAGGCGGACAACCCCAAAAGCAAAAAAGGAGAAACAATGCCGAGAGTAAGCGTACAGCAGCTGTTACTGGCGGGATCACACTTCGGACACCTGTCCAAAAGATGGAACCCGAAAATGAGACCTTATATCTTCACGAAGAAGAAAGGAATTCATCTGATCGACCTCAACAAGACCGTCGAAAAGATCGATGAAGCCTGCGATGCGGCTATGAAGATCATCGCAAAAAGAGGAAAGATACTTTTCGTGGGAACGAAAGCGCAGGCTAAAGACCTTCTCAAAGAAGAAGCCGTAAGATGCGGAATGAACTATGTTACCGAAAGGTGGCTCGGAGGATTTCTGACCAATTTCCAGACGATCAGGAACTCCATAAGAACACTGGAAGAGCTTGAGAGAAAAGCAACTGACGGAACTTATCAGAAGATAAACAAGAAAGAAAAGATCGTCATCGAGAAAGATAAAGAAAAACTTAACAAAGTTCTTGAAGGCGTCAGGACAATGAAAGTAGTACCTAATGCGATATTCGTAGTTGATACTATAAAAGAATCAATCGCTATAAAAGAAGCAAAGAAACTCAATATACCTGTTTTTGCGATCTGCGACACGAATTCGGACATTGACGATATCGACTATGTTATACCTGCCAACGATGACGCTTTTAAATCCATCGGGCTGATAACCAAGGTGTTAAGCGATTCTATCCTTGAAGCAAGTCAGGTCGCCAATATCAAATCGGGTGATGAAGGCAGAGTTCAGCAGGAAGATACATCTTCGGCCGACAGGAAGAGAACTCCAAAAAGACCTTTAAGAAAACCCGAGGTCAAAGAAGACGGGACAGATGCGGCTCAGACCGAAAAAGAGTAATAATTTAAGTACCGGAGAAAAAGATGGCAGAAATTTCAGCAAAAATGGTATCTGATCTGAGAAAATCTACAGGTTCGCCGATGATGGACTGTAAAAAAGCCCTTTCTGAAGCCAACGGTGATTTTGAAGAGGCAGTTAAGATATTAAGAGAAAGGGGTATGGCCAAAGCGGCTAAGAGACTGAGCAACGAGACAAATCAGGGAAAGATATTCTGCAGGATGTCAGATGACAGCAGAACGGTTTCGATGCTTAAACTTACATGCGAAACAGAACCTGTGAGAAATACGGCGGAATTCAATGATTTCGGCGAAGAAATGTCTCAGATAGCCTTCAGCGGCGATTTTTCTAAATTCGAATCTGAAGAGATCAATTCAAAACTGACCGAGATCAGGGCAAAACTAGGCGAGAACATCACAATAGTCGAGTACGACAGGATGGAAGGCGATCTCGTTTCATATTATGTGCATATGAACTTCAAGGTCGGTGTAACAATAAGACTGAACCTGAGCGATAAATCAAAAGCGTCCGACGGCAGACTTCAGGAACTTGCAAAGAATCTTACGCTTCAGATAGCTTCACTTTCACCAAAGTCGGTTTCCTCTGACGATCTGGATCCTGAATTCGTAAAAGGCGAGCTTGAGATAATTAAAGCCCAGCTGAAAGAAGATCCAAAGAACGCCAATAAACCTGATAACATTATTGAAAAGATAGTCGAAGGCAGAAAAGGGAAAATCTTTGCCGAATCATGCCTTTTGGAACAGGAATACGTAAAAGAAAAAATGTCAGTTAAGGAACTTATAGATTCAGTTGCTAAAGAGACCGGAGTCGATATCAAAGTCGATAAATTCGTCAGATTCCAGATAGGCAGCTAATTGATTTCAGGGCTTCGATAATTCGGAGCCTTTTTTTTATATGAAATGACAGGACGGCGCAATAATGGAAAAAGCTAAATACAAAAGAATTCTGCTGAAATTGTCAGGCGAGGCACTGGTCGGAAGCCAGGGTTACGGTATAGATCCTGATGTTGTAAAGAAGACCGCCAAAGAGGTAAAGGATATTTACAATCTCGGCGTTCAGATAGGAATAGTAATAGGCGGAGGCAACATTTTCAGGGGACTTTCCGAGAATGCGAAGAACATGGACAGGGTGCAGGCCGACCAGATGGGAATGCTTGCAACGATAATAAACTCTATTGCAATACAGAACGCTCTCGAACTTGAAGGGATAGAAACTGTAATTCAAAGCTCAATACCAATGGATTCGATAGCAGAGCCTATAGTTATCAGAAAAGCGCTGAGGCATTTTGAGAAGGGAAGAGTAGTGATCTTCGGAGGCGGTACCGGAAATCCTTATTTCACTACTGATACCGCGGCAGTTCTCAGAGCGAGGGAAATTAATGCGGAGATCATTATAAAAGCGACAAAGGTCGACGGTATCTACGATTCGGATCCCGTGAAAAATCCGTCGGCTGTCAAGATAGAAAGAATATCATACATCGATGTACTGAACAAAAATCTGAGAGTGCTCGACACGACGGCGATAAGTTTCAGTATGGAGAACAAACTTAAGATCGGCGTAGTCAACCTGCTGAAGCCCGGGCATCTGAAAAAGTTCGTCACGGGCGAGAATATCGGCTCGATCGTCGATTAAAGATTATATTAACAAATCTCTATAAGGCCGTTTAAGACGGCCTTTTTTATTTGCGAAAAAAATAATTTTATCTCTTGACAAATCATGATAAATGTTATAATTTTAGTATCGAGTGTATGAAAATGTATGAAAATGGGGAAAATGAACAGCTTTTCAGAAAAATACAGCTACTCTGTCGATGAAAAGGGAAGAATAAACTTCAAGAAGATCATAAAAAGACTTCATGACGAAGAAAAGAATAACTCGAACTATCACCTTCTGAAACAGAACGTAGAACTGTACGGATCGAAAAAGAAATATCCCTTTTTTTACATTTTTACGGAAAGTTCCTGGAAAAAATTTTATGACGAGAAAGTGGAAGGCCTTGATACTCCTGTGAGGATAAGATTTCTCACAACATACTGCGGAGAGGCGTCGCTCGACAATTCCGACAGGCTGTCATTCCCGAAAGAATTTCTGGAATTCATCGGTCCGGGTAAAGATCTCGTTCTCCAGGGCGACGGCGAAAAGATCCAGGTCTGGTCAAAGCGCGATTTCGATGACTATATGAAAGGGATCTCAAAACTCGCGCCGGACGCAGGTTTCGACGACATGTTCAGCAAACGCAGCTAGATCATTAAAATAAGTTTACTCCTCCGCTACTTCGGTAGCGGTTTTGCATTTAACAGGCTTAAAATATATGAAAACCGTCGGCTATCACATACCGGTAATGCTAAAAGAGACGCTCGATCTTCTTATTACGGACAGAAAAGGGACTTATCTCGACTGTACTCTGGGCGGCGGCGGTCACTCGAAAGCCATTTTGGATTATATCGACCCTGAAGGATACGTTCTTGCCGTGGACAGAGATGCCGAAGCGGTAAAATACGCCTCGGAATTACTTGGAGAATACAGCAACTTCAAGGCTCATCAGATATGTTTCTCAAGGCTGAACGAACTGGATGAAATAGTATTCGGCATGAAGTTCGACGGCATACTGCTTGATCTGGGACTCTCATCAAGGCAGATCGACGACGCCGGAAGAGGTTTTTCATATATGTCTGAGTCAGTACTTGATATGAGAATGAACAGAGATGATGAGATGTCGGCTCTTGAAGTCGTCAATAAATATCCAGAAGAAGAACTGACCTCAATTTTCTTCAAATACGGCGAGGAGAACAGGTCCAGAAAGATCGCGGCGGCGATAGTGTCGCAGCGGGATAAAAAGGTTATAGGCAGTACAAAAGAACTTGCAGGGATCATCGCTTCGGTCACTCCGTCGAATTTCAGGATAAAGACGCTCTCCAGGATATTTCAGGCGGTCAGAATAGAGGTGAACAGGGAACTGGAAGAACTCGATACCGCTCTCAATTTCAGCATGGATATACTGAAACCGGGAGGCAGATGCGCGGTAATATCGTACCATTCGCTTGAAGACAGGATCGTCAAGAACTTTATTAAGGACCGCTCGGAAGGATGCACCTGTCCAAAAAATTTTCCGGTCTGCGTATGCGGTAAAAAACCTTCAGTTTCGGTCGTTACAAGAAAGCCTGTAACGGCATCCGATGAGGAAACTGCACGAAATTCGAGAGCGAGAAGCGCAAAACTGAGAGTATTTTGTAAATTATGAACTATATCGGGAGGAGTATATGAAGCAGAATATGTATGTAAGAGGCAACGGAGCAAAAGTGCTGAAAAAAAGATTCCAGGCTTTTGACAAGATATTTATTATCGGCATTCTCGCCCTCATATTCGGACTCTATATATCTATGCAGTCCCAGATAAAATCAGTTATAAAGGAGACCGGAGATCTGCGTCTGGAGAAAAAACTTCTGTCCGAAGAACTTGAAAGACTGATGTCCGACTATGATAAAACCGTGTCATATGCGGAACTTAAAGATTTTGCCGGTAAAAAACTGAATATGATAGAATCAGGCTCAAAAATAAAAAGCTTTACAGTGATCGACAAGAACGAAATTTTCAGAAGTGTTTCGAAAACTCAGATGCCGCAGCTTTTTGAGACTAGAGTAAACCTCGCACTCCTTACAAAGGACGCTAAACAAACGGAGAACTGATAAACAATGGTCAGAAAAGGAATGTCGTTGAAAAATAGTGGATCAAATGTTGAAAGAAAACACTACTCGAGGCTGATATTTCTTTTCACTCTCAGCATGATCGCGTATTGCTCTATAGCTCTCAAACTGTACGATACTCAGATCACCAGGCACGATCAATATTCAAAAAGATATACGGAACAGTCGAAAAAGAAGATCACCGTTTTTGCCCCCAAAGGCAACATATATGACCGGAAATATTCGAAACTCGCGGAGAATATAGGAATAAATTACGCTTTCGGAGTGAATACCAGAGTCGTTAAGAACAAGAACGATCTGGCTGGAAGAGTATCCCTCATTACCGGCAGGGACAAGAAAAAATATTCTGACATACTTGGTTCAAAGAGCGGGTTCGTGTGGGTGGACAACAGACTTACCGAAAAAGAAAAGTGCGACATTTATTCGTGCCTTACTAACGAGGAAAAATCAGCGGCATCCTTCAAATCGACCGCCAACAGGATATACCCTCAGAATAAACTTGCGGGACAGATCATAGGATATACAGATATTGACGGAAAAGGACTGACGGGCATTGAAAGGGAGTTCGAGGAACAGCTTAACGGGACTGACGGGTGGGAACTGGTGCATCAGGACGGCAGGCTCAACAAATATTACGGCGCTGAGATAAGCAAAAAAGAACCTGTTCCGGGGAACAGCGTTGTGTTAACTATAGACGATAACTATCAGAGGATCGCCGAGGACGAACTCGCTAAGGCGGTCACTGAATGGAGCGCCCGGAAAGGTGTTGTAGTTGTGATGGAGCCTAATACGGGAGAGATACTCGCAATGTCTAGCTATCCTGATTTCGATCCCAACAGACCCGGAGAATTCGATGCGTTCAACAGAAAGAACAAGGTAATTACTGATGTTTATGAACCGGGATCCACTTTCAAAGGCATATCGGCTTCCATACTTTTCGAGGAGGGAAAAGTAGATGAAAATGAGATCTTTTTCTGCAGCAATGACGGTTACGAGATCGGAAAGCGGAAAATAAAAGATTCTCATAAGAATGAAAATGAATATATGAGCTTTAATGACGTTATAGGGCAGTCCAGCAATGTGGGAACACTTCAGGCTATGCTCAGATTAGATAAGAACAGGCATTTTGAATATCTGAGGGATTTCGGTTTCGGCACAAGAACGGAGATAGAGCTGACCGGTGAAGTGAACGGTTATCTTATGAAGGCAAGGGACTGGAGCCTTACGACCCAGCCGACGATAAGCTTCGGTCAGGGTATCACTGTAACTCCGCTTCAGCTCATTACGGCATACTGCGCTATCGCGAACGGAGGGACTTTGTTAAAACCCATGATAGTCAAAGGTGTGATCGACAGGAGCAACAGAATAGTCAGCAAGAACGAACCCGTGAAAATAAGAAGGGTAATAAGCGAAAGAACTTCGGAAAGAGTAAGAAATCTTTTAAGATATGCAGTAGTTAACGGCACAGGTTCAAAAGCAGAAATTGAAGGCCTGAACGTAGCAGGTAAAACCGGAACGTCGCAGAAAGTCGTTGAAGGAAAGTATTCAAAGACAAGCTACGATGCAAGTTTTATAGGAATGGTGCCGTACGATGATCCCAGACTTGTATGCCTTGTAATGCTTGATTCACCCAAAGGATGCATATACGGAGGAACAGTATCAGCTCCGGTATTCAGAAATATCATAAGCAGGATTTATGATCTGGACAGATCAAAACTGGTGGTACACAGTAAAAAAAGCATTATTTCGGTCGAGGTCCCCGACTTGACAGGAATGAAAGTCGCGGAGGCGGAGAAAGTGCTCAAGTCAAAGAATATCAAGTACAAAGTGGCGAAAGGAGCTGAAATAGTCAGATCCCAGTCCAAACAGCCGTTCTCGGTGATTAGCGGTAACGAACAGCTTGTTCTTTTCGGAGAGGAAACGAATCAGGTCAAGCAGAATATTATGCTGACAACTCCAGAAGTGATTAATCTGCCTGTAAGAGAGGCTGTCAGGCTTCTATATGCATCAGGCATAGAACCGGTCGTGATCGGCCGCGGCAACGTGACGGGCCGGTCCGCCGTATATGAGAATAGTGAAAGTACCGACAGACTCTGCAGCCTTTTCTGCAGTAACAATTATTCTGCGAAAATAATAAAACGGACAGACAGAAAGTTATGAAGCTCAGCAAACTGATTTCAGAGATAGAAACGATTGAGGTCGAGAATTTCAAAGATACTGAAGTGATTCACGCATTTTCTGATTCGAGAGAAAAATTTAAGAATTCGGTTTTCATTGCGGTCAGGGGCCTTACTTCCGACGGAGCTTCATTTGCTGCGGATGCCGTCGAGTCGGGAGCCTGCGCTGTGATTTATGAAACAGAGATCGAAAGAAAATTCCCTTACGTTACATATATAAAGGTGCCTGATTCAAGATCCGCACAGTCAAGGATAGCCGGTCTTGTTTACGGTCTTCCTGCGGAAAAACTCCGGCTTACAGGAATAACGGGAACGAACGGTAAAACATCGACAGCGTATATATTCAGGCATATATTGAACTCATCCGGCATCAAATGCGGACTTCTGGGTACGACAGAATACGATCTGGGTAAAAGAAAATTCGTTCCGTCCAGAACTACTCCGGACGCGGTGTTCCTTCAGAGGTATCTTAAAGAAATGACCGATAACGGGCTCAAACAGGCTGTAATGGAAGTCTCGTCCCATGCTCTTTCTCTTCACAGGGTGGAAGATGTGATGTTTGACTGTGGCGTTTTCACCAACCTGACTCAGGACCATCTGGATTTCCACATTACCATGGATGAATATGCAAAAGCTAAATCGGGTCTTTTTTCTGATCACCTTAAAAATACCGGATCGGCTGTGCTCAACGCTGACGACGGTTATTATGAAATGTTCAGTTCCTCAACTGAATGCGAGAAACTGACCTATTCTGTTAAAAGAGAAGATTCGGATATATTTGTAAAGGATGTAAGGTATTTGAAGAAGGGTATGGAGATCGATCTGACGGTCTTAGGGGAAAAGCACACACTCTGCACCAATCTTAACGGAAGATTCCAGTCAATGAACATATCTGCTGCCGTACTTGCGGCTTACAAAGCCGGTGTCCCGATAAAAAAGATAATATCGTCGTTCTCATCGCCGGTAACCGTTCCGGGGAGGCTTGAAAAGGTCTATGAAGGAAATTATACGGTATATATCGATTACGCTCATACTCCCGACGCTCTTCAAAGAACCCTTCAGACAGTACGGGAGTTCACAAAAGGCAGAATAATTACTGTTTTCGGATGCGGAGGCAACAGAGATCATGAAAAAAGACCGGTTATGGGTAAAATAGCTTCAGATATATCAGATATCGCTATTGTGACGAGCGACAATCCCAGGTATGAAAATCCTGACGTGATTATCCGGGAAATCATTGAAGGTATAAAGGGAAACAATTTAATCGTTATTCCTGACAGGCGCGAGGCTACCGGAAAGGCCATTTCCATGGCCGGGGACGGTGATGTAGTGATCATTGCGGGAAAAGGACATGAGAATTATCAGGAGACAGACGGTGTGAAATATCCCTATTCCGACAGGGAAACAGTAATGAATTTAACAGGAGGGATGTAATGGTCAGGCTGTCTGAACTTCTCAAAGCATGCGGAATAGTAAGGACCGACAATGCGGACGGCAGTATTTTCGTGACCGGTGGCAATACGGATTCCAGGCTGATAAAAGAAGGCAACATCTATTTTGCTCTGAAGGGAAACAATTTCGACGGTCATGATTTCATTCCTCAGGCATGCAGTTCCGGAGCTTCGGTCTGTGTGGTTGCTGATAACTATATTAATGAAGGGAAATATCCCGTAATATATTCTGACGATGTGGAAAAGACGCTCGGAGTGCTGGCTCTTCACTGGAGGAAGCTGCACAACGCAAAGATAATCGGGATAACAGGTACCAACGGTAAAACAACGACCAAAGAAATACTCGGCAAGATTCTTTCCGTAAAATATAATATCATATCAACGTTCAAGAATTTCAACAATCATATCGGAGTCCCGCTTACTCTTCTTTCGATAAAAGACGAGACGGAATATGCGATAGTCGAGCTTGGAACGAACCATTTCGGAGAGATCGAATATCTTTCAAAGCTGGCGGATCCTGATATGGGACTTATCACGAACATAGGTGAAGGTCACCTTGAGCAGTTCGCAGACAAACACGGCGTCTATAGTGAAAAAATAAAACTGTTCATGCTCCTGGAGAACAGATCGGAAGAGCACACGTCTGAACTCCAGTCACTTCGTACCATCTC
>ERZ795048.1879-NODE-1879-length-17948-cov-670.422791_pt1 | contig 17948 bp, 18 predicted proteins | sample MGYA00375132_ERZ795048 | MGnify/ENA primary metagenome ERZ795048 (study PRJEB30177, sample SAMN05720225) | activated sludge metagenome | isolation source: Anaerobic digester | place: Hong Kong | collected 2014-12-17 ...
AAGACGGATACCTGCAGCCTTTTTCTTACGGGGTAAATGTTTTCCACAAAAAAATGGAACTGAGCATAGACGGTGAAGACCTGGAACCGGGCAGAGATTTTATAGTCCGGGAATTTTCTCCTTCAGTGAAAGGCTCATACCCTTTGGCATATATTTCCGGGGAAGATCACCATCCGGAACGCTTACTGCCTTTATTAGAAACCGGGAAATTCAAAGATTCTTACATAGTCTTAGATTTCAACCTGATTTACAAATACCTGGGAATAGCCCCCGAGGTTCTTTATTCCATGCCTCTGGCAGGATTGATCATGGTACGGGACGGTCAGCCTCCGTTTTTCAAATCCCGCAGCGGAAAAATGCAACCGGTTCCGGTAATTTGGGCAAGCCCCCAATTCCCGAAAAATGCAAAGAAAATAACCGTTCGCTTTGAAAGCCGATGGATAGAGAATTACAGTTCTTCCAACGTGATTGCCCGTCTGCCGGGTCTCGGCCGTGAGGATTCATGCATTGTTTTCATAGCCCACTACGATCACCTGGGACATTTCGGCAAAGATGTTTATTATCCGGGAGCCAATGACAATGCTTCCGGAACGGCTTTCCTGCTAACACTGGCAGGTTATTTTGCGAAGCCGGAAAACAGACCGGATCTGACTTACATTTTTATTGCTGCTGCCGCCGAAGAAAACAATTTGCTGGGATCAACCTTTTATACGCAGAACCCGGTTGTTCCGCTGGAAAAAACCCTTCAGGTCATCAACCTGGACATGGTAGCTGACAACGGAGACCGGTTGTTTGTAGAAACGGGCCCGGAAGGAGAAGCTTCCCTCTTGAAGTTCAAGGAACTGAACAACCGATTGAATCTTTTCGGAACCATTGAGCAACATCCCTTGTCCAATGACAGCGACCATTATCCTTTTGCCATGCGGAAAGTACCTGCCTTGTATATCATGGTAGACGGAGATGCCTATTCAGTCTATCACACACCCCTGGACGATTACCATCACATATATACAAACCGTTATTCGGATCTGTTCCGATTGGTCACTGAGTTTGCCAGGATTTTCTGAACATCGGGGATCCAGTTTGTTCCGTTCACCGGCATATAAGTTAACATACCCAAGTCCTGTCCTGCTTTTATATTAGCCGGTCCGTCATCAATGAACAGAATTTCACCGGGTTTGTCATTTAAAGTGGCCAGTACTTTCTCAAATATGACGGGATCGGGTTTCACGCATTGCATGCGGTAAGAAAGAAAAAGATGGTCAAAGAATTTGTACAAAGAACTGCCGGTCCCGCAAAAATCCGGATTGGCCGCCCAATCCATGATAAATGGATTGGTATTGCTTAACAGGCATACCCGGTATTGCTTTCGTAATGCTTTCAGAAAAGAAAGCCTTTCCAAAGGCACTTCGGTAATAATGGACAGCCAGGCCTGCGAGGCCTGCTCACATGTAATTGTCTTTCCGCACAAACGGCTTAATTCTGTACAAAAACCGCCGGCATCCAGACGCCCGTCTTCGAGTTCCAAAAAGAATCCTTTTTGTTTGTAACAATCCAGGTATGAAGAAGCGTCTTTGAGTCCCAGATTTTCAAATGCATTTACAGAACGGTCACGGTCAATATTGATGATAACTCCGCCCAGATCGAAAAGTACTGTTTTAATCATTCTCAAAAACTGTTTTTAGCCATCCTGTAAAACCATCAGGATAACGGGGGTCATAAGGCCTCCCGTCATCATAAATCATATTGGATCCAACACAAAAAACCGGGAGGTGCTGTCCCATTTCGCTGCCTCTTACCTCCATACGTACTATTCCCCCATCTCCGTAACGAACGTTTTCCAGAACAGTAACCCTTGCACGGGCTATTTGGTCCAACAATCCCCTTACCGGGCCGGTAAATATATCATACGGACATATTTCATCTTTTTTGCCGTGTATGACCCAGATATGTATTCCCTTCTGTTCGTACATTTTCATTTCTTCCAAAGAAGGATTGTCAGCTGGAGCTATCAAAAAAGCCCCCCGCAACAGATCAGGACACGCGGCCATGAAACGCCATGTCATATACCCACCGGCTGAAGTACCGCCTATAATCACATGATCCGGATCAATCTTATGCTTTTTAATGACTTCTTTTATCAAGGATTCAATACTGGGAATGTAAACAGACGTTCCCGTAGTTTCATCTTTTGTCATCCAGGTACCTTTTGGCAATTCCTGTTCCCCTGAATTTTTATCAACATATTCATTGGCTTTGGGAAACAGAATATATGCCCCTCCCAATGCTTCCTGGTATTCCCTGCCTGCATATACCACAAAATCGGTATACGCCGCACACATCACACCGTTCATCCCGTTTGCCGCTCCGTGAAATACCACTATCAGGGGATATTTTCTATCGGGATCAGAGCCGTGAGCAACCGGATCGTAAAGGTAATACTGCATATCCCCTACTTGCGGATCAATTCCCGAAAAAGTATAATGATCCAGCAAACGGATCAGTTCCATATTATCGTCCTTATGAGTCGGCCCTTTCCCGGTAAAATCGTTTTCGGGAGGAAAACGTTTTTCTTCTACATACCGGATTGCGGATTCCCTGTTCCAGGTTATGACTGCCGTCTTATACCTGAAATTTGCATTGAGAGACGGTATAAAAGTAGTGTAAGGCGAACTTTCTGCGACACCTGCAGCTATTTGTTCCAGAAGCACTTCCATATCTTCCAGGTATTCCATTCCCAGACGTTCCCGGGATCCTTTTTGCCAGGAATGACCTCCCCATAAAGTTAATTGCTTCTCTGAGATATTGTTGGCGGGATTCCTTATGTATTCCATAAAAGAACGGAAGCTTCCGTAAAAAAGATCAAAACTGTCATAATCAAAAAGCCACAAACCTCCGCCGGAACCCACTGCATCTCCTGTAAACACAATATTTTCATCTTTAAGGATGAACAAGGCGGATCCCGGTGTATGTCCGGGCAGGGTATAAGTTTCAATGATGGTTTCGCCCCCCAGGTCCAGCAAAGCGCCTTTACTGAAATAAACGGTCCTTTCTGCCGGAAAAAGAGCTTGTTCCGGGGAAAAGTCTTCCATCGGAATCCAAAACTCAGCTTTTGGGTCATTCACAAAAGCAGGAAGCATACCCAGGTGATCCCCGTGGTTATGTGTTACCGTTATGATCAGCTGCCTGTTCCCGATCTTCTCGTAAATAATTTTTCTGAGCCAATCTGCGGGTTCTTCATACCACTCTATCCTGTTGGAAAGGTCTATAAGCAAAGCCTTTTCTGTTCCAAGGATCAGGTACATATCGGAACAATTGTTCATTCCTTCCTCTTCTCCGTTTTCGCCTTTATGTACTCCGGGAGGATTTTGAGCATTGGCATCCTGTATGTTATACACGTCGTCACCTATACGGGCAATTGTATATGGGCCGGATACCTGTTGTCCGGACTCTTGTCCATATGCCGGGTTCAAGGCAAAATGAACAAAAAATACCAAGAGCATTAATAAAACCCTTTTCATATAATGATTGAATTTGGTTCTGAATCAGCAAAAGTAACTTTTTGAATGCATAAATTGCAAAATTCTTAATAAAAACGAATTCACAATTATCTTATATTTGAACTTCTTTAAATCACCCGTTATGAAAAACACTCTCATTTTTATTACGTTATTTATTATTACAGGTTGTAATATCAACTTTGGTTCTGACATGCCGTGGGATAAGGGAACGTGGGTGGACCTGACCTGGGATTTTGAAGAAAGCACCACGTACTGGCCAACCAACATCACTTTCAGTCACGACACCGTATCATACGGGATCAACGAAAAAGGGTATTTTTATTCGTCATTTTTCTATGCCGCCGAAGAACACGGAGGAACACATTTTGACGCGCCGTTGCATTTTGCTGAAAACGGGCGATCCATTGAACAGATACAACCGGAAGAGTTTACCGGAGAAGGAGTTTGTGTGGATGTAAGTGAGAGTGCACTTATTGACCGGGATTATCTTGCGTCTGTCAAGGATTTCAAAAAATGGGAAAAACAATACGGCAAAATCCCGGACAGGGCCATTGTTTTATTAAGAACCGGATTCGGAAAATTCTGGGGAGATCCTCTTACATATACAGGGACCCTGAAACAAGGCCCCCAGGGAGTTGCAGAACTGCATTTTCCCGGTTTGGATCCTGAAGCTGCAGAATGGCTTGTTAAAGAGAGAAACATCAAAGCGTTCGGTCTGGATACGCCGAGTATTGACAGGGGACAGTCAACCGGGTTCATGACACACCGTATCCTGTTCAGTCACGATGTGACGGCTTATGAAAACATTGCTCACCTTGAGCTTGTTCCTCCACGTGATTTTTACGTAGTGGCCGCGCCTATGAAGATCAAAGGCGGCAGCGGTGCCCCGTTGCGTCTGTTAGTCTGGATTCCGGAAAAGTAGTATTGCCGGTTTATAATAGTTCCAGTATCCGGGAATCATTGGGCCTGACCTTGGAAGGCCAGTAACCAATAAGCCGGCCTTGCTCATCCACCAGATATTTTGTGAAATTCCAGCCGGGTGCTTTTTTGTTCCAACCGTTTTCAGCGGGATCAGACAACCACCGAAAGACATGATTCTGTTCCTTTCCTTTAACCGATGATTTTTCCATCATTTGAAAAGTTACCCCGTAATTGATTTCGCAAAATTCCAGGATTTCTTCATTCGAACCCGGATCCTGGTTCATAAAATCATTGGAAGGAAATCCCAGAATAACCAATCCGGGTGAATAGGCTTGGTTGAGCGCCTCCAATTCCGCAAACTGAGGGGTAAAACCGCATTTTGAAGCCGTATTGACCAACAAGACTTTCTTTCCCCTGAGCTGTTCAAAAGAGAAATCCGTCCCTTGAATGGTTTTAAAGGACAATTCATAAAAGCTTTTTGGAGGATCAACGGTTTTTGGGTCGTTTTGCTTACTGTTTCCGGGTAAAAATGAAAATAGAGCGGCACACATGATTAAAATGGTTTTCATTATTCAATTTTTAAAGATTCACATAACAAAGAGGCTACACAAGCCGACAGGCGTTTCTGCCATACTGTCGCACTGGAATAACACACTATGGGTAAAACCCATTCCAGCAGTGCCAGTGCGTAAGGAATGAAAGTGTTTTCTTCTCCAGCCGCATACCTGGCATATTCTCTCATTTTTAAAGCAAGGGATGTATTGCGGTGCATGATCCCGGACAATTTTCCCGTCCATTCCCGGTCGGGTCTGCCGGACAGGGATGAGGTGTTCCTGTAAAATCCGGTAAGGAAATCCAGGACTTCCAAAAAATCCCGTTCATCTTCCATGGGATATGACTCTATCATGAATATGGCTTCCAGACGTGCAAAATCCGATACCACGGAACGGGGCCTGGTTTCTGAAAAGTCAATCAGGTAAACATTCATCTCATGATCCAGCAGAATGTTCTGCATATTCAGATCTCCATGGCATACGCACGTAAAGTAATCAAGGCTCTCCTGCCGTCTTTTTGGATACGCTTCTTTAAGAAACTTGTAAGGATTCAAAAAGTCTTCAGGGCGCCCGTCAATCCGAAAAGAGGTGACACGGGAATCTATGCCGAGAACAGACTCGGCTTTTTCAAAAATATCCGGGAAAAAAGTCTTCGTGGGGTCATGGTCTTCGTAAGGATATATCTTTTCCCTGACAGGCTGCCCGTACCAGGGTTTCAATATCTTCAGAAAGATTTTGTCAAGGAGGGGTTTCAATGAGTCAACATCCATGTTATGAAAATACCACGTCAGCCATTTTAATTCGGTGTCTTCTCCCCCAATTCCCACAAAATTATAGCGTAAAGCGCCCATCTGGCAATGAAAAGCCGTTCCCAGCACCATGGCACTGTTGTTAAAAATATAAGGCATGGCATATTTCCGGCATCGTTCCGCCTCCCTGGATATGAGCGGTCTCGCCCCGATCTTCAACACTGTAGGCCTCAGGACCCTTCCCCTGTCATCAAAAGACCTGACATAAAAAGTGCTGGCAGAATACCCCCCGTGGAGTCTTTTGATCTCCACTTTTTCAGAATCCCTGTACAAGGACCTGGTAAAGTAAGAATAGTAAGCTTCCTGAAGTTTCTCCCCCGTAAATGTCACCGTGGGGATATACCCGGCTGCCTCTGCTATTCCTTTTGAATAAAACAACCAGCATTCCGGATTTCCGATCATCTCCTCAACATCGGCCGGCATCACTCCTTCCACGTTATCCCATGTGAGTAACGAACGGCAATACTGTTCAAAATTTTCACCCGGTTGCATTCCCGTCACACGCTGCAACAGGAATGTACCTCCTTCCCAGTGCCGGCTGTCCCGGCTAAAGTATACGGACAAAGCGGGCCTTTCAGGATCCCTTACAATACAAACGGCAGCACACAGAAAACAATCACCTTTGCAGGATAACCGGGACGTCTTCTGGAATATATCCGCTACCCTGATCTTCATGCCCCCGTCAACGGATACTTTGACCATGGGAGATTCCCTGACCGACAGTGCACGGTCAACAAAAACGGTGGCCTGTGAGGTGTCACCTGATATCCGGAAATCCGGGGCATAATCCCGGTCGTCGGGAACAAGCCCGGTACAATTGTAAAGGGTAAAAAACAATCCTTCCCGGGCATCATCTCTTAATAAAGTCTCTCCAAACGCACCGTATCCGGTAGCGATAGCAAGAGACCCGCAGTCCGTTAAAACCGGTTCTTCCCATTGTTGCAGACCGGTATCGGGCGTGCTTTTCAGAAGTTCCGTTTTCCAAGGGAGCTCTTCTTCATAAATATTGACAATCGAGGAATGAGTCAATTCTTGTTCTTCCAAGAAAGCAAGGGCTTCAGTAAGTGCGCCAAACAGGTTAAACACCTTGTCCAGCCCGGCTGTCTGGAATACCAGCAGCAAATCTTCCGAAAATCCGGAAATCGCCAGCTTTCCTCCACGCAATCCCAATTCTCTTGATGTCCGCAACAAAACACGTATGCCGCTGCTCGACAGGTAAGAACATTCAGAAAAATCAATCACCAGGGAACGCTGACCGGTTGCTATGTCCCTTACGGCCTGATCAAATGAGGCACTTTGAACCGTGTCCAGCCTTCCCCGGGGTCGGACGCACGGAATAGTAGCATATTGATCTGTCGCAACTTCAAACATATTGCAAGTTACGTAAAAAATCTTTTTATATTTGAAGATCGTATCTGACAATTACTTATGAAGCATAAAGCCGGTTTCTTGCTTGCGTTGATGATGCTCGCTTTTTTACAACTGAATGCGCAATACGTCAGTGATTCCCGTTCGGGATTAAAACACAGCGAAAAAACTTTCGGTAATAAAATGTTACGCGGTACCGGCTATGCCCTGGGATACAACGCAGTAATCATGACCGCCCTGGTCTTATCCCCCGAATACATAAGCCAGTGGGACAGGAAAGAAGTGTTTACTGCTACTGCTATGAGGGAGCAATACATTAGAACCTTTACAACCGCTCCTGTAAAGGACAATGATCTGGCAGTCATTAATTACATTGGTCATCCTTACCAGGGTAGTTTCTATTTCAATGCCACCCGGTCGCAAGGAGCGCTGTTCTGGCAAGCTTCTCTTTTCACGATTTTGCAATCCGCGCTCTGGGAATATGTATGGGAAGGCGGGCTGGAACAACCCAGCATTCAGGATCTTATAATCACTCCGCTGGGAGGCATCTTGCTTGGGGAATTAAGCCATCGGGCAACACTTGCCATGAGAAAAAACGGCTTTCAATGGTACGAGATCATCGCAACCTGTATTATCAACCCTGCTTTCGCTATTAATAACGGGTTTAAACGTCCAGCCTTCTGCGGTAATTAAACGCCAGGGCTATGATAAAACAAACCAGCCCAAAGAGAATCATCATTCCGCTTTCAGGCAAGATGGCTTTTACGCCTGCATCAAGCATAAATATTTCCAGGAACCCGGAAAGTCCCCAGTGCATTGGAGAAAACATCCCGATCGTACGCAATGTGTCGGACATAATAAAAGTAGGAATCCAAACACCTCCTATGGCTGCCATTATGACAATGGATATTGCCCCGAATACAGCCGATTGATGGGACGTGTCGGCAATATTTCCTATAGCTATCCCATACCCGATTGCAGCCAATGCAGCAGACAGGCCCAATAAGATCAGTGCCAGCGGGGAACTCCCCAAATTGAGTGATTCAGTACCAAACAGGGGCAAAATATAAACACCAATGAGCAACATCAGTCCAAACTGGATCAGGGAAACCAATGTAAAAACGATCGCTTTGCTAAGCAAATATTCCGTATAGGAACAAGGCATGGTCAACAACCTGGAAAAACTGCCGTCCTGTCTTTCCCGGATAATACTGCCGGACAAGGATATGACAATAAAAAATATCGCAAAAAGAGACCATGCGGGCACGTTGTGTTGCACCGGATTGGGTACCATATCTTTCCCTTCCAGCTGGGCATCCCGGATATCAATATATACCTGCTGGCCGGCAAAACCGGCCGTAGAAATGGAAATGGGACTGATCTCGTTGACCTGCCTGGTAATCTCTTTTAATATGTAATCGAATTCGATTTTCTGCGTCTTCTCTTTCAACGTGCTCATAATTGTCGTGTAAAAAGAAGCTTTGGTGGTCGGATCAACGTATATTACAAATCCGACACTATCCATGGCAGGCAGCTCCATGGCCCCGCTAAATGTGGCCAGAACGTAGCGGGCAACATTTTTTTGAATATTTTCCGTTGTGTTTTCAGGGATCAAGATCCCCAGGGTATACTTACTGGATGCGATTTCTCTTTCAAGTTCCTGCAAAGTGGGAACTTTTCCGTCAATTTGTCTGTCAATCTTAAAAACCCCGGACAATTCAAGTTCTTTGTCAATGGCTTTGCCGAGTTCACCTTTGTCTTTGTTGATCAGGATAAGGGGAACCGAGGCGTCGGTTATTGCCCTGAACGTACTTTCCTGGAGCAATGTCATCAGGATTACCAGCACAATAGGCATAAGAAACATAAGCAGCAACCCTGCCACGTCTCTTTTCAAAAGAAGGTAATCTTTATATATCAGGTACCTGAATTTTCTCATTGGTTGTCCCTCATTCTTTTTCCGGTAAGTAAAAGGTACATGGATTCCATACTGTCACAGGATTTGTAAATATCCCTGAGATCAGAAGGAGGTCCCTGGCATATCACAGACCCGTTATCCATAAAGGCAACTTCCGTACAGATTTGCTCCGCCTCTTCCAGGTAATGAGATATAAAAAGAATCGTTGTTCCGGAACGATTAATATCCACTAATTTTTCCAGTATCAGTCTTCGTGACTGGGCATCTACACCCACAGTAGGTTCATCCAGAATAAGAATCTTGGGAGCATGTAACATGCCGGCTATCAGGTTTACACGACGTTTCATCCCCCCTGAAAAGCGGTTGATGTAGGAATGGCGGCTTGCAGACAGATCAAAAAGCTCCAAAAGTTCATTAATCCTTTTTTCCAGCAATGATTTTTGTATCCCGTAGAGTCCTCCCAATATCTTCAGGTTTTCATAGGCTGTCATGGTAGGAAAAAGGGCTATATCCTGGGGAACGAGCCCAAACAGTGGTTTTATGGATTTCATTCCGTCCGCCAGGGAGTGTCCGTCTACCAGAACTTCACCGCTATCGTATTTACGCAAACCGCATATAATATTTATGGCAGTGGTTTTTCCCGCTCCGTTTGGGGCCAGAAGTCCAAATAGCGAACCGTAAGGAATCCTTAACGACAACCCGTTCAGTGTAGGATGAGCTTTACCTTTATAGGTTTTTTTCAGATCCCTTGTTTCTATGGCGTATGTATTACCCACGTTTTATTGAGTTTTCCAGTTTTCTGAACACTTCAGTTTCCCTGGCAGAAATCACCTCCAGTTTATCGGCTATATCATCGTAAGACAGGATAATCCCTTCACGTTTTTTGAAAAAGCGGGCTGCATGGTAGGAAAAATCCCTCCACAGATCCCCGACTTCTGTTAATTCCATGGACAACTGATTCCACTCGGGCTTGTTAAGAAACTCCGAAGCTTCCTGTAAAAAAGCGGCATACATAAATCTGAATCCGGCCCCGCCGGTGCCGATCTCTTCCAGCATCCTGATAACCTGGGCCAAATTCATTGCTGCCCCGTGCTTCCCGTAGAGTTTCTCCCATTTTCGCATTCTTTTAGCCAGGTAAGCAATTCCTTTTGCCCCAAACATAGGGAACGGAATTCCCAACATGCCGGAACAAGTCTTGAGCGTTGCCTTATAGAGCATATCGGCAGTCAACGGCTTGTAATGTTCCGTGCTTTTTATGTAATACATCCTGCCTTCCGGAGGACTTGTTCCCCGGGCAAAACGGACTTTCTTCAAATTTTCGGCGGAAAGACGGTTTTTATTCATTCCTATGGGATCCGAAATTATGTATTCGTCACCTTCCTTACCAATAACACAAAGGTTGTGTGCGTTAAAATGCATTCTGTATTCCTTTGGGAAATAGGCTAAATGGTATACTCCTACCCTCAAACCCACAGGGATCCCTTGTGCAAGAATTTCATCCAGCTTGGCCATTGCTTTATCAGGATCTTTGAATTTATGCCATTGCACTTCAATCCCCAACGCCCGGGTAACCCTTGTAAAAATACTTCCCGGAAAATACCTGAAAGAAGTCAGTGCCATACCGTGCAATCTATAAAAAGGCATGTGGGAGAAAAAGATCCCGGACCCCAATCCCAGGACCATGGGTTCACTGAGTTTTATTCCGTGAAAGTTCAGTAAATTTCTCACTACACCGTTCTCACAATGGGCGGCGTGCCTGTGTTCAAAATTGATTTCCATATTTAGTCTATAGAGGTAAGTTCTTCAACACTTATATTCATGGCATCTGCAATGCTGGAAAGCTCCTCGGGTTTAATGGAGGCAAAGTGTTTGGGTTTACAGAGTTTATTGATTTTACGTTTTGACATACCGGTATAATCTGCCAGGATCCCGGGTGTCATCACTAAACGGATCATGTGGTATTTAAGTGGACTGCATTTGCCGGAAAGAACTTCTTTAAGAACTTCCTTGGCTTTTTCCCCGTTGTTGCTCCAGGAAAATCTTATGGCTTCATTTTTTGGCGCCCATCCGGCACTTGGAATTTCCCGGTACTTTCCGTCATCATCCAGTGCATACGTTCGGTCTCTCAACAATACATCTCCGTCCGGCTGCAGAAATTCGTCATCCTGTGGTACGTCTTTGACTTTCATGGTTGGAATATTTAGTTGCAAATATACTATTTTTCAATATTAACATCACTGAAAACATAAGTAGTGATGTATCCGGATTTTTCTTGTACCACGACTTCTTTTAACGCATATTTTGATTTATCAAAACAGAGATCTATTCTGACAAATGAATTTTCTGATTCTTTTTTTGCGTTCCTGATACTTACACAATGACCCTTATGGTCCAATATGTAGTCCAGTTCGTAGTTATTATCCAGTTCCTGCAAAAAGCCTTTCATGCATACATTCATTATCTGCGCCATTTCAGCCATTGCATTTTTCTGACCTTTAAAGTCATAGACGGTTGTTTTTTCTTCCGTGATGATCTCAACCTCCTTTTCCCTGACTACAATACTCATGACACGGGGTGTTTTGTAATCGAACCTGATTTCGCGGTTTTTTGCATACCGGAAAGTTCCCGTTGACACTATTTTCACATCAAGTGATTTGATTTCTTTTGTCTGCGTGAACAATCCGGATAATGTTTCAATTTGTGAAGATACTCTTGCCAAATGGCCGTAGAAGTCTTTGTCCTGCGCCGTCACCTTCTCCAGGGGCAATAAAAACACCATTACCGGCAATAAAAAAAGACATTTTTTCATTTCAAATCTCTGTTAATACGGCTCGCAATTTAAGAACGGTTAACGATCCGTGATTCATTTCCGCCTTTATTTTTTTTCTATCATTTAAATCTTCCCAGGAAATCCTCAGGAAAATTTTATCCCGTTTTTCAGGATCCGTCATACCGGGAAATTTACAAAAATCTATTTGTTTGTATTTCAATCCCATTCCCAAAAAGCGTTCCAGACATTCCCTTACCAGAAACAGTGAACAGACACCCGGCAAAACCGGCTTCCCGGGGAAATGTCCCAAAAAAACAGGATTCTTGCCATTCATACCTGCAATGGCAGTAATACGATTCTCAGATTCTTTATTAATCGATTCAATATAGAAGAGATCCTTCAACATTATCCGGTTTTTTAATCAAAACGCTCAATCTTAACCTGGGATGATCAATATGTATGCTTTTAGGAAATCCCCCCTCGTAGTCTTTGGCTGTAATCACTGTTTTTAACGGACCGTTGCCGGTTTCCAGCAAGAGAATATTTCCGGTTTCGTTGGTTTCAAAATCAGTTTTTTTAAAAATCTGCGGGGAAAACAAAATGGAGAAATCGTTCCATAAAAGATCCAGAGCCCTTTTATGGTCCAGAAAATCTACCACATAATGTATCCGGTATTGTCCGGGTATTCCTTCCAGATCAAAAAGAGACATCCCAATGTGAGATGTTAGAACAAAACGCTGATAGTCAAGACTGTCTTTATTAACCAGCAACCAGCCTTCTACGTCATTATTCCCGTAACTCAGCTGAAAGTCATACATTTTCACGCCTTCCGACGTATCCAGCAACGGCCTGAGATTTTCCCGGGACATTTTCCCCGGGGTTCCGCAGGCTGTAAACAAGATCAGTACCGCAATCGCAACGATCCTCATGCCTTGGCTTCCTTAATGGTTACTACTTTTAATTCACCTTCCGCCACCAACCGGTCTTTGCAAAAAGACTTCACCTGTATGACAGAAAATCCCGTGAATTTATGGATCTCTTTTATACCTGTTATTATTTTGTCACCGGTATGAACCGGGGTATAAAAATGATATTCGTTCACAGATCCCACAAAGCCGGGTACTACGTCCCCGCCCTGTTCCAGGGTATCAACTCCAGCCGCCAGAGCCACTGACTGTGCTGCATGTTCAATAATACCTTCTTCCAGAAAAATATCTTGTGGGCAAAATAACGAATTCTGTACAGGAGTATAACCCGAATAAGAGGCCTCTCCATCCCTGCCGTAATAAGAATCTATTAGGAAAACCGGCGGACGGTGAGGAATATATTTATACAAAGATCTTCCGGATATTAAAACGTTCTCAGGTATTTTCACAGAGCACGAAGATAGGAATTATTCTTGTTACAAAAATTGTAACCATAACGTTCCGGCTTTCACTTCTGACTATGAGAATGTTATAAAATTATTATTCCCTCCAGGGGCCTTTCATTAAAAAATTTCTCTGTGAAATCATTGTTTTTTTGAGTGATTTTACGTTATATTTACAATATGCTTATACCTAAAAGTTCAGAATTAGAAGTGAATCCGATCATTACAATTACAGAGGCGAAAATCTAAACTACATATATATACACACTAAAGATTTATTAACCTACCTAATTGATTTTGGATGAAACCAATTACCGAACTAGTTAAGGACCTTGCCGACCGGCACGGCAGAGAGCGACGTAGTCTATTGCCGATCCTCCAGGGAGTAGTTGAACAGGAAAAATACCTATCTGAATTTTCCATGCTGACCATTTCACGTGAACTGAATATTCCGGTAACGGAAGTTTACGGAACTGCTACTTTTTATTCTTTCCTGGAATGCAAAAAAATGGGTAAATACATTATTCGTATTTGCAAAACGATCACATGTTCCATGAAAGGAGAGAAACAAATTCTTCTTGCCATAGAGGATATGTTGAAGATCAAGGTCGGAGAAACCACACAGGACGGAAAATTCACCCTCCTGGAAACCAACTGCCTGGGATTTTGTCACAAAGCCCCTGCTATGTTGATCAACAACGAAGTGTACACAGAACTTACCCCGGAAAAGATCCGGGAAATTTTAACCAGTTACCTGAATGATAAAATCATAGGAGGTGAACATGTCAACTAGTCACATTCTAAAAAGAGCCGATTTCATTTTCAAGAACGAAAATGACTGGGAAGAAGTGCTTACCAAAAGCCTGGCGCGTACCCCTAACGAACTGATCAACGAATTGATCAGCTCCGAATTAAAAGGAAGAGGGGGAGCCGGTTTCCCCACAGGATTAAAATGGAAACTTACCTCTGAATTAAAATCAGATGAGAAGTATGTCATCTGCAACGCCGATGAAGGAGAACCCGGAACATTTAAAGACCGGGAGATCCTCTCCAGGGTGCCTTTTAAGGTATTAACGGCTATTGCAATCTGTGGCCACGTAATAGGCGCAAAAAAGGGTTATATATACCTCCGGGGAGAATATTTTTTCCTGCAACAGGAATTGAAAAAAGCAATCAGTGAATTTGAATTTTTCTGTAAGGAAATTAAATATGATTTCAAGATCAGCATATTTATGGGAAGCGGTGCTTATATATGCGGCGAGGAAACAGCCCTGTTTGAATCCATGGAAGGGAAACGGGGAGAACCACGTAACAAGCCACCCTATCCCACAGCTTACGGTTATATGGGAAAACCAACGGTTATAAACAACGTTGAAACGCTGTCCCATACCTACACAATATTCAATTACGGATCCAAACGCTTTTACGACCTGGGTGTTCAGTTCTCCCGCGGAACAAAACTTTTCTCTGTTTCGGGTGACACACCAAAACCGGGTATTTATGAACTTGAACTTGGGATGAGTCTCACTGATTTTGTTGAAGAATTCGGGGATGACGATACCAAAGCGGTTCAGGTTGGCGGTGCTGCCGGGTTCCTTGTCCCACGTAAAAAATTCGCCGAGACAAGCATCGGCTATGAAGGCAAACTGGTAGGGATCTCACTTCCTACAGGAGGCTCCATGATGTTGTTCAACAGTTCCCGTTCCATGTTTAACGTACTGGACAATTACCTGAATTTCTTTGCCGAGGAATCTTGCGGTCAATGCACGCCTTGTCGTGTTGGTTGCCAACAATTACTCAAAGGCATTAAAGCTGTAAAGCGTGGAGAGAAACCGGCTGCTTACCTGGATAAACTCCTTAGTCTGGCCGAGACCATGCAATTGACTGCAAAGTGCGGCCTGGGACAATCCGTGGCAAATTCCTTCTCTTCCATTGTGGAGAATTTCAGAGAGGAGATGATTTACTAAACCAGAAAATTGACAGTAATGGGAAAGAAAATAAAAATTACCGTAAACGGACAACCCGTAGAAGTTGAAAAAGGCACGTCTATACTGGATGCCGCCAATCAAATAGGGGTGATCATCCCCACTTTGTGTTACCATAAGGACCTGTGCGTAGCCGGGAACTGCCGCGTTTGCGTGGTGGAAGTTGTAGGTCAAAAACGCCTGGCCCCCGCCTGTGCCACTCCCTGTGAAGACGGCATGGATATTCTGACCAACACACACAAGGTCAGGAATTCCAGGAAACACATCATTGAATTGCTTCTTTCAGAGCACAATGCCGATTGTACAAGTTGTTACAAGAACGGCAATTGCGAATTGCAGCTCTTGGCCTCCGAATACAAGATCATGAGCCAGGATTTCATCCACCTTGTACCTTTCCGGAATTACACCATTGACGACTTCTCCCCTTCCATCATCAAAGACGACAGCAAATGTATCCGCTGCCAGCGCTGCGTCAGGACATGTGCCGAGTTGCAGAGCGTCAACGCGCTGACCATGGCGCACAAAGGTGAATATGCCATGATCACCACGTTCTTTGAAAAATCCATGAACGACGTGATCTGCACCAACTGCGGACAATGCGTGAACCACTGCCCCACCGGAGCTCTGGTGGAAAAAAATTACATCGAGGAAGTCTGGTCCGCCATCTCGGACAAAGACAAATACGTCGTTATCCAGACGGCTCCCGCAGTGCGCGTGGGGCTGGGCGAAGAACTCGGCTTTGACCCCGGAAGCCGCTCCACAGGTAAAATGGTGGCAGCATTGAAACGTCTGGGATTCGATTCCGTGATGGACACGGATTTTACCGCCGATTTGACGATCATGGAAGAAGGCACGGAACTGCTAACCCGCCTGAAAAAGGCCCTTGCCGAGAATGACAAGACCGTGAAATTCCCCATGACCACATCTTGTTCTCCCGGCTGGATCAAATTTATAGAGCACCTGTATCCCGAGTTTCTGGACCACCTTTCCAGCTGTAAATCACCGCAGCAAATGTTCGGGGCTTTGGTAAAAACGTATTATGCAAAGGCACGCAAACTGGATCCCGCAAAAATTGTATCTGTTTCCGTAATGCCTTGTACCGCCAAGAAATTTGAAGCTGCCAGGCCGGAAATGCACGACAGCGGTTACCGTGACGTGGATTACGTACTGACTACACGGGAACTGGCCATAATGATCAAACAGGCCGGTATTGACTTCAAGAAGCTGGAAGACATGCATTTTGACAGGCTGATGGGTGAATCTACAGGAGCCGGCGTGATTTTCGGAGCTACCGGAGGCGTTATGGAAGCTGCCCTTCGTACGGCTTACGAGCTGGTTACCGGCAGGGAAGTTCCTTTTGAAAATCTGGACATAACCCCTGTTCGCGGAATGGAAGGCGTGCGTGAAGCCAAAATTAAAATTGAGAATCCGCTAAAGGAATGGTCTTTCCTGGATGGCGTGGAACTTAAGTGTGCCGTGGCTCACGGGCTAACCAATGTCAAATACATGATGGATAAGGTACGAGCCGGAAAAGCCGATTACCATTTCATAGAGTTCATGGCCTGTCCCGGCGGGTGCCTGGGCGGCGGCGGCCAGCCCATTCCCACGAACCCCGAGATACGCCAGCGTCGTGCCGAGGCCATCTATGCAGAAGATGCCGGCATGCCTTTCAGAAAATCACACGAAAATCCCGAGATCATTAAGATCTACAAAGATTTTCTGGGTCATCCGCTAAGTGAAATGTCTCACCACCTGCTTCATACCAAATATACGGCAAGAGGTATGTAAGTACTTTAAAAATCAAAATATTAAAAGTGGCCTTTGCTATAAGGTCACTTTTTTTTTATTATATTTGAGTTAAATAAAACATAAGGTTATGAATACTAAATCATTGTCTGTAATAAACATCTTTCTGTACCTGGGAATGATTATCGTGAACGCCCTGGCTAACGCACTGCCCATAAATGGTATGACAACCGGAGAGTTGTCAGACAATTATACCAATCTGTTTGTTCCTGCCGGAATAACCTTTTCCATTTGGGGAGTTATCTATCTGTTGCTTCTGATTTTGGTTGTATACCAGGTAGCTGCCGTATACGGCAAAAAATCACGTTATGCACTGAATGCCAAACAGAATATGGCTTTCGCCCTCACCTGCATATTCAATGCCGCCTGGATCATTACCTGGCACTACCAATTGATCTTTTGGTCCGTTGTGGTTATGCTTGGCCTGCTCTTATCCCTGATATCCCTGTACAATTCTCTGTATAATATCAACATTGATAGTGGTATGGGTAAATTTGCCTTCAGAGTATCAATAGGTGTTTACCTGGGTTGGATATCCGTAGCTACCATTGCCAATGTTACGGCCTTGCTGGTATCCCGGAACTGGGACGGTTTTGGACTCAGTGAAAATACCTGGACCATTGCCGTGATGATCGTGGGATTCATCCTGGCTGTTTTGGTAACGCTTCGCAACAGAGACATCTTCTATCCCCTGGTAGTGATATGGGCTTATTACGGTATTATCATAAAACGCACGGCAGACTTTATTGTTCATAAAGATATAGTCATTACTGCCTGGGTCATTATAGTCCTGACCGCCCTGCTCATCGTGTACACCCTTATAAGCTCCTGTGCCAGCGGTAAAGGCAAAAGCCTGCTCTGCCGGGGATAAGTTTACATCTATAAACGAATTCCCTTGTCACCGAAAACAGGCTGCAAGCGATGCGGATC
>ERZ795048.1880-NODE-1880-length-17948-cov-5.640977_pt1 | contig 17948 bp, 14 predicted proteins | sample MGYA00375132_ERZ795048 | MGnify/ENA primary metagenome ERZ795048 (study PRJEB30177, sample SAMN05720225) | activated sludge metagenome | isolation source: Anaerobic digester | place: Hong Kong | collected 2014-12-17 ...
TTTAGCGGATCGCTTAATTTGGGTTGGGGTCTAAACGGAAGCATATTTATTGGAATAATGATTTTACGTGAAATGAGTGTGGCATTGGGTCTCGATCGGAGGTTTAAAATTAAAAATCCTGTATGGGAAATGGTTTTTTATGCCCTTATTATTGCTGTTATTGTTTTCTTTAGGGGCGAAGGGAGCGAGTTTATTTATTTTCAGTTTTAAGAATGAAGGGAAAAGCAAACATAAGCATAACTTTAGAGTTGGCAGCAATTCTTTGCGCACTGCTCAGTTTTGTACTTCCGAAAAACGATGAAAAATACCTTAGCGAGTATTTTTGGTCGCGCAAAACTTTATCGAAACAAAAGTACAACATGGTAATTATGGGCGACTCGCGTGTTTACAGGGGCGTTTCGCCGCAAATAATGCAAAAGCATTTGCCACAACTTAAAATACTCAATTTTGGCTACTCAAATGGCGGATTGAATCCTACAATGTTCAACGCGGCCGAGCAAAAGCTAGCAACAACCAGTTCATCCAAAATTATTGTAATGGGTATTACTGCCAATAGCATAAGTGCTTATACCGAAAAAAATTTGCAATACACTCAGGAACTTACCCGTCCACGTGAAGAAGTGATTGAGCGTTTGTATTTTAGTCCGATTAAGTATTGGTTTTCGCCGGTAACCCCACAAATATTAAAAACGTGGTTATTCGAACCGCCTCCTGTTTCGTATTATATAAACGAATACCATTTGAACGGATACGTTCGATCAGAAAAATTTCCGGTAGATACCATGGAGGCCATTCCTTCGTATGTAAAAGATTTTACCAATTATAAAGTTGATGGTGAAAAGCTTGAAGCCCTTTATAAACAAGTAAGTGAATGGAATAAAAAAGGCATTGTGGTTGTTGGTTTTCGCCCGCCAATATCGTACCCAATGTGTATGCTCGAAGATACGATGGGTTTGTACAACGAAGCCGAAATTGAAGCAAACATGAACAAAGCCGGTGCCCATTGGTTAAAACTCGATTGTACTCGGTTTAAGACGTATGATGGCAGCCACTTAGATGAATACTCAGCTGTACAACTGTCGGATACGTTGGCAAAATATGTTCAGTATCTATTGTTATAATAAAAAACCGCCCCAAATTGAATTTGAGACGGTTGATCTTTCGTGGTGCCACCAGGAATCGAACCGGGGACACACGGATTTTCAGTCCGTTGCTCTACCTACTGAGCTATGGCACCGCTTTTCGTAAAAGCGATGCAAATATATTATTTAATTTTTTATCTCCAAACATCAAACCTAACAGATCGGCCAGTTTTGTTAAATTTTATTTCCGAATCCCTAAAGCTATTCATTCAATATTTTCTACATTTGCACACTTTATTCAGAAAATCAATGGAATATCAGCTGTTTACATTAGCCAATGGCATTAGGGTTGTTCATCAACAGGTCGATTCCCCGGTTGCTCATTTTGGGGTGGTAGTGAATACTGGCTCGCGCGATGAAGAGGAACAAGAACAAGGTATAGCACATTTTATTGAGCATACCTTGTTTAAAGGAACCCGTAAGCGCAAGGCCTATCAAATTATAAACCGAATTGAAGATGTTGGTGGCGAGTTGAATGCATATACAACAAAGGAAGAAACAGCTATTTATGCCACTTTTTTGAGCGGGTATTATTCACGAACAATTGAACTAATAAGCGATATTGTGGTTAATGCTGCCTTTCCCGAGAAGGAAATTGAACTCGAAAAGGAAGTGGTCATCGAGGAAATAAATTCGTATAACGACTCTCCTGCCGAGCTAATTTACGACGAGTTTGAAGAGCTCATTTACAACGGGCATCCAATTGCTCGCAATATTTTGGGCACTCCCGAAACCGTTCGGGCATTTAGCCGCGAGAAAATAAAAAACTTCATCAAAAAGAATTATCATACCCATCAAATGGTAATTTGTTCGGTAGGCAATATTCAAGCTGCTAAATTCGAAAAACTGGTTAAAGCGCATTTCGATATTTTGCCCGAGAAAAATAATGCGCCTGTTCGGAAACCTTTTTCAGGCTATTTTGCCCAAAGTAACGAGGTTGTGAAGGATACTTTCCAGTCGCACTGCATTGTTGGTGCCGAAGCATATCATATCGATCACAGCATGCGGCTTCCGCTGGTATTGCTCAATAACATATTGGGTGGAAACTCAATGAACAGTAAGCTGAATATGAGTTTGCGCGAAAAGCACGGTTTGGTGTACAATGTCGAAGCCAATTATACGCCTTATACCGATACCGGCATTTTTACCGTTTACTTTGGAACCGAGCGCAACAACCTCTACAAAGCGTTCGATTTGGTAATGAAAGAATTTAAATGGTTCCGCGAGCAAAAAATGAAACATCAAACGCTCGAACGTGCTAAAAAACAACTGATTGGGCAGCTAGCTATTTCGAATGAAAACCGCGAAGATTTGATGCTTACCATTGGGCGCAGTTACCTGTATTTCAATAAAATTGATACTATTGAAACCGTAATCGAAAAAATCAATAACATTTCATCCGACGATATCTTTCAGGTTTCGAACGAGATACTTGTTCCTCAGAACTTGTCGAAATTAATTTTCTTATAATATGGATTTGTCAATTGAGCTTGAACAATACATACGCAGCCATATTGCTGCCGAAGAACCTTTTTTGAACCAGCTCGAAAGGGAAACCAACCTAACTTGCATACATCCACGCATGCTTTCGGGGCATATTCAAGGTAAGGTTTTGTATATGCTTTGCAAAATGATACAGCCGCATAGAGTGCTCGAGTTGGGAACCTACACCGGCTATTCAGCCATAAGTATGGCTTTGGCTCTCGATAACGATGCAATGTTACACACCATTGAAGTGCGCGACGAGCAAGAGGAAATTATTGCCAAGTACATTGCAAAAGCTCGCCTCGGGAATAAAATATCTACCCATTTTGGCGATGCCAAGGATATTGTACCCTCAATTGACGAAATGTTCGACCTTGTTTTTATTGATGCCGATAAACGCGAATACACTCAATATTACCAATTGGTTTTCGATAAAGTGAAACAAGGTGGGTACATTATTGCCGATAATATTTTGTGGGATGGCAAAGTGGTAGATCCATCGGAAGCCAACGACGCGCAAACTCGTGGCATTATCGAATTCAATGCAATGGTTCAGGCCGATGTGCGTGTCGAAAATGTTATCTTCCCGTTTCGCGACGGAATGATGGTTGTTAGGAAAAAGTGAACTCTGAATATTCCTAAGTTCATTGCTTAGGCAACCACAAGCAAATTATCCTGTCTATTAATTTGTGCGCATTACAATAAAAAGTTGGTGTAACAATGGTTCGAAAGCTGATTCCAATTTAGTTCTCAATATAAAACCATTGGAGCATCAATTTTTTTGGGGGGAGGTTCATGCTTTAGGCTGATAATCCCCCTTTGTTGTTTTTTTCGATATGAATACGCCTTGCCGCAACAATACCCGAATTCAACTCAAAACCCATAATTATGGCCATACAGTTGAGGTAAATCATCAGCATAACCATTGGTAGTGTGCCAATTGAGCCATAAAGTGCGTTGTACGTGTTGAATCTGTCAATGTAAAAACCAAACCCTAAAGTGATTATTATAGAAAGAATTGTAGCCAGTGTAGCACCGGCCGAAATAAAGCGGTATTTGCTTTTGCGCGCCGGGGCCAGATAAAACAAAAACGAATATGCAAAGTAGAATACGGCCAAAATTACGATCCATTTACCAAATGTAATCAGGTAGTAAGTCCAGTCTTGTTTCATCAGTTCGTGCTCAACCAAAAAGTTCATTAGCGATTGTGTAACTGTAATTAATGCAATACCAACAGTGATAAGTAACGACAAGATAATGACCAGTAAAAGCGCAACAGCCCTCTGCATGAGCCAGCTACGACTTTCGATAACATTTACCGATGCGTTGAACGATTGAATAAGCGAAACCAAACCATTGGTTGAAAAGTACATGGCCATAACAAAACCAACAGAAAGAAGCCCACCGTGTTTTATTTTAATGATCTCATAAATAGTTTTCTCAATGGCTTCGTAAACTGCGTCGGGCATTACCGATGCAATAATTTGCAGCAGTTTGTCCTGAAAATCGACAATGGGTATATGCGGTATAAGTGTAAATAAAAAAATGATTGCTGGGAACAAACCAAGCAGTAAACTGTATGATACAGCCGATGCCCTGCGGTTGATATTGCCGTCGCGTATGCCTTTGAAAAAGAATATGGCTACGTTGTAAACCGGAACCTTGTCGAAACCGGGAAATGAAATCCGCTTTGCTTTATTTATGAGCGGAATGGCTAACCTGAGTAAGCGGGTTTCGTGTGCTTTTCGTAACAGTCTCATTTATTGCAACAGGCTGTTGGTTAGTTGTTTTGCCTTTCGATTCGCAGTTGGTGTATAAACGATGTTCCACCTTTCGATTTTAACAAGAAATACACCCTGAATTTGTTGTTTTCTACTTGTAGCGTGCCAATGGCGTAGCTCGAATCGTCCTTGCCCCCTTGATGGATTATTGTAAAGTTGCTAGGCGGGTATTTCTTGAAAAAATCGGTCATTACTTGTTGTGCATGTGCTTTGCTGTAAACATTGTCGCTATCGAGCACCATCAATTCAACATTTTGGTTAAAATGCTTGGCCAGTTTTTGGGCATTACCTGTTTTTAAACTGATAACGATTTCGTCGGGTACTTGCGCAACCGAAACCGAAGCCATTATTAGTATGCCTAAAAGCAATGTGCTGTATTTGAATATTTTGCTCATTTTATAATTTTTTTAAAAAGCTGAAATTACATATAAAATTGTTTTCAGCATTGGTTTTCTTCTTTTTTTAAAAGCTTCTCGAACTTTTTTACTGCAAATAGTGTGCAAATTTCATATTTATTATCAAACGCTGCTATTTTTGGTTAATTTCACAGCAAGATAATTAAATTATTTACAATGAAGGCAACTCTTTTACTAATTGGTAAAACCGATCAGGCTTATCTCGAAACAGGTATTGGATTGTATATTAATAGGTTGAAGCATTATTTGCCTTTTGAGATCAAGCTGGTTCAAGCCTTAAAAAATACAAAGAGCTTATCCGAATGTCAACAAAAACAAAAGGAAGGCGAATTGCTGCTTGCTCAGTTGCAAAGTACCGATACTTTGGTTTTGCTCGATGAAAACAGTAAAGAATTTTCATCGCTTGGTTTTGCCGCTTTTGTTGAAAAACAAATGATAGGCGGTACAAAAAACCTGGTTTTTGCAGTTGGTGGGCCTTATGGGTTTTCGCCTGAAATGCACCAACGCGCTCAAGCTAAAATTTCACTATCGAAAATGACTTTTTCGCACCAAATGGTAAGGCTTATATTTGTTGAGCAACTTTACCGTGCAATGACCATCTTAAAAGGAGAACCCTATCATCATCAATAAAATATGAGAATAACCCGTTACATAAGCATTCCTGTTCTGCTTTTCACCATTTTTTTGGTTTTGGCTGTTTTGACCGAAAATTACGTGTTGTCGGGTGGAATCAGACCCGCCGATGTTAAGCGTTTTAATAAAACATTACATAGCAAACTGGAGCAAATCGATGTTTTGATGAGCAAGGTTGCAAGTGAGCTTGATACAACAGTACAAAAACAAAACGTTCCTATTTTCAACCGACTAAGTAGTGTAAATAATTTGTTCGAAGAAAACGAACAGGCAATTTTGGTAACCATCCAAAACGAAGCGGTTTATTGGTCCGATAATAATGTCGCATTTTTTTCCGATGTAGTATCGGCTGAACAGGGATTGGTTGAAATGCCAAACGGCTGGTTTGTGTTAAGCCGAAAAACACAGGGCGATTTTGTAATTCATGGTTTAACTTTAATCAAATACAATTATCAGGTAGATAACGAATTTTTGCCCAAAAGTTTTGCAAAAGGTTTCCACTTACCTGCCGATTTTAAAGTGCAGTTTTACGAATCGGACGAATCGTTTTCTGTTTTTGATCCGCAAAATAGTTTTTTGTTTGCCATTAGACCTTCGGGCTTACTGCCTTGTATTTATTCCGATTTATATGTGTCGGTATTTTTGTATATGTTGGCACTTTTTTTCATGCTGATGACTTTGTACCGGGTTTCAAATCATTATTTTCATCGGCTTAAAGGCTTTAAAATAATTGCACTACTGTTGTTGGTAGTGCTGTTGTATTGGTTGATGGAGTTTACCCGTTTCCCTCATTCGGTTTTTTTGCTCAATATTTTCACCCCACAATATTTTGCTTATTCGGCTTTGTGGAAATCAATGGGCGAGTTGATGGTTTTTTCGGTACTCTTGTTGTTTTGGAGCGTAGTATTTGCCCGCTCGTTCGATATTTCTGAAAAAACCAAACATAACCCTTTAAGGTTGAAAGCCACACTTGTATTTAGTTTTTCGTTAATCGCATTGTATTTTGTTTTTATCAGGTTTTTGGTGCACACTTTAGTGTTGAATTCAAGCATCTCATTCTCGGTTTACCGTATCGAAACGCTTTCGGTTTACAGTTTCTTGGGTTTTATCATTATTGGTTTATTGTACCTGTCTTTCTTTTTTGTAACATTCCGAACAACACAAATTTTCAGAAAAAAAATTGCTTATACATTTTTTCTATTACAACTAGCTTCAATAGCCGTTGTACTTGGTTTTATCTTTTTTCAGATTGACCCAAGCGGTAGTTTGCGCTTAAACATGTTCTTTGTTGTAATAGCAGCAGCTTGTTTCTGGGCCAATAAAAGTAAGGCCATAAAGCATCGGTTTTCGTTGGTGGTTTTATTTGTGCTGGTTTTTTCGCTTTTTGCAATCAATACTTTAATTCCATTTAACGAAAAGAAGCAACGCAAAGTACAGGAACTAATGAGCCTTAACCTTTCGGTAGAACACGATCCGCTTGCTGAACTTTTTTTGCGCGATATCGATAAACAACTTAAAACCGATTCGTTGTTTTTGGAAATGCTTTGGCCACCTTACGATGAAGCTTTCGATTATGTGTCGCGAAAATATTTTGGCGGCTACATGCGCGAATACGAGTTTCAATTTACCATTTGCAGCCCGTTCGACAGTGTAATGGTGCATCCTGAAAATATTATGCAGCCCTGTTACCCGTTTTTCAATGAAATGATTGAGCAAAGCGGATCGCAAATTACTGGTACAAACTTTCATTTTCTCGACAACATGAATGGCCGCATTACATACATGGGGCGTTATGTTATCAAGCCTGAATACGGCGATTACGAGTTGGCTTTTTTTATCGAACTAAATTCAAGATTATTGTCGGAAGGCACAGGATTTCCCGAATTGTTGTTGCCTACGCATTCTATCGAGAATAAGATAAAAGGCGATTTTTCGTTTGCTAAATACAATAACAACGAATTGGTCGACAGGGGAGGAGAGTACCTTTATGCACTTACGGCAAAATCGTACAATTTGCCCGATGTTGAGCTTGGTTATGCACGTTGGGATGGTCACGAACATTGTGTATATCGATTGGGCGAGAACAATTTTATATTGGTAAGCCGTAAGCTGCCAGGTATGTACAATATCTTGCTTTCATTTCCGTATGTATTTGTGTTTTTGTTTCTTATGTCGTTGGTGGTGAGCTTTGCATCGAGGCCATATCTCAAAATAATGCCTATTCAAAGTTCGTTGAGGCAAAGAATTCAGATATCGATAATTGGTTTGGTTTTTATTGCTTTATTGGTGGTGGGCAGTGGTACCATTTTGTACAATGTTGCTCAATATCGGTCGAATCACCGAAACGATTTAATCGATAAGATTAATGCAGTATCGGGCGAACTCACAATGGTTATGGGCAAACAAAGTACATTCGATAGCCAAACGGTAGAATACCTTTACTACGAGCTAATCAGGATTTCGGATATTTTTTGGTCCGATGTGAACATTTACGATCTCGATGGTAATTTGGTGGTCAGTTCTCGTCCCGAGGTTTTCGAAAAAGGTTTGATATCGACACAAATGGACAATGCCGCAATATCTAACCTAAAGCGCTACGAGCCAACGCGTTTTGTGCATCACGAACACATTGCCAGTATGGAATTCTTATCGGCTTATGTTCCCTTACTGATTTTCGACGGGAGGAATATTGGCTACATAAACATCCCCTATTTTACCAAACAGCGCGAATTCAGAACCGAAATTACCACCTTTATTTTTGCGTTTATCAACATTTATGTGTTCTTGTTGATGTTGAGTGTAATGGTGGCTTTCTTTATCTCTGCACGTATTACTTACCCCTTAAGGCTGGTGCTCGAGAACCTAAGGGTAATTCAGCTGGGAAAAGAAACCAAACCCATTGAATATCGCTCCGACGATGAGATTGGCCTGTTGGTGGCCGAGTACAATAAAAAGCTCGAAGAGTTGGCTTACAGTACCGAAATGCTGGCGCGCTCCGAAAGGGAAACTGCATGGCGCGAAATGGCCAAACAAATTGCTCACGAAATTAAAAACCCGCTTACGCCTATGAAGCTGAATATTCAGTTTTTACAGCGCACAACCCCATCCAGTTCGGCCGATTACAGCGAGAAAGTAAAAAAAGTTACCGAAACGCTTATCGAACAAATTGATAACCTGTCGGCTATAGCAACCGAGTTTTCGAATTTTGCACAAATGCCACGCACTAAAAACGAGCAGTTTTACCTAACCGAAAGGCTCAGCGAAATAATTAAGCTGTACAATTATACCGGGCAGGTTAGCATCACCACTCATTTTTTTGCTGCCGAAAAATTCAGGGTTTTTGCCGATAAAGAACAGTTTGCCCGGGCTATTCTTAATTTGATAAAAAACGCCATACAGGCGATTCCCGAAAACCGTAAGGGAAAGATCGATATTGAAGTTAAGAAAGCAGGTAGGAACGCTATAATCAAAATATCGGATAACGGTAAAGGGATTGACGAAAACCTGAAGGAACTGATTTTTATGCCCAACTTTACAACCAAATCGAGTGGTACAGGCTTGGGGTTGGCAATAACCAAAAACATTGTCGATCATTTTGGCGGGCAAATATGGTTTGAGTCGGAACCTGGCACCGGCACCAGTTTTTACATAAGTATTCCGCTAATTTAAAAATCAGTTAAAAGTAATTTTGAAAATTTTTGGCCACCATTTGCCTGTAACATAAAATACTTGTTCGGTTTTGTGCCAGGCAATACCGTTTAGTGCATCTATCCGTCCGGTGTTAAAGTTGCTCAATAGTCCGCGCATATCGATAAAAGCAATTACATTACCGGTTTGTGCATCGAATTTCACAATGGTTTCGCCCGGCCAAATGTTTGCATAAATTGCACCATCAACATATTCAAGTTCGTTTAAATGATTAACGAAACCCTTTGGGTGGCTTACTTCAATTGTTTTTACAATTTTAAAATTTTGTGGGTCGAGATATGTTATTTTTGATGTTCCGTCGCTCATTATCAGGTGTGTTCCGTCGTTGGTAAGTCCCCAGCCTTCTTTCGACTGAAAACGGAATTCGCCTATGGGTTCAAAAGTCTTAGCATTGTAAACGAACCCTTTTTGTGCCTTGTAGGTAAGCTGGTACAGTTTGTCGTTTAAAATTGTAATGCCTTCACCAAAATAGCGGTCGTCGAGCTGGTGTGTTCTTATAACATTCAAGCCGGGCATTTGGTAGGCAAAAAGTTGGCTTTCGGCATAATTGCCGGTGCCTTCGTATAAATTATTGTTGTAAAACTCAAAACCTTGTGTGTAATTGGCCGTGTTGTGATCGAGTGTGCCTTTAATGGTGTAACTAAGGCGTTGGGGTGCTGTACCCGATACAATTGCAATTTTACTTACGTTTGTTCCGCTTTGGTTTTTGCTGTTTTTTGCAATTGTTCGCAATGAATACTGGCCCGGAAGCAAGGTTCGTGTATTTATCGTATATTCGAAATCGGCATTTTTGCTAGTGGTTAACAAACTGTCGTTCAGATAAAGCTCTATCGATTCAATTTCGGGCTTTGTATAACGCGATTGGAGTTTAACGGTAAATTCATTTCCGTGAACAATTGTTCGATTTGCCGGCGATATCTGTATATTTGTAACCGGCTTACGTTGAGTGCTTGTTTTTGAACTGCAAGCAGTAAAACCTGTAAGGGCTATTAAAAACGATAAGGTGATTAGTTTCATGTTCAATTATTTTTACAAAAAACAAAAGTAATAAACTAAGCGTAAACCTATTTATAAAAGAAAACCTATAGACCAAATATTTTGAAAGCATTACGAAAACTTACCGGCGAAACGGCTATTTATGGCATGCCCAGTATAATTGGCCGTTTTTTGAACTATTGGCTTTTTCCATATTGGACACATGTGTTTGTTAATCAGTCGAATCTAGGGCAGGTGGCCAACATGTACGCCTATGTTGCCTTTTTGTTTGTTATTTTAACCTACGGTATGGAAACCGGCTATTTTAGGTTTGCATCGCGCGAAAACAATAAGGCAACCGTATTTTCATCGGTTTTTTATTTGATTAGTATTACATCGGTCTTGTTTTTAATTGCAGTAATTGGTTTACGGAATCCCATTGCTAAAGCTTTGCAGCTCGAAGGATATGCTGTTTACATTGTTATGATGGGCATAACAGTTGCATTCGATGTTGTTTCGACAATACCATTTGCAAAACTAAGGCTCGAGCATCGACCAATAAGGTTTGCGGTTATCAAGTTTGTAAACATTGGCACCAATATTTTGCTCAACCTGTTCTTTTTAACCCTTTGCCCTTATCTTGCTCAACAGTTTCCGGGCGGTTTAATCGATAATGTTTATCGACCCGAATTTGGTATCGGTTATGTTTTTTTAGCCAACATGGTAGCTACTCTGGTAACTTTTGTGATGCTTATTCCACACATGCAACTAAAAATAGATTTCGATTTTGCTTTAATGCGGCGCATGTTAAAATATTCGTTCCCAATTCTTATTGTAGGAATTACCGGCATGGTGAATCAAAATATCGATAAAATATTGCTGCCCATGATGTTGCCCGATTCGGCCGAACCAATGAAACAGTTGGGTATATATGCAGCAGCTTTTAAAATGGCGGTAATACTCAACATGTTTATTCAAGCCTTCAGGTTTGCATTCGAGCCCTTCTTTTTTAGCCAAAAAGGTGGCGATAACGACAAAGCAATGTATGTAATTGTGATGAAGTATTTTGCCATTTTTGGAATGATAATCTTCTTGGGACTGTCAACTTTTATCGATTTGTTTAAGGTGATTGTTGCACCCCAATACCGCGAAGGAATCGGCATTGTACCCATTGTGTTGCTTGCAAATTTGTTTATGGGCATTTATTTCACTTTGTCGTTGTGGTATAAGATTACCGATAAAACCAAATACGGAGCTTACCAGGGTATTATTGGATCGGTTATTACCATCGCAATAAACGTTTTGTTGATTCCGGTTATGGGTTACTATGCTTCGGCTTGGGCCATATTGGCTTGTTTTGTGAGCATGACATTGATATCGTATTTTAGTGGGAAAAAGCATTACGATGTACCTTACAAAGTGAAAAATTTTCTGTTTTATTTGTTTGTTGCATTGATACTTTTTGGTGTCTATTGGTTTGTACGTACCGATTCGGAGCCATATTTTTGGCTGGCTATTTTGGTAAATGTTATATTTGTGGCCTTAATTGTTGTTAAGGAAAAACACGAAATACTTACATTGATAAAAAAGTAAAACAGATGAATAAAATAAAAATTGCTGTGGCCTCGGACCATGCAGGCTATGAGCGCAAACTGGTTGTTGTAAAACATTTAGAAAATTTAGGCTACGAAGTGAAAGATTTTGGTGCTTATTCGTCAGAAAGCTCCGATTATGCCGATTGGGCACACCCCATGGCCAGTGCTGTCGAAAATGGCGAATTTCCGATGGGCATTTCGTTGTGTGGCAGTGGAAATGGCATAAACATGACTGTAAACAAGCACCAAGGCATCCGTTCGGCTTTGTGCTGGAATACCGAAATTGCTGCTTTGGCCAAACAACACAATAATGCGAATATTCTGGCAATACCTGCACGTTTTGTGACTGATGATGAAGCAACCAATATTGTTGATGCTTTTATGAATGCCGAATTTGAAGGCGGAAGACATCAAGTTCGCATTGATAAAATTCCTTTAAAATAGCTTTCACTGTATTTACAGATATTTTTTTCTTTTTTTATGAGCTCAATTTAGGGTGTTCAATAAAAATTATTAATTTTAAAACGTTAAAACTATAATAATTAATTGTTCATATCCCTTAATTGAGTTGATATATGTTATCGAATACCTGTAAATATGCCATTAGGGCATTGATTTATTTAGCCAATTATTCAAAAGAAAACAAAAAGATTGGCATCAAAAAAATATCTGAAGACCTTGGAATTCCTTCACCCTTTTTGGGGAAAATACTGCAAAGCATGGCTCGTGAAAAAATGCTGGCTTCCACCAAAGGTCCAAACGGCGGTTTTTCATTGGGCAAAGCGCCCGAGGATATTACCCTCTACGATATTGTAGTACATGTTGATGGACAGAAATATTTTAACAACTGTATTATAAGGCTCGAACCTTGCTCGTGCTTTACCGAAGAGATTACAACTTGCCCTGTTCACCGTAGGTTCGGGCATATACGCAACCAGCTTATCAGTTTTTACCAAGAAACCTCGTTGGCCGATATCATCGATGATTTCGAGATATCGGGTGAGGTCATTCATTTTTAGTCGAATTTGAAACCAATAAACATTTTGCTATGTCGGATGTGTTGAAATATATTGAAGAGAACAAGCAGCGCTTCATCGATGAGTTGTTTGGCTTGATCCGTATTCCATCGATCAGTTCGTTGCCCGAGCATAAAAACGATATGTACCGTGCTGCCGATTACCTGAAACAAAGTTTGCTCGATGCCGGGGCCAACAAGGCCGAAGTAATGGAAACCGAAGGTAATCCAGTAGTTTATGCCGAAAAAATAATCGATCCAAAGCTTCCTACTGTGTTGGTTTATGCCCATAGCGATGTAATGCCGGTTGATCCGCTTGAGCTTTGGCATTCCGATCCGTTTGAACCCGAAATACGCGACGGTAAAATATGGGCACGTGGTGCCGACGACGATAAAGGTCAGGGCTTTATGCATGTTAAAGCTTTTGAATACATGGTTAAAACCAATACTTTGCCTTGTAATGTAAAGTTTATGATTGAAGGCGAAGAAGAAATTGGTTCGCCTAACTTGGGTAAATTTTGCGAACAGCATAAGGAAATGCTTAAGGCCGATGTTATTCTGGTTTCAGATACAACCATGATTGCCCCCGGAAAGCCTTCAATAACAACAGGTTTGCGTGGTTTGGCTTATTGGCAGGTTGAAGTTACAGGCCCTAACCGCGATTTGCACTCGGGTTTATTTGGCGGAGCAGTTGCCAACCCTATCAATGTGCTCTGTAGCTTAATCGAAAAATGTACCGATAAAAATAATGCAATTGCCATTCCCGGGTTCTACGAAGGAGTGAAAGAAGTGTCAGACGAAGAACGTAAGTTGCTCAACATGCGGCCGTTCGACAAAGAAGCATACAAAAGTGCTATTGGTGTCGATAAGCTATTTGGCGAAATGGGCTATACAACCATCGAGCGAACAGGTATACGTCCATCGTTCGATGTGTGCGGAATATGGGGTGGTTATACAGGCGAAGGAGCAAAAACAGTGTTGCCGTCAAAGGCTTATGCCAAGCTGTCGTGCCGTTTGGTGCCCGGCCAAAACCACGAAAAAATTGCCGAGCTAATGGAATGGTACTTGCAAAGCTTGGCGCCTAAAGCAGTAAAAGTGAAGGTTGAGGCTTTACATGGTGGACAGGCTTATGTATGCCCAATCGATCATCCGGCTTATGTTGCAGCCGAAAAAGCTTTGATACAAACAATGGGGGTGAAACCCATTCCAATACGTAGCGGAGGAAGCATCCCAATTATTGCAACTTTTGAACAAGTATTGGGTATTAAGTCAATTTTAATGGGCTTTGGTCTCGAGTCTGATGCCATTCATTCACCCAATGAAAACTATCCTCTCGAGAACTTCTTTAAAGGAATTGAAACCATACCACTGTTTTATCGTTATTTTTCAGAAATAACCAATTTAAAATGATATTTTTGCAAAAAATTTAAAATCAATAATTTATATAAATGGGAAGATCGCAAGAAAGTTTTAACAAAAAAGAAGTAAGAAACAAGAAAGAAAAGAAAAGAAAAGAGAAAGCACAAAAACGTTTGGCAAGGAAAGATCAGGATAAGAATAGCTTCGACGATATGATTGCTTACGTTGATGAAAATGGTATGATTACCACAACTCCTCCCGATCTTTCGCAAAAAGAGGAAATTGACCCCGAGTCAATAGCCATAGCAGTTCCAAAGTCGGAAGATTTAGAGCCTGAGAATCCTATCCGTAAGGGAGTAGTAACATTTTTTAACCAATCGAAAGGCTTTGGGTTTATCCGCGATATGGAAACCAAGCAAAGCATATTTGTACATGCAAATAATTTACGCGAACAAATTGTCGAAAATAACATGGTTAACTTCGAAATCGACAAAGGCCCCAAAGGGCTTATTGCCATAAATGTTCAGTTGGCAAAATAATTCAATCAGATATTATTGTAATGGGATGTCGAAATAAAAGGTAGAACCTGTACCTTTTTTAGTTTCGATGCCCATTTGTCCACCCATCATTTCAACAAAAGCCTTCGATATAGAAAGCCCAAGGCCTGCTCCTTCGTATTGTTTTGTCAAAAGGAGTTCGCCTTGTCTGAAGCGCTCGAATACTTGTTCTTTAAGGTTTTCGTCGATACCAATGCCGGTGTCGCGTACGTAAAAACGCATTACGCTTTGATATTGGTAATAGCCCAACTCAATTTCGCCTTGGTTGGTGAATTTTATAGCATTTTTAAGCAAGTTGGTAATAACCTGCTCAAGGCGTTGCGCATCGGTTTCCAATATGTCGTCTCCATCGGGTAAACCTTTTTTTAAGTTAAATTTTAGGCCTTTGCGTTCAATTTCGGTTTTGAAGAAGTCGAACTGGTGTTGTAGAATTTTGTTAATAGCTGTTGGTTTTATGTAAAGGCTTATTTGGCCGGCTTCAATTTTTGAGATGTCGATTATGTCGTTAATAATGTTGAGCATACGATAGCCGCTTTGCTCAATCAATTCCAAATATTTCTCTTTTGTATCCTTTTTGAGGTGGCTTTCGCGCAGTAGCTCTGCAAAGCCTAAAATTCCGTTCATTGGGGTGCGTATCTCGTGGCTCATGTTGGCAAGAAAAGCCGACTTGAGCTTGTCGCTTTCTTCCGCTCTGTCGCGAGCAATTTTCAAATCTTCAATCATTTTTTTGCGATCGCTGATGTCTTCAATAATCAGCAAAATATTGCTCACATTGTTGTGGTTGTCGAATATTGGCGATGCGGTAATTTGTTCCCAATACTCCTCGCCCGAGGCTTTTTTACTGAGGTATTCGCCTTTCCACTTTTGTTGGTTTTTAAGTGCTTCCCAAATTTCAAGATGTAAGTTTGGTTCGTTTTTGTGAGGCTTCATTACACGCGGGTACTTGTTTCGTACCTGCTCTAGTTTGTAGCCTGTCATTTCCTCGAAACGTGGGTTAACGTATTCAATTTTACCGTCGTGGTTGGTAATAATAACCGCATTGGGGCTTTGTTCAATACCCTCCGAAAGCCGTTTAATCTTCATCTGGTCTTCAATGCGGTCGGTAATGTCTATACCAAAACCAATAAGACCGAGTACATTGCCGTTTTCGTCGAGCCAAGGTATTTTATTGGTCGATACCCAACGAATGTTGCCTGTGCTGTCGGGCACAGGTTCTTGTCTGTCGGTTATTATGGTTTGATTCTTAATCACTTCGTAGTCGTCGGCCCAATATTTTTCGGCATATTTTTTTTCGTAAACTTCAAAGTCGGTTTTTCCAATAATATCTTCAATAGGTTTGCCAATGTATTTTATTTCGGTTTGGTTTACCAAAATCTTTTTACCGTTTTTGTCTTTTATGTAAAGGCTAAATGGCAGTGCATCAATAACTTTTCGCAATAAGTTGCGTTCTTTGTTCAGCTCGTTTTGTATTTTGTAACGTGTACTTACGTCAGAAAATACCAGAATAACACCAATAATTTGCCCTTCTTTATTAATAATTGGGGCAGCACTGTCGGCTATGTGGTATTGTTTACCATTGCGCGAAATTAGCAAGGTGTGGTTCGACAAATCGACAGTTTCGTCAGTTTGAATAACTTTTTTGAAAGGACAAGCTACAGGTTCTCCAGTTTCTGAGTCGATAATATGAAAAACTTTTTCGAGGTGCATGCCCTTTGCTTCTTCAATTGAGAAGCCGGTTAGTTGTTCTGCAACCGGGTTCATTCGGGTTATATTACCACTTGTATCGGTTGCTATTACACCGTCACCAATCGACATAAGCGTAATCGCCAGCTCTTCGCGGTTGGCCAAGGTTTCATTTTGAGCATTTACGGTTTCGGTAATATCGAGCAGGGTGCCCCTTATTTTAGCAATTTCGCCTTGTTTGTTTTTTATTATTTGGTGATTTTGTTTTAGGTATTTTACAGTACCATGCTCGGGGTTTGTTCTATGAATGAAATCGATGGGGAGCTTTCTCAAAAACAAATTTTGTGTACTTTCATTTATTTTTTCCCTATCGTCGGGGTGAATCAAATTGAGGAGTTCTTTGTTCGAGGGTGGATTGTTCGAGGGGGCGAGTCTGAATATCCGGTACATTTGTTTCGACCACCAAAACGTGTTATTTTCGAAATCGACTTCCCAGCTTCCCAGTTTGGCCATATTTTCGGCATTTTCGAGCCTTATACGATTTTTCTCCGATTGCTCTTCGGCAAGTTTTTGTTCGGTAATATCCCTGCCCACACCAATAATGGCTTCAATTTCACCTTTGCTGTTCAATACAGCTTTATCGGACCAGCCAAACCATCGCCAGCCATCTTTTGTTAAAGCACGTTGCTCGAGGTAGCACGAGTAAGGTGGTGAATAGAGTTTTTTCATTGCAGTTTGAGTGGTTTCTCTATCGTCTTCGTGAACCAAGGGCAAAAATTTATTGCCAATCAATTCTTTTTCGGTTTTGCCAAAGGTGTTGCAGTAATTGTTGCTTACATAAATTAAATTGCCTTCGTTATCGACTTTTACAACTAAATCGGATTGGTTTTCGACTAGTAAACGGTATTGGGTTTCGCTGTGTTTTAACTCGCGGGTAAGTGAAGCCCTGTCTTGTTGATCGCTTAAAATTTTACCAATTAATATGGTGGCCAAAGGGAAAACTAAAATTAATGTAGCACCAATTGTTTTAAAGGTATCAACTCTTAAGTTTGATGGAAGTAGCACCATTAAAAATATCATGGCAAGGTGCACCAATAGGCCTAAAATCAGCAAGGTAACACTGTTTATTTTTTGTTTTCTTTTTAATAAGTAAAAGTGAAAAAGAACACCAAATAAGGTTGATACAATTATTATACTTAAACCCATTGGAACTCCGTCGCCTCCAATGTAAAGCCGATAGAAAAAGGCTATGGCAGCTGCAATTGCTGCCGAAACCGGGCCAAAAAACAAAGCACAAATGCTTAATAAAACCGTACGTCCGTCGAAAAAGATGCCCGGGGCATAATTGAAAGGTTGCATCATGCCTATTATTGCAGCCAGACCAAACATAAGGCCTTGTAAAAGTGCCCCTCTTTTGCTGGTGTGTGGCCAGCGAGCATCAATAAATACTGCAATAATGCTAATGGCAATTAATAAGGCCAGGTTATAAATTATTTCGACAACAAACATACAAATCGGTTTTATGACGAAAGATACAAATTAATATCATTATTGTCCGATAAAAATACAAAAAAATCTAATTGATTCTGCAACTGCTTG
>ERZ795048.1882-NODE-1882-length-17902-cov-5.510058_pt1 | contig 17902 bp, 22 predicted proteins | sample MGYA00375132_ERZ795048 | MGnify/ENA primary metagenome ERZ795048 (study PRJEB30177, sample SAMN05720225) | activated sludge metagenome | isolation source: Anaerobic digester | place: Hong Kong | collected 2014-12-17 ...
ATAATTGGTTTTATGATAAATATCACAAAATACTGGTAATGATGATTCGTGAAAAGGACTTATAAAAAACATCTTTAAACCACCATCAATACCTAAATAATAAGTTGATACATCTATTGTTAGAGCTACTAAAACACAGGCTATAAAAACCATCATCCCGGGGAAAAAGTCTTTTAAACTATATTTTGTTTTATTATTTATTAAAAGTAAGAAACCAATAAAAACCATTGATCCGTGATGAATCATAGTTTGAATATTAATGCCTATTGTTCCAATAAAAACGGTAGATGGATATAACATAACAGCTATACCAGCTATCAAACCATAAGTGGCTAAAAAAGTATAAGTTGCTTTTTTTATTTTAGGATTTTTAGTTAAAGCAGCTATTAAAGCTACATACATTGGAGTAGAACAAAACTGAAAAGGGAAAGCATACCACTGAAAGTGCTACCAAGTATGAAAAGAATCGTAGTTAAATGAAAAGTTTATTTGTTTGTATACTTCAAATAACAAACAAACTATGGAATATATTAGCAATATATATTTTATGTTTTTATTACTTAAATTATGGTATTTAAACTTTATTAATAATATACTTCCTACCAAGATAATTAAAAACATTATATGAAACCATCCATACATTTCAGGTCTTATCATTTTATTATCTAAAAACATTAAAAACTTTTCCATTTCTCACTCCTGCTTTTTTCTATTTAATAATATCACTACCATTATGTTTTATAAAGCTTATTTGAATTGCCAAAAACAGAAAAAAGTTATAAAATGGGTTTAGAGGTGTAAAATGAAAAAATATCTAAAATGGATTATTATTTTAATAATTTTATTAATGATTGTTTTTATACCCATTTTGTCAAATAAAGATGCTATTTATAAGGATATAAATTATGCTAAATTTGAAGAACTTTTAAAGAACGATAATTTTACTTTTCTTTATATTGGATCTCCAACTTGTGGTAATTGTGTTATTGTAAAACCTTATTTAAAAGAGTTAAAAGAAAAATATAGTATTGATATATATTATTTAAATATCTCTAATTTGTCTAGTAACCAGATTAATAAAATAGAAGCTTTAGATGATAATCTTTCTAATTTTGGGACACCGGCTTTTATATTTGTAAAAGATAAAAAAGTTATTGGTTCTCATATAGGAGCAACAGCCAATTATGAAGATTTAGAAGCTATATTTCTAACATATTATAATAAATAAAAAAAGGAGAACATTATGAAAACAGTTTATGATTATGTAGAAGATTTTAATAAGAAATACCCTGGCAGTGTTACTTGGTGGCGCAATAAGAAACATGCTGCGGTTATTCAACAACATTTAAATCCGGGAGAAAAAGTTGTTTTTGCTTTTGCTGCTCAAAAGAATGATAATCCTTTAGATTTTTTCTTTACGCATGTTTTTGCGTTAACAAATAAGAGGATATTGATAGGTCGAAAAAGAATTTTCTTTGGTTATTTTTTGACATCTGTTACGCCAGATTTGTTTAATGACTTGGAAGTTTGTCGCGGTTTATTTTGGGGGGCAGTAAGAATAGATACCGTAAAAGAGTTGATAATTTTTTCTGATATAAGTAAAAAAGGGTTAAATGCTATCGAAACTAATGTAAGTGAGTTTATGATTCATGAAAAGAAAAAATATGCTTTTCGTGGCAGAAATAATGGTGAATAAATTATGAAAAAGTTAGTACTCTTAATGGGTATTATTCTGTTTTCTTTTTCTCTTTTTATATACATTTTTTTTAAACCACGTAACTATACTTTAAATTATGAAATAAACGGCTATAAAGTAACAGAAGAATATAATTTAAAATACAAATTATATTATTTTAAAATTGAAAATGAAGTTTATACATATGACTTTGTAAAAGAATATAAATATAATATTAGTAGAAAGTTGATATCTAAAATAGATATAGATGATAATTGTGTAAAAGTTTATATTGAAAATGAAGATTTAACTTTATGTGCTTTTTCTGATGAAAATAATTACTATCAAGAATTATTAACAAATAATACCAATGAAAAAATAACAACTAAAAATAACATTGATGTTTATAATTATTTTAACAATACTTATATCGTTTGGAATTATCAAGGCATAGATGTTTTAAGTGAAAATGATTATAAAAACATTAAATTATTTAACACAGATATTTATAATAATAATTTAATGGGTCTGGTTAATAATTTTTTGGTTTTTCCTAATTATGAAGACGATTATGAATATCAAGAATTGATTGCTTTAAATATCAAAACTGGTAAAAAAACAATTATAAAATTGGCTGATGAAATAGCTAGTGATAGTTATATTTCAGGTGTTTATAAGAATAGTGTTTTTATAATTGATCGTAAAAACAAAAAAGAATATGAAGTAAATTTATTTTGGAAAAAAGTAAGAGAAATAGGGAATGAAAACAAAGATGGTAAAATTTATTATTTAAATGCCTTTAAAGAAGTAGGTATTGATGAAATCATTGATAATAATCTTTATTTTGAATATGATACCCCTTATCAATATGAAATAAAAGATAGTATTTTGTATTTGTCTTATTTAGATCACAGTATATTGACAAAAGTAGATGATTTTACTAATGGCCATATTATAAAAATAATAGATGATACTATATATTATTTAATAGATGATACTTTATATCTTTATAGTCCTTCTTTAGGAAGAGTGAAATTGTTACAAAACTTTGAATGGAATTTTAATTTTGAAAATAAGATATTTATCATAAATAATATATGATATAATTTTACTGGTGATTTAAATGAAATTAAATAATCATGGTTGGGGATTTAAAGCAATGTTGTTTTATCTTGTAATATTAATTATTTTCTTGTTTATGGCGGCATTTTTAATAATAAGAATGTATCGTAAAATGGATCAAAATAATTTTAATATTTCGGAGTATTTTCCGGCTGGTGATAAAACTACTGAAACTAAGAAAGAAACTCTTTTATATAGTGATTTAGAGGTTAATATAAAAAATGCTACAGTTGTTTATATTAAAAATTACTATGATCAGGAATTAAGTAGCGAAAAAGTAGCTATAACTTTAGATATGTTAAAAGATAAAGGGGTTATTTTAGAATTAAACGATATCAAAGATAAAACTGCTTGTGATGGGTATGTTTTAGTAGCGATGAACAAAGATTTAAGTGTTTCTTATGATCCTTATATTAAATGTGCTAATTATACGACAAATGGTTATATAGAGGATTATAATTAATGAAAAAGATTGCAGTTGTTTGGGGAATAACTTTACTAGTTGTTTTTGGAGGATTAACTTTCTTTGGTTATAAATATCAAGCGATAAAAGATTATAAAAACTTAGAAAACAAAATGGAATATTATGCTGAAAAATATATTTTGGAATTAGATGATTTTAAATTAGATGAGAATGGCAGCTATCAAGTTACTCTTTTAGAGTTGAAAGACTTTCGTCCTAAAATAAATTTTACAGTTAACAATGATAGTTGTGACGGTTATGTAATTATTAAAAAGGGAATTTTTGGTTATAAATATAAAGCTATATTAGAATGTAAAAATTATTAAAAAAGACTTGACTTGTATTTAATAAATTGCTATATTATTTAGGTATTAATTTCAGGTTTCACTTAGGTGGAACCTAGTTTAAAACAAATTTTGATACACCGGGGTGTGTGAATATGGAAGGAGGACATTTATGCCTACAATTAATCAATTAGTAAAGAAAAACAGAAAAGACAAAGTTAGAAAAAGTAAAAGCCCAGTATTAAGTTTTGGTATCAATAGTATTAAAAGGAAACCAACTAATGCTAGCAATCCTCAAAAAAGAGGAGTTTGTGTAAGAGTTGGAACTAAGACACCTAAGAAACCTAACTCAGCTTTAAGAAAATATGCTCGTGTTCGTTTAAGTAACGGTAGAGAAATTGATGCTTATATACCAGGAGAAGGACATAATTTACAAGAACATAGTGTAGTATTAGTCCGTGGTGGTCGTGTTAAAGACCTAATTGGTGTTCGTTATCATATAGTTAGAGGAACATTAGATACTCAAGGCGTTCAAGATAGAAAAAAGGCTCGTAGTAAATACGGTTCAAAAAAGAAATAAAACTAATATAAGAAAGGATAATAATTATGCGTAAAAAAAGAGCAGAAGTAAGGGATGTTTTACCTGACCCAGTTTATAATTCTAAAGTTGTTACAAAGTTAATTAACCAAATTATGATTGGTGGTAAAAAGGGAACAGCTCAAAAAATACTTTATGATGCTTTTAAAATAATTGAAAAAGAAACAAAAAGAAATCCTCTAGATGTTTATAATGAAGCTTTAGAAAACATTAAACCAGCTTTGGAAGTAAAGTCTAGAAGAGTTGGAGCTTCTAACTATCAAGTGCCTATTGAGGTAAGAGAAGAAAGAAGCGGATCTTTAGCTTTACGTTGGTTGGTAAATTATGCCAAACTAAGAAGCGGAAAATCAATGTCAGAGAAACTAGCAAATGAAATAATGGATGCAGCTAAAGGAGTAGGTGGTGCTGTTAAAAAGCGCGAAGATACCCACAAAATGGCTGAAGCGAATAAGGCGTTTGCTCATTATAGGTGGTAATTATGGCTCGTGATGTAAGTTTAGATAAGGTTAGAAACATTGGAATAATGGCTCATATAGATGCTGGTAAAACAACATTTACAGAAAGAGTGTTATTTCATACTAACATAACCCATAAAATTGGGGAAACTCATGATGGTGAAAGTCAAATGGACTGGATGGATCAAGAAAAAGAAAGAGGTATTACAATTACTAGTGCTGCTACAACAGCTCATTGGAAAGGATATCGTTTTAATATTATTGATACTCCAGGACATGTCGATTTTACTATAGAAGTTCAAAGAAGTTTAAGAGTTTTAGACGGAGCGCTAACTGTTTTAGATGCTCAAAGAGGTGTAGAACCACAAACTGAAACTGTATGGCGTCAAGCTACCGAGTTTAAAGTTCCAAGATTAATATTTGCTAATAAAATGGATATTATTGGAGCAAACTATGCTTTTTGTCTTGAATCAATTAAGAAAAGATTAGGTGTTTTAGCTAAAGCCATAGCATGGCCTATTGGAGCTGAAGATAACTATTGTGGATTAATTGATATTATTGAAAGAAAAGCTTATAAATTTGATGGTGAGGCTCATGAAAACGCGGAAGAAATAGAAATACCTGCTGATTTAAAAGATTTAATAGAAGAAAAGAGAGCTGAATTAATCGAAGCAGTTGCTGATTTTGATGATGAACTTATGATGGCTTATTTAGAAGGTAATGAAGTAACTACTGAAATGATTAAAAAAGCGATCAGAAAAGGGACATTAGAAGTAAAGTTTTTCCCTGTTATGTGTGGCAGTGCTAAAAATAATATGGGTATTAAATTTGCTTTAGATGCTGCTATTGATTATTTACCAAGTCCAGCTGATGTAGAAGCTATTGTATGCGTAGATAAAAATGGTAACGAAGTTTTAAGACATCCTAGAGATGATGAAGAATTTACAGCTTTAGCATTTAAGATAATGACTGATCCATTTGTTGGTAAGTTAACTTTCTTTAGAGTTTATTCTGGAGTTTTAAAAAGTGGTTCATATATTTTAAATTCTACTAAAGGCGAAAAAGAAAGAATTGGCCGTATTTTGCAAATGCATGCTAATACCAGAAAAGAAATAGCTGAAGTATATGCTGGCGAAATAGCTGCTGCAGTAGGTTTAAAAGATACAACTACAGCTGATACTTTGTGTAGTGAAAAAAATCCTGTTATAATGAAAGGTATGGAATTCCCTGATCCAGTTATTGATTTAGCGATAGAACCAAAAAGTAAAAATGATCAAGATAAAATGGCTATTGCTTTACAAAAATTAGCAGAAGAGGATCCAACATTTAGACAAAGAACTGATCATGAAACAGGGCAAACTGTTATTAGTGGTATGGGAGAACTTCACTTAGAAGTTTTAGTTGAAAGAATGAAAAGAGAATTTGGTGTTGAATGTAATGTTGGTAAGCCTCAAGTTGCTTATCGCGAAACATTAACTCAAGTCGGAGAATGTGAAGGAAAATATATTAAACAATCTGGTGGTAGAGGCCAATATGGTCATGTTTGGATTAAATTTGAACCAAACCCAGATAAAGGATATGAATTTGTTGATAAAGTTGTTGGAGGAACAGTACCTCGTGAGTATATTCCTGTAACTGATAAAGGCTTGCAAGAAGCAATGGCTGGTGGTATCTTAGCTGGATATCCAATGGTTGATGTTAAAGCTACACTATATGATGGTAGTTATCATGATGTTGACTCATCAGAAATGGCTTTCAAAATAGCTGCATCTTTAGCTTTAAAAGAAGCTAAAAGCAAATGTAAACCAGTTTTACTTGAACCTATTATGAAAGTAGATGTAGTTACTCCCGAAGAATATATGGGTAATGTAATGGGAGATTTAACTAGTAGAAGGGGTAAACCTTTAGGACAAGAATCTCGTGGGAACGCTTTACAAATAAGTGTTATGATGCCACTTGCGGAAATGTTTGGTTTAGCTACTTCATTAAGAAGTAATACCCAAGGAAGAGGAACATTTACACCAACATTTGATCATTACGAAGAAGTTCCTAAAAATATCGCCGAAGAAATAATTAAGAAAAACGGCGTTAACTAAAAATAATACTTGAAAAATATTCAAGCATTAGATAAAATAATAATGTTAGAAAAAGGAGGAAATTATTATGGCAAGAAAGAAATTTGATCGTTCTAAACCACATCTAAACATTGGTACAATTGGTCACGTAGACCATGGTAAAACAACATTAACAGCTGCTATTTCAAAATATTTTTCTGATGATTTTCAATCATATGAAAAAATTGATAGCGCTCCCGAAGAAAAAGCTAGAGGTATTACTATTAATACAGCTCATGTAGAGTATGAGACTCCAAAACGTCATTATGCTCATGTAGACTGTCCAGGACATGCCGATTATATTAAAAATATGATTACTGGTGCTGCTCAAATGGATGGAGCTATCTTAGTAGTTTCAGCTGCTGATGGTCCTATGCCTCAAACAAGAGAACATATCTTGTTAGCAAGACAAGTAGGAGTTCCTAAAATTGTTGTTTACATGAATAAATGTGATCAAGTAGATGATCCAGAATTACTAGATTTAGTAGAAATGGAAATTCGCGAATTATTAGGAGAATATGGTTTTGATGCAGAATGTCCTATAATTAGGGGTTCAGCATTAAAAGCTCTTGAAGGTGATGAAAAAGCTGTTCAATCAATTAAAGACTTAATGGCTGCAGTTGATGATTACTTTGATGATCCAGTAAGAGAAATTGATAAACCATTCTTAATGAGTATTGAAGATGTATTTACTATTTCTGGACGTGGAACAGTTGTTACTGGCCGTGTTGAAAGAGGTAAATTAAATCTAAACGACGAAGTTGAAATTGTTGGATTACATCCTACAAAGAAAACAGTTGCTACTGGAATTGAAATGTTTAGAAAACAACTTGATTATGCCGAAGCAGGCGATAATGCTGGTGTATTATTACGTGGTATTAACCGTGAAGATGTTGAACGTGGTCAAGTACTTGCAAAACCAGGAAGTGTAACACCTCATACTAAGTTTAAAGCTAGTGTTTATGTTCTATCAAAAGAAGAAGGCGGACGTCATACTCCATTCTTCTCAAATTATAGACCACAATTCTACTTTAGAACTACTGATGTAACTGGTGTTATTGAATTACCTGAAGGTGTTGAAATGGTCATGCCAGGAGATAAAGTCGATATGACTGTCGAACTTATTGCTCCTATTGCTCTAGAAAACAATACTAAGTTCTCTATAAGAGAAGGCGGACGTACTGTTGGAGCCGGATCTGTTTCAGAAATTATAAAATAACAACTTTATAATAAGCAATGACTGAAAGAGTAAAGTTAATCAAATATGTAAGAGAGTTGTAAGATGAGTTTCATAGCGGTTACAACTATTAAATATTTTAATTATTAAAACGAGGCGTCGTTACACGCCTATTACGTATTGTGTTAGGTTTGATTCCTAACTTGCTTATTTATAAGTCTTATTTTGTTCAAAGAAACAACTTAATAGTTGTTTTTTTATGTTATAATTAATTAGGTGAAAATATGAAAAAAGCTTTAATAATATTGTTTACTGTTTTATTAATATGTGGCTGTAGTAAACAAAAAGAATTAGAAGAAAGATATTATGATTATGTTAAAGAAACTAATGAATGTGTCTATTTTAATGATCAGGAATATCCTTTTGATATTGATATCACTTTAGAAAAATTAAATGATAATTATTTAATTTATAGAGTATTTATAGATAATCCCAAAGAAAATTTATACGATATAGAAGCTTTAGTAACTCATAATTATGAAACTGATGATGTGTTTCCTAGTAGTGGTTTATATGAAGAACCACTTGATTTATTAATAAATGAAGATAGTGAAGATTATATAAAAGGAATAATTCTTAGTGGATATATAGAAACAACTACAAGTATAGAAGATATAAATATAACTTTTAAAGCTTTAATAAAAGCTAAAAGTAAGTTTGGTTATTATGAAGAGTTTTGCTATGAAAAAGATTTTTTAGAATAGTTTGTATGATATAATTTAAAAAGAATGAGTGGTATATATGAAGAAAAATTCATTTGTTGAAGGAACTATAATTGCTACTATAGCGATAGTTTTAGTAAAAACATTAGGAATGTTATACATAATTCCTTTTTATGCTACAGTTGGATCTAAGGGTAGCGCTTTATATGGGTATGCCTATAATATATATAATATATTTTTAGAAATAAGTGCTGCTGGGTTGCCTATAGCCATGAGTAAAATAATTAATGAATATAATACTCTAGGTATGAGCGAAGCTAAAGTAAGAGCTTTTAAAATAGGCAAAAAGCTAATAACTTACATTTCTTTATTTTGTTTTGTTATTTTATTTGTTTTTGCTAGAGAAATAGGGACATTAATACTTGGTAATTTAAGTGGTGGTAATACTATTGAGGATGTTGCTTTTGTTATTAGATGCGTTTCTTTTGCAGTCTTAATAATACCTTTTTTGAGTATTACTAAGGGTTATTTGCAAGGCCATAAATATATAGGGCCAACTTCAGTTAGTTTAATAATTGAACAAGTAATACGGATTGTAATTATTATATTAGGCAGCTATTTGGCTTTAAAAGTATTTGATTTAGGTTTAACTAACGCAGTTGGTGTAGCTGTTTTTGGAGCTTTTATAGGTGGAGTAGCAGCTTATTTATATATTGCTCATAAAATGCGCAAAAATAAAAAAGCATTAGGTTTTGTTAAGTACGAAAAAAAAGATGCTATAACCGATAAAGAAATATTAAAGAAAATAATTTATTATGCTGTCCCTTTTATTATTATAAACATTGCTGTTACTGTGTATAGTTTTACTAATATGGTTTTAATATTAAGAACTTTAAATTATTTAAATATTTATTCTGCTACTGAAGTAGAGTTTATTACTAATGCTATAACTACTTTAGGAACGAAATTAAATATGATTGTAGGAGCTTTAGCAACAGGATTAACAATTAGTTTGATACCAAATATAGTTTCTTCCTATGTAAAAAAGGATATGAAAGATGTGGAAAGAAAAATAAATAAAGCTTTCCAAATAGTTTTAGTTATTTCTATTCCGATGACGGTAGCTTTATCTATTATGGCTAAACCAGTATGGACAGCTTTCTATGGTGTAAGTACTTATGGACCAATAATATTTAGAGTAAGTATATTTACTGCTTTATTTGCTAATTTATATATGGTAAGTGGGTCTACATTACAAGGGTTAAATAAATTTAAAGCTGTTTATTTAAGTACTTTAATTGGTTTTTTTGTCAATGCTTTATTAGATGTACCTTTAATGTATGGCTTTTATAAACTAGGTTTATATCCTTTTTATGGAGCATTGTTATCAACTATAATAGGTTATTCTTTATCAGTTATAATAGGGTTAAAGTATTTGAAAAAAGTTCATGAAATAAATATCAAAGAAACAGTTAAAGTATTTATAAAAATATTAGTGCCAACCATAGCTATGGTATTAGTTTTGCTTTTGATAAAATATTTTGTTCCATATAATGTTGATAGTAGATTATCATCAGTATTATTTATCATTTTAAATACTTTAATTGGATCGGTAGTATATTTATTTATTGCTACTAAAATGGGCTTGATGAAAGAAATATTTGGTCAAAAAATGATTGCTAAAATAGTAAAAAAAGCTACTTTTGGCCTAATAAAATTAAAAGAGGATTAGTATGCGTATTAGAAATTTAAAAAATAAAGAGGAAATATTAAGTAATTGTCATTTTTTAATAAATAATCCAGAGGAATATGTTGGTAAATGGTTGAATTTATTTGCTAACAAAAATCCCATTCACATAGAAATAGGAATGGGGAAAGGATTATTTATAATAGAAATGGCGAAAGCAAATCCTAACATTAATTTTATTGGCATAGAAAAAAATGATTCTATAATTGCTAGAGCTATTACAAAACTAGATGAAGAATTACCAAATTTAAAGTATATAAGAACTGATGCAATTAATATAGATAAACTGTTTAAAAAAGAGATATCCTTGATATATCTAAATTTTAGTGATCCGTGGCCAAAATTAAAGCATTCTAAAAGAAGACTAACTGATAAATTATTTTTAGAAAAATATGATGAAGTTTTTAAAGATAAAAAAATTATAAAATTAAAAACTGATAATGATATATTGTTTTCTAGTAGTATAGTTAGTCTAAGTAATTATGGTTACATGTTTAAAGAGGTTACATTAGATTTAAAAAACAGTAATATAGAAAACATTAAAACTGAATATGAAATTAAGTTTATAGAAAAAGGTATAAAGATAAAGTATTTAGAAGCAATTAAATAAGTTTTTTGATATAATAATATATGAGATAAGGTGAATAGATGAAAAAACTATGGTTGGTAGTGTTAGTTTGCTTTCTTTTAGTAGGTTGTACAGAAATAAAAAATTTATCAATAGATGAAATAGTTGATAAAGTTGTTTCATCTAGCACCAAATTAACTAATCAATATCGAACTGGTTATAAATACTATGTTCCTAGAGGATTAAGAGTAGATGATAATGAAGAATATAATGAGGAATTAAGTAGTTCTAATTATAAATATTATCTATATATTGATGCTGTTAGTTATTACAATAAGGTAAATGAAGAATATAAAGTAAATACCAATGCTTATTATTCAAAAGAAATAAAATATAAAGATAATACAGGATATTTGGAAATAAATGTATATAATGATAAATATCTTGTTGAAATGATGTATAATTATGCTAAAATAGAAGTGATAGTAGATGAACCCGATATAAAAGAAGTGGTTTTGAATTCTATAACAATATTATCTTCTATCCAATATAATGATCAAATTATAAATAACTTAATGGGAGAAAACATTTTAGAATTTAGTGAAGTAGAAATAGATATATTTACGACTAAAAAAATAGACAGTAAGTATATTGAGTATGATGAAGAATATGGTACATCTGATGAAGAAATAGATGTTTCTGATGCAGGTTTGCTAGAATAAGGACGGTGCTAAGGTGAAGCTGTTTGAAAAAATAAAGAATATTTTATTTGATGAAGAAGAAGTTGAATTGCCAGTTATAAAAAAGGAAGAACCAACTAGAGAAGAACCAATAAAATTTAGAGAACCGGAAGAAGCTTTTAAAGAAGAAAAAAAGAGCAATGTCGAAGAAGAAATAAGCGAAAGAGAGCTATTTGAATCTAAACAAACATTTAATTTTCCTGCTTACTTAGAAGAGGATAAGCCTAAAGAAAAAGAAGAAGATTTAAGAAGAACCAGGAATTTAAATGTATTAGACTATGAGAGAAGCAAAAGAAAAGAAAAGAATAATATTTTAAAGAAACTTGATAAAGAAGAAATAAGTAAGCAATTTAAACCTACTCCGGTTATTTCTCCTGTTTATGGTGTTATTGAATTTTATAAAGACAATGAAGTAGAAATAACTAAAACAGTTACTAAGGTAAGTAAGCCTGTAGGAGCAATCGATATAGACGAAGTAAGAAGTCGTGCTTATGGGACTTTGGAAGATCAAATAGTTAGTACGTTAGAAAAACCAATAGCTGATTTTTATGATAAAAAAGAAGAGGAAATACCAGAAGAAAAACCAGTTGAAGAATTACTTATAAATGATTTGAGTGAAACTGAGCAAATAAGAAATGATGATATTGTTACCAGAAGTGAGAGAAATAGTAATCAAGATAAATTAGATTTACTAGATGAAATAGAAGAAGAACTAGATAAGGTAACTCCGGAAGAGAAAAAAGAGATACCAGTTGATGATACCATTGAAAGTGATTTATTTAAATTAATAGATTCTATGTATGAAAATAGAAAGGATGAAGAATAATGGAATATTTACAGATTATTTTACCAATAGTTATTTATTTGTTATTAATAGTTATATTGGTGATAGGAATTGTTATTGGTTTAAAATCTATAAAAACTATCAATAAAATTGAAAAAGTAGTAGATGATGTCAATGATAAAGTTGAGTCATTAAATGGATTTTTCCATGTTATTGATTTTACAACTGATAAAATAGTTGCTTTAACGGATACAATTGTTGATAAAATATCAATGTTTATTTCCAAAATATTTTTTAATAAAAGTAATAAAAAAAAGAATAAGGAGGATAAAAATGAGTAAAGGATTTGGTAAATTTGTTGCTGGAGCTGCTATAGGAGCTGGATTAGGTATTCTATTTGCACCTAAAAAAGGATCAGAAACTAGACAAGAACTAAAAGAAAAATTAGAAGAACTATTAGAAAAAGCTAAAGATATTGATTATAATGAAGCAAAGGCTAAAATTGAGGAAAAAATAGATGAACTAAAAAAAGAAGTTGCTGAGCTAGATAAAGAAAAAGTTTTGAAAATAGCCAAAAAGAAAAGTCGCGAAATAATCAAAAAAGCCAATGAATTAGTTGATTTAGCTGTTGAAAAAGGAACTCCAGTTGTTCAAAAAGTGGCCGAAGAGGCCAGAGCTAAAACAATTGAAGTTTTAGAAGACATAATCTTTAAGCTAGAAAAAAAAGAAGCAAAAACAACTAAAAAATAGTTGTTTTTATTTTAATATGTGTGTTAGAATATAGTTAATTAGTGATGAAGAAACTTACAATTTTGGAGCTAAATCGTAAATCGCGTTAAGATTATAAAGTGTATGAAATATTCATAAAATAAGGTGGTACCACGGAAATGTTCGTCCTTATATTAATGAATATTTTTTAATAGGAGGAAAAATATGAATTTGTACGATGAATTAGTTTGGCGAGGATTAATAAAAGACGTTAGTAATGAAAATCTAGCTAAGAAATTATTAAATGAAGAAAGTATAAGCTTTTATTGTGGTTTTGATCCATCAGCGCCATCTTTACAATTAGGTAATTTTACCCAAATAGTTAAAATGCTTTTATTAGAAAAATACGGACATAAGCCTATTGTTTTAATAGGAGGGGCAACAGGATTAATTGGTGATCCAAAACAATCTGGAGAAAGAAAATTGTTAACTTTAGAAGAGAGTTTAAAAAATGCCGAAAAAATAAAAAGCCAAATTACACCGATGTTTAAAACTGCTACTTTTGTAAACAATTATGATTGGATATCAAAAATAGATGTTATAACTTTTTTGAGAGACTATGGAAAAAGTTTTAATATAAATAGTATGTTAGCTAAAGACACAGTAGCTAATAGACTGGAAAATGGTATATCATATACGGAATTTTCATATATGATAATTCAGGCTATAGACTTTTTACATTTATATCAGAATAACAATTGTTTACTTCAATTTGGTGGATCCGATCAATGGGGCAATATTACTTCCGGATTAGACTTAATAAGAAAGAATCTAGGAGATAACAGTAAAGTTATTGGTATGAGTTCACCATTATTAACTAAATCAGATGGAACAAAGTTTGGCAAAAGTGAATCAGGTGCTTTGTGGTTAGATAAAGAATTAACTTCTCCATATGAAATGTATCAATATTTAATAAATACTCCTGATGCCGATGTTATAAGTTATTTAAAGTATCTAACATTACTATCAGTTGAAGAAATTAACGAATTAGAAATAAAGAAAAATAATCACCCAGAATTAAGAGAAGCCCAAAAAGCTTTAGCTAAAGAAGTAGTAGCTTTAATTCATGGCGAAGAGGAAGCTTTAAAAGCTAAAGAAGCATCAGAAAAAGTATTTAATAGTGGTATGGCGGATAACATGCCTACTCAAAAAATAAATTTGCCTACAGATATAAATATTTTGGACTTTTTAGTAAATATTAATATCTGCCCATCAAAGTCAGAAGCACGAAGAAATATAGAACAAGGCGGAATAACTATTAACAAAGAAAAAATATTTGATGTTAACAAAATAATTAGTAAAACCGATTTTGAAGAGGGATATTTAATTGTTAAAAAAGGTAAAAAAACATTTTTAAAAGTAGAATTAAATGAATAAAAAAGTACTCAACTGAGTACTTTTTTAAAGAAAATCTTTAATACATTTTTTTAAAGCTCGAGCATCTCTACCAAATATTATTTTTAATTGATTGTCCACTTCAACAATTCCTTTAGCTCCTAGTCTTTGGATACCATCTTTATCTACTTTGGTAATATCTTTTAACATAACTTTAAATCTAGACATATTACATTCTGCTGATATTATGTTGTTTTTGCCACCTAAATAGTTAACTAATCGATTGACTTCATTACTAAAATCTTTTCTATTAATTTTTACAACAATTAATGAGATAAGGAGTAATATTATAATAATAATAATATATTGCCAAATCATACAAATCACCTACATGGATTATACTACGAAATAATAATAATTTAAATATAATAATATTTTAATTTACATAACTAGACATTAATGTTGCTATTCTTTAATCTTAATGTTAGAATATACCTTATCTAGGAGGTATTATATGTCAATAAATATAGGGGAAGAATTATTAAAATATAAAAGAGAATTAGAAGAATTAGAAAATTTTTCGATGGTAGGCGACTATTGTAAACTATTAGAAACCAAAAAAAGTTTAAGTGAGCAATTAGCTGCTATAGAAAAGCAGATGGCATTGATTGGAAAAAAAGAAGAAGTGGCTCGTTATAGAGAATTGTTATTACTTATCACTGAATTAGAAGATACAAATAAAAGCCAAAGAGATGAATCATTTTTAAATAGAGTACTTGAATGTGATCATATTTTCTATACACATCTAGATTCAAAAGGACAAACCAAAACCACTTGTTTAAAATGCGGACTAACATCAAATAGTAAAGACTTTAAAGGATTATCAGAACCTTATAAAGAATGTTTAATAAGATTAATAATATCATTATTTCAAGAAGGAAAATCTTTTGATTACACTCATGTATCTGATGAATTTACTTCTTTGCCTGAAGCAAAATCCTATTATCAACAAGCTTTAGAGGTTATAGGTTTATATAGTGGCCCATCTGATATAGTTGCTAAAATGTTACAATTAAAAAATATTTATGGTCCAAGAAGACCATAATTTTTTTGTTTTATAATAATATTTGCTATAATTAATGTAGGATGGTGTATATGAATAAGAAAATATGCTTAGATATTATAATGTTTATATTATTTATAATATTAATGTTTTTAAATATTACTGGAACGTTAATTCATGAAATACTTGGTTTAATTTTATTTATCTTAGTTTTATTACATGTTTATTTAAACAGAAAACTTTTATTTGGTATATCCAAAAAATTAGGTGATCCTAAAATAAATTCTTTAACAAAAGTAAAATGTATTTTAGATTGGCTAATGATTATTTTAGTTTTTGCGTCAATAATTACTGGCATACTAGCATCAAGAGATTTATTTTATTTTATTAATGCCTATACTAGAAGATTACATATTTATTTATCAGTTGCTACTTTAGGATTAATTTTAGTCCATTTTAGTTTAAATTTAAAATTATTTTACAACACTTTAAAAATAAAAAACAATAAGTATTTAGTGATATTTACTATTATAATATTTATATTGTTATTTAGTTTTGTTTTTTATCAAGATATTATAAATCAAAGTGGTAGAGGCCAAAATAATAGAGGTAATTATATAAACAAAAATATTGGTAAAAATTATAAACATAATTATATTAATTTATAGTAGGTGATAAATATGAATATTATAGATATTATAAACAAAAAATCTTTAGGAGAAAGTTTAACCAAAGAAGAACTTAGTTATGCTTTTAATTCTTATTTAAAAAAAGAGATCCCTGATTGTCAAATGAGTAGTTTGTTAATGGCTATAAAAATTAAAGGATTAAATTATCAAGAAACATTAGATTTAACTGATATTTTTATAAATAGTGGAGATGTTCTAGATTTAGGTTTACCTAATACAGTTGATAAACATTCAACTGGTGGTATTGGTGATAAAACTACTTTAGTGGTTCTTCCTTTGGCGGCTTGTTGTGGTGTTTATATACCTAAAATGAGTGGAAGAGGGTTGGGTTATACAGGAGGAACAACTGATAAGTTAGAAAGTATCAAAGGATTTAAAACTAATTTAGAAGAAAAAGAATTTATTAAATTAGTAAAGAAAAATGGGTTAGCTATTTGTAGTCAAACTGCTAATTTAGTTCCGATGGATAAAGTTATTTATGCTTTAAGAGATATAACTGCTACTACTAATTCGGTTCCTTTAATTGCCATATCTATTATGAGTAAAAAAATAGCTTGTGGTGCTAAAAGTATTTTAATTGATATAAAATATGGTAAAGGAGCTTTAATAAAAGATAAAAAAGAAGCTAAAGAGTTATCTAATTTAATGATTAAAATAGGTAAATATTATAAAAAAAATGTTAAAACCATAATTAGTGATATGAATAATCCTTTAGGTGATACAATAGGGAATTCTTTAGAAGTTATAGAAGCTATAGAAGTTTTAAAAAATAAAAGAAATAATTATTTTAAAAAGTTTTGCTTAGAAATAGCTGCTAATTTAGTTTCACTTGGTAAAGATATTTCTTACAGGGAAGCTTTTAATGAAGTAAATGAAGCTTTAATAAGTGGTAAAGCTTATAAAAAATTTGAAACAATGATCAAGGCTCAGGGTGGAGATTTAAAATGTATAGAAGTAAGTCCTAAAAAGCAATACATTTTATCATTAAAAACTGGCAAATTAAAGGGAATAGATGCTTTGGAATTTGGTAAATTGTCTTTAGAATTAGGAGCTGGAAGGAAAGAAAAGAATGCTAAAATAAATCACACAGTAGGAATTGTTTTTAATAAAAAAATAGGTGATAAAATAAAAAAAGGTGATTTACTTTGCACCCTTTATATTAAAAATAATAATATTCAAAAAGATATAACTAAATATTTTGATATTAAATAGATTCTAAAGCCAATTTAATCATGTCATTTAAAGATTTTTCTCTATCTTCGGGAGATATTATTTTATCTTCAAATTTAGAATCAACGACAGTTAGAATTGTACTAGCTTCTTTTTTTAGATAATTAGCTATGAAAAACAATCCATAAGATTCCATTTCGCTGGCAAGTAAATCTTTGCCATTTAAAATATAACTGATATCAAAATAAACATCGAAAATATCTGAGGTATAAATCATACCTTTTTTAATGCTTAAATTTAGATTTTGAGCAGTAGTATCAATTTTATTAGTTAACTCTTCACTAGCTTTAATAATTTTAGGGGTATTTTGATCAATTATTTTACCAAAGGTAGATTCACTATAAGCTGAGTCAGCTAATACTAGATCT